>JRHI01002426.1_pt1 | contig 12809 bp, 9 predicted proteins | sample 215371 | NCBI WGS metagenome assembly JRHI01 (sample SAMN02929681, study PRJNA255918) | sediment metagenome | biome: cave system; feature: Ice Cave; material: Sediment; isolation source: sediment from deep within a dark volcanic ice cave with no known source of... ...
TCGCAAGCTCGCGTGAGCAGCTTCACCAGTTAGCGGGGTTGTACCAGATATAGCCAATTTATGTTTTTTAAGGTATATTATATAGAACGAGGCATTTTTATGCTCTTAGAAAAGGCTGAGGTTGCTTAGGAGGCAGAGAAGGACTATGGCAAAAGATCGTTCTGATAGGAGAACGTATAGAAAAAGTCCCGGACGACAGTACGGCTACGAGTACAATCCGTTAAAGAGTCGTAGCGGAAGTGATGGACAAGCAGAGCACCCGGGACCCACACGTAGTAGAGAGGAAAAGTCTCAGACACAACTCGCACCGCGTCCTGACCTCCGTAGAACACGGCAGCTTCTCAGACAGAACATTATAGCAAGCAAAGGGCGTTTGCCGAACGAAGACGAAGAACATGTAGAGCAGCAAGAGGTAGAACAACCAGTAGAGTATCCTCCTGATTATGATGAAACTCCTCAGCCACGCTACCCAACCAGCAATCGCCTTAGCCGCCGTCTGCCTCCACAAGGACCTTCCACAAGAGACCTAGAAGAAGCAGCAGAAAGGCAAGATTGGCAGGCCCTACGGAATATTGATCCAGACCTTGGCTATGAAGAGCCTATGGACGTGCAGTACAACGAAGCCGAGATAGCTTCGCCGCGAGCCTCGGCCCTTCCTACAACTAGTCGTAATATACAACGTCGCCCAACCCGTGCTCCTGGTCACCCCATGAGGCCAGTTGAGCCACCAGAGTATGACGACGACGGTTATGAGTACGAGTATGAAGAGGAAGAGGAAGAGGGGCAACCAAGGCGACGTAACACAAAACGCAAAGTCTCGCGCCGCGGCTTGCTGACAGGACTCGGAGTGGTAGCTGTTGGTGGTGCTGGCATCGCCGCCTACGAATTAGTACCAAAGATTCCTCAAGCACTCAACAATGCGGGTGCGAACATTCAGCATCAGATTGACGATGCCTTTAAAAATGGTGTCGCCCAAGGAGCGGATGCTGTCCGCAGAGAATTCGTCACCACCCTAGAAACTCTAGAGGGTGTCTCTCTTGATAGTGCTATTAGCGCGGCCGTCTTGACACGGGTTGCCTACGATACATTTGTTTCGCCTATCATCAAATTCAGCGCCAACATCGCAGGAGATTTTCTCTCTACCATGTTGCAAGCATTGAGAAGCGCACGTGGCTTTCTGGCTCAAGGCAGCCAAGACAACAGTACACTTGCTTCTATCCAGAAAGTGCTCGAAACCTGGGTTGCCCAGATTTCAAATATGCCAAAACAGCTTGACGCGATTACTGATACCGATCTTGATGGAGCACAGAGCTACCTCCATAAATTGAAGATTACCGTTGAAGCAGAGAAGGCCAAGCTCAATAACAGCCCACAGGCGACACCAACTCCGCAGCCTAAAGGCACACCACAGAAACATTAGGAATACAATGGTTGGCAGGGCACCCGTAAAGGGATGCCCCTACAATGATAACGTATCATTGTAGGGGCATCCCTTTACGGGTGCCCTGCCAACCATTACTACACGGTAAGGAGGGATACTCGTGCTACCAAGTGATGTACAACCACAACAGCTGCGAATTGATGACCTTGCATATTTTTCAGGTATACCAAGCAGAACAATTCGCTTTTATAATACCCAAGGTCTCTTACCTCCTCCATTGATGCGCGGACGCGTTGCGTACTACACCCAGGAGCACGTGGTAATACTTGGTATTATTCGTGATCTCAAAGAACAGCAAAATCTACCGCTCCCTGTCATCAAGCATCTGCTGGAGATTCGGGCGCAACAAGGCGATGTGCAGATGAACCTCGCCCTCAAGCAGCGCTTGCAACGCACATTGAATGCTGGCAGTCAACAGATACGTCTCTCTAAAGAAGAACTAGCCCACCAGTCAAGTGTTCCATTAGCCCAGATAGAAGAGCTAACACGCCAGGGTTTGCTCTTTCCGACAAAAGTCGAGGGTGAGACTGAGCAAGATGCTGAACATTACGATTTGGCTATAGGAAATGCTCTGGAAGAGACATATAGTGGTGATGATGTGCTGCTTGTCGAGTTATATCAACGGCTCGAGCAGCTAGGACTCCCCATCGCCCTACCTGCATTAATGCGTTTTCAGATGCGCCAGCTTGTACGTAGTGAAATCGCAGCATATGAACAGCATTTGTTACCTCGTTGGCGCGAGGCAGGCTTACCGCTAGAGGAACAGACAGCCCAATTCGAGCACATGCTCACCCTCATGGATACCCTGCTCTCCACTATGCACCGCAAACTCCTCTATCAAGGATGATCTTCAACACTGCTCTTTGCAGCGATAAGCCCAACAACGGGCATAATGAATTAAGCCCCTACTACACATAGGAAACTGATACTATGCAAGCAACAGCTACACGACGCAATACTCGCCTCACCACATTCGTAGGCTTTATCGTAATGGTGCTGATCTGGGGATCATTTCCAGTGGCTACCAAGATTGGCATTCAACACGCACCACCATTGCTCTTATCAAGCACGCGTTTCACCCTCGCCTTTGTTGTGCTTGCTGTCATTATCAGACTACAGCGGAAACGCCTGTGGATAAGCGCAAAGCAACACTGGCATATTTTCGTAGTCTCGCTCTTCATGGTGAGTATTCCGAGCAGTATCTTTTTTGCCTCGACACCCTATGCTCCCGTAAGTGTGCTGACCTTGCTGTGGGCACCAACACCCATTTTTACTGTACTGTTCAATATACGTGGCAGTGGTGAGGCTCATGGATGGCGCCTGTTTGCTAGTCTATGCGTGGGGGCCATTGGAGTGCTGATTGTACTCGTAGGGCATATTCCCTTCTGGCCTGGAACAACAGAGCATGGATTAGCCCTCGCCAGTAGGGGACCAACCATGATCGCCGAACTTGCAGTACTAAGCTCATCTGCTATTTACGGACTTGGCATGCGCCTCGCCAAGCAAGAAAACAATGATATACCTGTGACCGTCTTTACCACATGGCAGAGTTTTTACACAGCAGCCTTTGTTGCCCTGATGAGCCTGATCTTTGAGCGCGGCTATGTCTTCCATCCCACGCTGGCTACCTTTGGCGTGTTGCTCTACCTCGTCATATTCTGTAGCTGCATCAGTTTCTTTCTCGTCTTCTGGCTCATTCGTCGCATCGGCGCCATCCGCACGGCCTATAGCGACTTTATCATCCCTGGCGTTACGCTTATCCTCTCCTACTTCTTGCTGGGGGAGAGTTTGACGCTGGCTAAGTTGGGCGGATTTGTCTTGGTAATGCTTGGGTGTGTGTTAGTGGAAACGTCGTAGGACATGTATCTCTTGCACCTTACCCTAAATCCTGCTATTCTACCCAATAGATACTACAGTATTGTATTGCTCACGTCTTAGGGAGTGTGTGCATTGAGTACACGGGTCAAGATCGTTATTACTGCTCTCTGTCTGCTTGTTGCGTTGGGGGTCGCTGTATTTGCAGTGATTAACACCGTGCAGGCTGTGCATGGCTTTCAACAGCATCGTGCCCTAGTGAAAGCTGGTGATGTACACGCTATTGGCTCGTGGATGACTATTCCCTATATCGCACATTTTTATCATGTACCCGAAAGCTACCTGTACAAAACGTTGGATATCAGTGGACCAGTACCACCACGACATGCGACGCTACACTCCTTGGCCGCGCATTACGATAAACCTGTCAACCAGCTCATTTTTAAGGTGCAGAAAGCGATTATTCTCTATCGTAAGTTGCATGCACCGCATACACATCTACCATCAACACCAGCTACACGCTCAACACCTTCGCACACTGCTACACCTGTGCATCAGAAAAGCGAGGTCTCTTCATCGGGAAGGACGGTGCTTTGAGTACATTGCTCCCTTATCTGATCAACTGGCTACAAGCATATGGCTATCCAGTCCTGTGGTTCAGTGTGTTTATTGCCTCAATTGGCGCACCACTTCCTACTGCCCTTATCCTGTTAGCTGCGGGCTCCTTCGCGGCCATCGGCGATTTCAACATTTTTCTTCTGATGGGAGTGACGATAAGCGCATCTGTATGTGGTGATACCGTTGGATATGTGATTGGGCGTCGCATTGGTAAACCCATCTTCTCTTGGCTAACATCCCCCCGCAAATTTTGTCTCATCACACCACAAACACTGGAACATGCACATGCGTATTTTATGCGACGCGGCTTCTGGGCTGTTTTCCTGACACGCTTTATTTTCGTTGCGCTGAATGGCATTGTGAATATATTAGCTGGCGCAGAGCGCTATTCCTACACGCGCTTTCTGGTAGCCGATGTGTGTGGCGAGATACTGAATGCACTGATACCTTTACTACTCGGTTATACGTTCAGCGAGAGTTGGGAGGCCGTGGGCAATATCGTGGGTGGTATCTCTGCCTTGCTACTTACCCTCGCTATCAGTATCTTTCTCGTGATACAACTGGTGAGAATGCTACAACGCGTGCGAGCTACCAAACAAGCCAAACAACAAGCAGAAGAACTGCATACAGCGCCTGTAAGAGCAACCACGTTGTTACCGCCTCCCACACCGGGATAAAGAATAGAATGGTAGCAAGGTAAGAAGATATTCCCTTCGCGGGTGTACTCTCTATCACGATTTTGCCACTTTCAAGGGGGAAGAAACGTATAAATACAAACGGAATGATCGAGGTTTCTCATCAACGCCAAAAGAGCGAAAAAAAGGCCCTTGGGGGACTAGAATGAAAGGCCGTCTTGCGTTATAATTAGGATAGGAATATTTTCCGGCGTGGCAATGTTTCTATTGATAGGGGTCAGGTACCCCTTAGCTACAAGCTAGGGGCTTGAGGGAGATGGGGTGGCTTCTGCCCGTCTTCTCCCTCAAGCCAACCTGACCAGACTCAGCCGCAGAAATGCGAGCTACGTTAGATTGGTCACGATACCCTCGGTTGACGCATCAGACCGTCGCTCTATCGCTTGTAGTTAAGTAGACCTGGGGAAAGGGTTGGTGCTACAGGTGCAAAAAGCCTTTCTAACTTTGTCGAGATGAGGTCGGATTCTTTGCATGGTCATAGTGCGAAGATATGCACCACCTGCGCAAGCAGAGTTTTTTGGGGTTGCTGGGCCCTACGTGAAAACCAGCCCCCGCAAGGGAAAGCGTCATGCATCCCCATCTCTCAAGAAAGGGGTCTTCTGACGCAGGAGGGTAAAGGTTCGCATCCCTGGGTGTAGGACCAGAGAACGAACACTCTATCTTGCCGCTAAAGGTATTACTTTTCATGGAGGGCGCATAATGATCGACTTTGAGCGTGCCATGACGGAAACAACGCTTGCCAGAGACAATTCACACACAAATTCAGATCTTGACAACTCGTTTGATTTTGTCGACCAGTTGTTCACTAAAGATCTTGACTATATAGGGGATGATGTAGAGGAACCAGAGAAAGACGAGCAGGAGCTAGAGGAAGACCTCGCAGGTCTCGACTCTGGCCCCCTTGAGTTGGAAGAAATGTCTGATATGCATGAAGAGCTGACTCAGTTACACGCCTCACCCGAACTTGATGCTGCCGCTATTCTCACCCTGCCCGCGATGACCTCGGATGTCGAGCAGCCTATGCGCCGCCCGATGATGCGTAGGCGTCGCTCCGAAGAGCAGGATGAGAATGCCGTCAACACACCAGATGCAGGTGAGTCGGACGCTGTGATGACCTATTTGCGCGAAATTGGCCGTGTTCCGATGATTACGCATGATCGTGAGATCGAACTGGCCCAACGCATTGAGAAGGGTGATCGCGGCGCCCAGAAGCAATTTATCCTGGCTAACCTTCGTCTCGTAGTGAGTATTGCCAAACGGTACGTCGGGCGTGGTTTGACTCTCCTTGACCTGATCCAGGAAGGCAACATTGGCTTGATCCGTGCCGTGCAGCGTTATGATTGGCGCAGAGGCCACCGCTTCTCTACGCATGCTACGTGGTGGATTCGTCAAGCCATCAGCCGTGCAGTCGCCGATAAGGGGCGCACAATTCGCCTCCCTGTCTATGTAAACACAGCACTGAACCGTATCCGTCGCGAACGACAACGCCTCTTGCAAGAACTAGGGCGCGAGCCCACTGAGATCGAGTTAGCAGAGGCTACAGGACTTGATCCGCTACGCATGATTGAGTTGCAGGCCGCCCCTGGCGCACCTGTATCTTTGGAATTACCGGTTGGAGAAGATGAAGAGCAGGAATTAGGTGATGTTCTAGCCGATACCGAGTCTGCATCTCCTGAAGATGTCGCTACAACTCAGACACTCAAGGATGAAGTGCAACGCGTGTTAGAGTCGGTGCTCACCCCACGTGAGCAGCTGGTTCTACAACTGCGCTTTGGTCTCGGCAATGGGCAAGCACACCCGCTCGAACAGGTGGGGCGTGAGCTAGGTATCACGCGTGAGCGGGTACGCCAAATTGAAGCAGGGGCCTTAGCAAAACTTCGTCAGCCGCCTGTGTTAGACCGATTACGTAGTTAGCTAATCCATATCTTAACAGAGCAAGTATTGACACCGATGGGCTGCGGATGAAATCCGCAGCCCATCGGTGTCAATACTTGCTCTGTTAAGATTGTTTCTTTCCCAGATTCCGTTCCACATGAAGTACATCCTTGACACGTTCCAGACGCATAAACAAGCGCGTCAGCTGTTCCAGACTTTCTATCTCCACTGTCACGTGGATGACGGCTGTTTCGCGGCTACTGCTTATATGTGAGCCAACAGAGAGCACGTTCATGCCAACGTCTGATACGACAGTGGCAATATCGCGGATTAAGCCGGCGCGATCTCTAGCAGAGATGATGATGGGGGCCGTGTAGCGTGGCTGGCTCATACTGAGCCAACTGACATGGATCAGGCGCTCACGATCACGGCTACGGCTGATGTTCTGACAATCAGCACGATGCACGACCACACCTTTGCCACGACTAATGAAGCCAACGATCTCATCACCAGGGAGAGGGCTACAACAATTTGCCAAGTTGGTGAGTAGCCCACTGACGCCAGCTACCTGCAAACGTGCCGAAGCAGAAGAAGCTTTTGTGGTAGGAAGTGCAATCGCCTCTCCCTCTTCCTTGCTCTCTTTTGTTTCTTTGCTATCGCGTTGTTGCCAACGTTCGTGCAACTTGACCGCGACAGCATGGGGGCGTACATCGTCAGCGCCAATCGCCGAGAGCAGATCCTCAAACGTATCTACATGATACTCACCACATAGCCAATGTTCGGCATCTTCATTTACTGCCTCAAATCCACGCGCTACACCTAGAATCTTCAATTCACGATCAAGGCGCTCACGTCCGATCTGCATATTAATTGTACGCTCGTGCGTTTTCAAGTAGCGACGAATCTTGCTACGTGCCGCTGCGGTCCGGGCGAAATTGAGCCAGTCACGAGTGGGGTGTGCAGTACGGCTGGTCACGATATCGACAATTTCGCCGCTCTTTAGCTCATAATCGAGGGGAACCATACGTGTTACCAGTCGATCACCGTTCCCGATCTCACTAATGATGCGTGCTCCTGCACACTTATCACCCACCTTGCTATGTACGCGATAAGCAAAATCGAGCGGCGTCGAGCCAACGGGTAAATCCTTTACTTCTCCCTTGGGCGTAAAGACAAAGATTTGCTCCTCAAAGATATCGTCCTTGACAGCTTCGGCAAATTCACTATCGCTCGCGTTTGCTCGTATGTCGCGTTGCCACTCAGTCAATTGGCGCAACCATGACAGAAGTTCACGGGCTGAAGCTGAGGCATTATCGCCAGCGTCCTTGTAATGCCAGTGCATAGCAACGCCATATTCAGCCGTTTCATGCATCTCATGCGTGCGAATTTGTATTTCCGCTAAATGGTCATCGAGACAGAAAACCGTCGTATGCAATGCACTGTAACCATTCAATTTCGGGTTGGCGACAAAGTCCTTGATACGTCCCTCTTTCGGTTTCCACAGGCTATGTACATGCCCAAGCGCAACGTAACAGTCCTGTGTCGTATCAACAAGAATACGGAAAGCAATCAGGTCATGAATCTGATTCACATTCAGAATATCCTCAAGCTTTTCAAGTTTCTCCACATCACCTTCACCACGCTTGAGCTTTTTATAGAAGCTATAAAGATGCTTGACACGTCCCGATACTTCGGCTTTAAGGCCAAGCGAGATCATCTCATCACGCAGAATCGTACAGACTTGCTCAACATAGGAGCGCCACTGCTTACTCTCTAGCTCAACGACATTGCGTATCCACTCATATTTTTCTGGCTCCAGAATTTTGAAAGCCATATCTTCCAGTTCGCTTTCCATACGCGACATGCCCAGACGTCCAGCCAGAGGGGCGTAAATTTCGCGGGTCTCCTGGGCCATAGTGAGCATTTCCTGGCGATCAATCTTATGTTGGAAGCTGTAGAAAGGGGTACACATCAGACGCATAGCATGCAAACGATACGCCAGTTTGAGCAGTACCACCCGTGGGTCCTCTGCCATACCCACAAACATTTTACGCACCGTTTCCGCTTGTAAACGGCGCATATTCTCGCGAATACGGCGCTTTTTTGTTTCGACAGGGGTGGCATTCGCTGCCTCTTCGCCCTCTTCTTGCGCAAGTACTTTGGGCGCGACCTGTTTCTTCGTACGCTCAAGGATGTTCAGGCGTAGCATGCTGCCTATCACACGAGCAACAGAGGCACCAAGTACTTGCTCTACGCGTTCAAACGGTAACAGTTCAGCATCGACTCCTTCAAAGACAAGGCCAGATGCAACACCCACTGCATCAATATGCATTTGTACCAGAATGGTTGCGACCGCAAGTGCATGTTTAAGGGGTGGAATACGACGCGAACCAACAACGCCTTGACAGGTTTCCTGGGCTAGCCGTAAGGCGGTGCGTACACGTTCCATTTCGGTAGGGGTCATGTATTGAAGAGCCAGCGTCAATAACTGAGCTGTTTCGCTTGCAAAATTCTGCTCGCTAATGGCATCGATCTGTTGTTCGGGCTCTACGTGTTGATCTACAATTCTGTCTATCATCGGCTTTATCTTTACTGAGTCGTTATCTTCTTAACAAGCCTTCCTTTACCAGCATACACCTTTAGAGCATAACCTGCAAACTGAACCAACTCGACATAACTGAATGGGCTATTACATACAATCATTCTTAACAACAATGTGGCTATATTCCGTGGTAGCGGCCCCTTTCATGGCGCCCGCTCGTGGGAGCGGTCAATTCCGCCACTGTTGTCAATACCGACGACGGGCGCGATCAATCAGGCCCCTACGACGCCCCGCCGCTTGAAGATTGGGAGAGCACTACGACGGGTGTTATTTATTGCTGAGAGCACGCTCTACACTGACGACGTTTTTGACCTGACGTAGGCGGCGCAAAACACGCTCAAGTTGGTCCATGATGCCGCCCGCAGCGGCAATCTCTAGTGTGGTTGTAATCACTGCTCTCTGTGATGAAGTGTTGGTCACAGAGGTCACAGAGGTCATATTGATGCCTGCATCAGCCACCACTGCTGCAACGTCGCGTAACAATCCTGAACGATCACGTGCTACTATAGTAACGGGGGTCAGATACTGACTAGCCTCAATCTGAAGCCAGTTAACCTGCACTAGAGCATCTGGTTTATTGCGGTAACGGCGCAACGTGCGACAATCGCTGCGATGCACAAACATCCCCTTGCTAGAGTGCAACAAGCCCACAATAGTATCACCGGGAATGGGGCAACAACATTCTGCAAGCTTTGCCATTGGGAGAGAATGCCCAGCCCCATCAGCTGTCCCATCCTCTTCATGCTGGTGCTCTGCCTGTTGTTCATCAGCTTTTTGTGATTGGGCTCCAGGCAGAAAGGGCTGTAATACTACCATGACTTCTTCTACATATAGATCATCACGTCCCAACGCGACAAACACCTCATCAAGTGAAATGTATTTGTGCAGGGCTTTTCCGCTTACTACCTCATCATGTAGTAACGCTTGTAGGCGTTCCTCAACGTGCTCTTGTAATCCGCCGCTTGCACCCGCTGTTTTGAGCGCCAAGTCCAGGCGTTCGCGCCCTAACTGAAGATTAATCTCGCGCTCATATGTCTTGAGATAGCGGCGAATTTTTGTACGTGCGGCGGCTGTACGCGCAAACGAGAGCCAATCACGCGTCGGATGCGCAGCACGATTCACCATGATATCGACAATTTCGCCGCCTTTTAGCTCATAATCGAGCGGTACAAGGCGTGTGACAAGGCGTCCCGTGTCACCCATATTGGTAATAATGCGTGCCCCGATGCAATGATCTCCAATATCTGTATGAATGCGATAAGCCATATCAAGCGGTGTTGAGCCTCGCGGCAAGTCTTTCACCTCTCCTTTAGGAGTAAAGACGAAAATCTGCTCCTGAAAGATATCACCCTTGACGGCTTCGACAAATTCGTCGGCGCTACTCTGTGGCAATTCACGCTGCCACTGACGCAGTTGCTCAATCCACGATACCATTTCGTGATAAGAAAGACGCCAGCTTTGTAATGACGCTTCGTCGTTGCCCAAACGCTCTCGCAGATACCAATGACTGGCAATACCATAATCTGCTGTACGCTGCATTGCACGTGTGCGAATTTGAATCTCAGTTAAGCGATTCTCCACACAGAAGACGGTGGTATGCAGAGACTGATAGCCGTTCTGCTTGGGGGTAGCAATAAAATCTTTAATACGTCCATCTTTGGGGCGCCATAAAGCATGAATATGCCCTAACGCGAGATAACAGTCGGAATCGGAATCGACCAGGATACGGAAGGAGACAAAATCATAAATCTGGCTCATGATGCTCATGTCATCGCCAACATTGTACTGGCGCGGCAGTTCTTCCAGTTTGCGATTAATGCTTACTAGGTGTTTCTGCCAAGCATGCACTTCTGCGGCAATGCCTGCATTCCGCATTTCTTCTTGTAATATCTTGCACACCTCTTCAATATAGGGTTGCCGCCGCTGCATCTCCTCCTCAACCTCAAGCTTGAGTTGTTGATATTTGGCTGGTTCCAGGTAGCTAAACGCCAAGTCCTCTAACTCCGCTCGTACTAGGGACATCCCCAGACGTCCAGCGAGAGGCACATAGATTTCATTCGTCTCACGAGCAGTATTCTGCTGCTGTGAAGGCTTCATTGCACCCAGTGTACGCATATTATGTAAGCGGTCGGCCAGTTTGAGCACAACGACACGCGGGTCCTCAGCCATAGCTAACAGCATTTTACGCACCGTCTCAGTACGCTGACGGCGTTTCTCCACGAGCGACAATGGCTCCTCTGTTGAGGGTGTCCCTTCTCCATTTTTTGTGGACCTTAGTGCCAGCGCATCAAATTTGGTGACACCATCGACAATATTCGCAATGGCATTGCCAAAGTGTTGGCGCAATTCATCTAGAGAATAGTCTGTATCTTCCACAACATCATGTAAAAGCGCGGATACAATACCATCGGCATCAATACGCATCTCAGCCAGTAGAAATGCCACTTCTAGAGGATGTTGAATATAGGGTTCTCCCGAACGACGCACAACTCCCCCGTGAGCCTTATGCGCAAGGTCATACGCCCGCCGAATCTTCTCCATATCTTGATCAGTCAGATACTGTCCCGTCTCAGCCAATAAATCCTTCAACGTCATGAGCGAAGGGGCCAAATTCGCCTCCAACGGCGCTATTCTTTTGACTGATCTCACAGTTGATGCAGAGGGTGCGAGAGAGCCTTGAGTAATTCTGTTAAAATCGGCGGTCATTCATTTTTACCTGCTATGTTTGCGATTGCTATCCATATGTTTACATGTTCATAACAATAGTATACACATTTCTGCTCATCTGAACAGTATCACGAACGGAATATGTACTCACATATGCTCTACCATACAGCATAACACATGTATACACAATACCAAACAAATGTTATTCTCCCTATTATAAGATGCATTATCTGGCTGTCAAGAAAATAACCCCGTGATTCGATGAAATATGGGGAACCTGAGCAAAATTGGGATATGTAGGGGTGTAAATACGTCTGTTTCTTATAGAAACGCTGGTGAGGAGAGGGTTTATTCCTCGTAAGAAACGGAGGGATATGTTACCAAGTAATGGAAACAAAAACAGGCAAGGCCAAGAACACACCTCGGCATTGCCTTTCTGTTCTGACGAGAGCAGCTTATGCTAGTTGCGTGAGACACGCACCTTGTCATAGCACGTGCTGCAATAGACGGGGCGGTCATTCTTAGGCAAAAATGGGACCTGCGTCTCTGTTCCGCACTCTGCGCAAATAACGGTGTGCATTTCACGCGGTGTACGCTCAGAACGATTTCCAGCACCACCGGCAGAAGTACGGCGGGCTGCACGGCATGACGAACAACGGCTGGGCTGGTTCATCAGCCCTTTTTGCTGGTAGAACTCTTGTTCACCTGCGGTGAACACGAAATCATTTTCGCACTCACGGCACTTTAGGGTTTTGTCAACGAAGCTCAACTAGGGACCTCCTTAGCGATATGATGGTAATCCTCCGGGTCCATATCCTAGCAGATGTCACCAGTCATTCTTCCCCTACCAGCGTGGGACAAATACCCTGGACGAGCACTGTATCGCGAGACCGAGATTGGATACCGAAGAAGAGCATACACTATCTTTTTTGTATTTGCAAGGGTTTTTTATGAAATTTAGGGCATTTCTTTATAATTCTTAATGCATCCTTTATATGCTTTGCTTTCTTTGGCTTCTCAGCGTCTATACCACTTCGCAAGTGGGTATAAAAGTAGCTCGGTCACTTGCCGGCGACAAGTGACCGAGCTACTTTTATAC
>JRHI01002427.1_pt1 | contig 12805 bp, 12 predicted proteins | sample 215371 | NCBI WGS metagenome assembly JRHI01 (sample SAMN02929681, study PRJNA255918) | sediment metagenome | biome: cave system; feature: Ice Cave; material: Sediment; isolation source: sediment from deep within a dark volcanic ice cave with no known source of... ...
GCAGAAGCAGCGTGCCGTTGCCGGGTCCGTATTCGTACAGCATCCGGTGCAGTCGCGCGCGCTTTCCGGCTGATAGGCCTAGATCATCGAGCGTCGGCCGCGGGACCTTCGTCAACATGAGGAACCTCCCGAAGCAGCATTCATCCTGAGAAAGCTGCTAGACGTGGTACGACTTCAGCGTCAGTTTTACCCCCGGTTGCGGCGCGGGCGGCGTGTCAAATAGCCGTCAAGCCCGAACACTAGACCGGTTGGCAACGCCAGGTTGATAAAGCTGAGCCCCGATGCCGCCCAATCAAGTCCACCTAGGCTAGTTAGGTGGCTAAAGTCGCCCTTCATGAGCCAGTAATTGAGCGGCAAGAAAATGCCGGCCAAACCGCCCACCCGCGTCAGAAGACCTAAGAGCAGCGATACGCCTGTGAGCGTTTCACCCCAAGCGACGAGATGAGCGAAAAGAGGTGCGTTGGAAAGCACGACGTGCACGAGAAAATCATGGTAGGCGCCGCTGGTCTCCGGCACTGTCTGCTGTATCATCCCGGCCATCATGCCGCCGGGTGCTGCAAACTGTGGGTTGAGAAGCTTGGGTATGCCGTGCAATAACCAAAAGATGCCGGCATAGATCCGAAGGATTGCCAACCACGACGCATATGTCTGAGCAAGTGGAAGCATGCAACACCTTCCCAACGGTTGTATTCCAACTTTATGTTCTGTCGAAGCGTACCCTGTCGGCAAGAGCGCAGGCAGCTTTGCGCGGGCGTACGAACTAAGGCAAACGTGGATGTTTTTGATATCATGGTGATCGGCGGCGGTCCCACCGGCCTGTTCGCGCTCTTCTACGCGGGCATGCGCGGAGCTCGCGCAAAGGTGGTCGACGCCTTACCCGAGTTCGGGGGCCAACTGTATGCGCTGTACCCGGAAAAATACGTCTATGACATGCCCGGTTTCCCCGCCATCATCGCTCAGGATTTGGTCAATGCCTGCGTCGAGCAGGCGATGCAGTGGCCACACGCTGTCTGCCTCAGCGAGCGTGCAACTAACCTCGAGAAAGTCGCCGATGACGTATTCAAGCTGACGACCGATAAAGCCGAGCACTTCAGCAAAACCGTCATCGTTTGCTCGGGCATCGGCGCGATCAAGCCCCGCAAGCTGCCCGCACCCGGTTCCGAGCGATTCGAAGACCGCGGGTTGCACTATTACGCGCGCAGCTTCGACCTCTTCAAAGATAAACGCGTCGTCATCGTGGGCGGCGGCGATTCGGCAGTCGACTACGCCCTCGCGCTCGAGCCGCGCGCCAAAAAAGTCACGCTGATACACCGCTCTCAATTTCGTGCGCATCCGCACACGGTGGACCAACTGCGTAAATCATCAGTCGATATTCGCCAGCCGGATTTCGAGGTCAAGGCGCTGCATGGCGATGGCCAGCTCGAGGCTGTCACGTTCGGCAACGGCAAGACCAACGAAGAGTATCGCGTCGAATGCGACGCGCTGTTGTGCGCGCTCGGTTTCATCTCCGACCTGGGCGAGTTAGAACGCTGGGGCATAAAAACAGAAGGCCACGGCGTCGTCATCGATCCCATAACCATGGAGACGAGCATACCAGGGATCTATGCGGCCGGCGACATCATCAGCCACGCGGGCAAGCTCAAGCTGATCGCGTGCGGCACTTCCGAGGCCGCGATCGCCGTTAACCAAGCGATGGTGCGAATAAATCCGAAAAACAAAGTGCAACCAGTGCACTCTAGCAATCTGACGCTGCCGATATCAGCGAAATTCGGCGCGAAGCCCTAGGAGCAGCCCCATTGTCGCGGACGGGCGACTAGATTTGCCAGTCCTGCGCGTTCCAGAAATCCGAATATATCGGCTCCGCCTTAAAGCCGCGCAAATCCCGGTTTATGGAGTAAATACGCTGCTCCCACACCAAGGGAGCGTAAGGCAATTCCTCATTCAAGCGGCGCTGTATCAGGGCATAGAATTGTTTGCGCTTGGCCTGCTCATACGTCGCAAGCGCGGCTTCTGACCACGCATCGATCTGCGGGTCGGAAAAGAAGGCATCGTTGAAACCATGCGGCGAGATCTCGTTGCTGGCGATGATGTGCGAGCGGTCGGGCTCGGTATCTGCGGCCCAATCGTCGATGAGCGTGTCGAACTTTCCGGAAAATGCGAGGCCCGGATTTCCGTAGATGACGTTTCTCGGCACTTGCCGGATGTCGACTTGCACGCCGATGTCGCGCCAGTCGCGCTGGATTTCCTGCCCTAGCACGCTGAGAGAATTGGATTCGGGTTGATTGAGCAGGCCGAACGCGAGCGTGCGTCCGTTCTTGTGCCACTGATTGTCGGCGTCCTGAGTCCAGCCGGCGTCGCGCAAGATAGCCTTCGCTCGCGCTGGGTCGAATTGTGGCGCGCCGTTGTCCTTCGTATAGGCCCAGTCGTAGGGAGGGATGAGCGAATCGGCGGGAATCGCAGTGTTGTCGTACGCGGTCGCCGCAATGCGGCGCCGGTCGAGGGCCAACGCCAGCGCTTTGCGCACGCGAACATCGGTGAATGGCTTTCGTCTCACATTAAAGGTCAGGAAGCGCTCGAAATAGGTGGGCACCAAGAACGCGCGCACGCCGGCCAGGTGCTTCAAACCATTGAATTGGGTTGGGGTGAGATCGGTCGCGACATCCAGCTCGTGACTGGCAACCATCGAGAGCTCGGTGTTGGGATTGGCGACGATCAGAATGTGCAACGAGCGGATCTTCGGCTGCCCGCCAAAATATTTCGGATTTGCTTGCAAGATGATTTGCGAACCGTGGTCCCAATGATCAAGGCGAAATGGTCCGCTGCCAACTGGATGTTGACTGAACCTGTCCGTATTGATGTCGCGTGAGTTCGCGAGCAGGTGTTTCGGGATCACATAGCCGCCGCCACCGCGTACGAAAAATCGATAGAGAGCAGATGCAAACGGCGCCTTGAGATGCAGAACGACGGTGTAGGGGTCGGGCGTCGCGACGCTATCGAGGCGCGCATAGGTGTGCTGGTAGTAGCCGTTGATCTTGGGGTTCACATACACTTGATAGGTGAACGCAACGTCTGCCGAGGTGAGCGGCACACCGTCCTGCCATAAGACGCCGTGACGCAAATGAAAGGTGATGGTCTTACCGCCTCGACTAATGCCGCCGTTAGCAAGCGAAGGAACGACCGTCGCCAAATCCGGCACGAGCTGGGCATGGTCGTCATATTGGACGAGGCCATCGAAAATGGCCGTATCCACGTAGGCCTCTTGGACGAGTCCGCTGATAACAGGATTGAGCGTGTTCGGCTCCGCTTTGATCGCGATGCGAACCGCGCCATGGATCGTGGACTGACTACCGGCATTGCCTGAGCCGCCGGACGTGGAAACCTTCGTGCAGCCGGATAGGTGCAGCACAAGCACTATGAAGGTCAGTTCTGCCGCAAGCTGTCGCGACGAGGGCAATCCAGCGGAAAAGAACGGCATGTTCAAACACTACGGATGGTCGGCGCTTTCGTTGCCTTCCCTTCGCCGTCAGTTTGGTCCCGCCGGAACCCGTATCTGATTAGCGAATACGACCGATCATGAAAAGAGTTGAAATATGGTCGGCCTTGATCCTGCTGAGTGCCAACGCCGCAGCACCGGTGCACCAGCAAGCGCTGCAACCGGTCGAACTCGTCCAGCGAGCGGCCGCGCAGAATGCTTCATTGCAAAGCTACTCGGCCCGCATCGCATTCGATATTAACCTGCATGCATTCGTGGCGATTCATCCCACGTTGCATGCGACCTACTATTACAAACGTCCTGACAAGGCGGAACTTGACTTTGACACGGTCCCGGCGCTGGCGCAACAGTTCGAGCATCTCTATGCGTCGCTGGCTTCGCCCGATACGTGGCCGGCTATCTATAACATCCGTTTTTCGCACCCGCCTACGCCAGGTAGACCGTATGAGTTGACGATGATACCAAAAAAAATGGGCAACGTGGATCGGGTGCTTGTGAGTATCGATCCGCGCGACGACGCCATCGTGCGCATGGAGTGGCGTTATAAGAACGGGAGCTGGATCGTCCTGCGCCAGACCAACGGCAAGGTCGGAAATTACGTGTTGCCGCAGGGACAAATCGGCGACTTCGATCTGCCGTCATATAAGGCCCACATCGTGGCGACCTACAGCGATTACCGAATCAATATCCCGATACCAGATTCGGTTTTCAAACAGTAAGAAATGCGGTAATGAGACCAGTGTATGAATGGAAGCGGGGCGTGAGTTTATACTCGAGCCCCTTACTGTTTGTATTTCTGCCGTTAGAGGGTAGGTGTTGTCGTGACCGCCGGCCGCGGCGCGGTTCCTTGGAGCAAGTCGTAGAAACGCACCGTGACGAGCGCCGCGTATGCCGACATCAAACCGCCGACGATAAAGCTCATGACAAGATTCAATATCGGAACATGCTGGAAAATGGCGATGACGATCTGGCTGACGATGACCACGACCACAATGCCGAGTGCTGCCATCAGACTTGGTCCGATGTTAGCGCGCACGATGCGGTAGGATTCAGACAAAGCCTCCATCGCGCTGCGATTGCCCACGACGATCGCGGGTATCGTATACATGAAGAAAAACGCGAGTAAGATACCCAGAATCGTTCCCAAGAAGAATACGATCGTGAGTAGTCCGCAGATGATCGATAGCACGATCCAGATGAGGAACAGCACCAAGAGCTGCGGCAGCTTTGTCATGGCTTTGGAAAAGCCGCCGGCTAGATCGGGCGGTTGCCCGTGCCAAACATGCTCCGCCGCGCCTACGACGGTGGCGCTTGCCAGCAACGAGAGCAAGACCAAGACGACCAATGCGACCACGAGGGTGAGTCCACCAACCCCGAGCAAAGCACCGGCTGCATCGGGATGCATGCCGCCCAGAACACCGGCGCCCATAAACGTTGCCATCACCCCGGCCAGCATGAAAACAAATATGACTCCGCCGAGCAGCGCAACCAGCGCCGTGGGTATCGCAAGCTGCCAGTTGGCAAACAGAACTTTGAAGGCATTCTGAAGTTCGGCGACCGCATCTATTTGAGGTGCGCTTGAGGCCATAGAAACCTCCTGGATCAAGTCCAAAACAGGCAAAGCCACTGCTCTCTAGAGAGACAATGGGTTCACCCCAATTGCTTCGACAAAAAGGTCTTCTCCTGCGACGGCGCAGCTTGCTGCCGGGAATACCGTATCGAGCGCAGAAGAATTCACCCTCCCCTTCTTAATCGAGGAATAATCGTTGACCGATCTGCTGACCCTAGGCACGCGGACCTTCCAGTCACGCCTCATCGTAGGCACGGGTAAGTTCTCTAGCCCTGAAGTCATGGCCGATGCGCTAGCGGCATCGGGCACGGAAATGGTGACCGTGGCCTTACGCCGCGTTGATCTGGATGCCCCCGCACATTCGATCACCGACTTCATAGACCAATCTAGATATTTACTACTACCAAACACTTCGGGCGCCGCAGACGCTCACGAGGCAGTCCGTCTTGCCAGGCTAGCGCGAGCCGCCGGACTTCCCTCGTGGATCAAGGTCGAAGTCATCCCCGACCCACGCTATTTGATGCCTGATCCCATGGAGACGCTGCGAGCCTGCGAAATATTGGTCGCCGAAGGGTTCACGGTGCTGCCGTATATCCAGGCTGATCCCATTTTGGCCAAGCGACTGGAAGAAGTCGGCGTCGCGGCAGTTATGCCGCTCGCAGCGCCGATAGGTTCGGGCAAGGGACTCAAGATGAAGGCGGCTATCGAGATCATCATCGAGCAAGCGACAGTGCCGGTTATCGTTGACGCCGGGCTCGGTGTTCCTTCGCATGCGGCGGCCGCCATGGAGATGGGCGCGGACGCGGTGCTCGTGAACACGGCAATCGCCACGGCCGGAAACCCGGCGATGATGGCAAACGCGTTCCGCCTTGGCGTCGAAGCGGGCCGAATCGCGTACCTGGCTGGCCGGGCTCGTGAACTCGCGGTCGCCTCCGCATCAAGCCCGCTCGCGGGCTTTCTGAAACCGGCGGACTGAGCATGCCCTTCTCGCAAACTTTCGATGCGGAGCTGATCAACGCAGCAGTTGGGCGTTTGCCGTATTACGATGCTCCTGACGTGCGAGCCGCTGCGCGAGCGCCCGGCCTGACCCTGCAGGGCGCGGCGCCGCTTTTCTCGCCGGCGGCAGCCGGTATGCTCGAAGAATTAGCGCAGCAAGCGCACGATCTGACGGTCGCGCGATTCGGCAAAACGATTGCGCTTTACGCGCCGCTGTACTTGAGCAACGAGTGCGTTTGCACGTGCACCTACTGCGGCTTCTCGCTGGGGCTGGACATCAAACGGCGCACCTTGCGCATTGACGAGGTGATTCGCGAAGCGCGAGCGCTTCGTTCGCAGAGCTTGCGCAACATTTTGATCGTGTCGGCGGAGCATCCCAAATTTGTCAGCGCTCCCTATCTGGCGCAATGCGTTCGCGAGGTGAAGAGCGTCGCCCAGTATGTTGGATTGGAAGTCGCTGCCGCCGGGAGCGATGAATACAGCGATTATGCCGCGGCCGGCTGCGACGGCGTTGTGTTGTATCAGGAAACCTATCATCCCCAAACGTATGCTGAGCACCACTTGGGAGGCCCCAAGAAGAAATATCATTGGCGCCTCGACGCCCCCGAACGAGCCGCCGGCGCCGGCATCAAACACCTGGGAATCGCCGCTTTGCTGGGACTGGCTGATTGGCGTTTCGAAGCACTCTCTTTGGTAAGCCACCTGCGCTATCTTGAACGGCATTGCTGGAAATCGCAAATCAACATCTCGTTTCCGCGCATCAACCAGGCCGAGGGCGGCTACAAGCCGATCCATCCTGTCAGCGACGCAGAGCTTGTGCAGCTCATCTGCGCGTTTCGAATCGCCGCACCGTCCGCCGGCATCGTGCTGTCCACTCGCGAATCCGCTCAGCTGCGCGATCGTCTTGTCGCGCTGGGTGTGACCCACATGAGCGCCGGTTCACGCACCGAACCCGGCGGCTATTCGGAACCCGGCAGCGCCGGCGAACAATTCCATTTAGAGGACCAGCGCTCGGTCGAGCGCGTCGCGCAGCGCTTGCGCGAGCTGGGTTACGATCCGGTATTCAAAGATTGGGAAAATATGCAGTTTCAAGCAACGACGCTCGCAGCCATAAAATGACGATGCATGACAATCATTGCGAACGGTAAGCTGCAGGAAGTTGCGGAGGGGATGACCGTGAGCGATTTTCTCAAATCGCGGACGCTTTTACCCGAACAAGTCGTCGTGGAATACAATAACGAGGCGCTGCATCGCTCCCATTTCGGGTCCACCCCTCTCGAACAAGACGACAAGCTCGAGATAGCGCAAATGGTGGGCGGCGGATGACCGCACAGAGCTCGGGAGAGCGGCGCACCAAATGATCACACACAGCGCTGGACGAGCTGTCGGCGAGCGCTTGCGCTCCGTCAACATCTATTTGATAACGGATTCCCGCCCGAACGTCAGGCCGCTCGAGGAGTTTGTCGCTCGCAGCATCGCGGGGGGCGTCGGCATGGTACAGCTGCGCGACAAAACGCTTGCCGATCGCGAACTGTTGGCAGCCGCCACACGCTGTGCCGAAGTGTGCCGGCGCAACGGCGCTCTCTTCATCGTCAACGACCGGCTCGACATCGCGCTTGCTTCCGGGGCGGACGGCGTCCATGTCGGTCAAGAAGATATGCCGGTGAGGGCCGTGCGCAAACTGGCTGGCGACGAATTTATTATTGGGCTGTCAACGCACTCCGCCGATCAGATCGTGGACGCGCAAAATCTTGCGGTCGACTACATCGGCGTCGGACCGGTTCACGAAACTCCCACAAAGCCTGGCCGCCCTGCAGTAGGTTTGGATCTGGTGCGTTATGCCGCCAGCCACAGCCAACTGCCGTTCTTCGCCATTGGCGGTTTAGATGCCGGCAACATCGTGGCAGCCATTGCAGCCGGCGCGCGGGGCGTTTCCGTTTTACGTTGCATCAGCCATGCGGATGATCCGGAAAAAGCGGCGCGCGATCTCCTGGTACGATTTCCGCGGCGGGATGATGATCGGAGATGAAGATCGATCCGAGCTTAGGGCAGCGGTTGCCGCCGGGCCWGTACACAGCGCGTGATTTTCCGGTGTTGCATGTAGGAAACGTGCCGCAGTTCAATCCCGCCACCTGGCGCTTCCGAATCTTTGGCGAAGTCGAACATCCGGCCGAGCTTACCTGGCAACAATTCGTGGCGCTGCCTACCAAGACTGTCAAAACCGACATACACTGCGTGACGCGCTGGACTAAATTTGATACATCGTGGGAAGGCGTGCCGTTCCGGGAGATCATCAAACTCGCCGGCGTTTTACCGTCGGCGCATTATATCGTTACCCACGGTGAGAATGGTTACAGCGCAAATCTGCCGCTGGCCGTCGCAGATGACGAGCGCGTTCTCTTCGCCTACAAATTCGAGGGCAAGCCGCTCGAACCCATTCATGGCGGGCCGATGCGAATGTTCGCGCCGCAGCGCTATTTTTGGAAGAGCACGAAGTGGTGCAACGGTGTTGAGTTTCGCTCGCAAGACGAGCCGGGTTTCTGGGAGCAGCGCGGCTACCATAATGACGGCGACCCCTGGAAAGAAGAGCGGTACTGGTAAAACGCACCGGTAAAAAATAAGGGGCGGGGGTTAACCCGCCCCTACACATTTTGCTTCAGCCTAGGACGCGTAGTCCATCCGCGCGTGCATAGCTTGATCCGACGACGAGCACGGCTCGCGTTCGGCAACTTGATAACCTGCGTCGCGAGCAAGGCCGGTGCAGCGCTCGCATACCTTCACGGTCCGCAACCGTAGCGTTGAAACGCGATGCGCCAAAAAATTACGACCGGTGCGATGCTTGGAACCGCAAAATGCGCAGGTAGACATTAATCCATTCCTCTGGCTGCTGGGTGAGACCCGTGCCGCCCATACGACCGCAATAAAAGTGGACTTGTTACACCTGCGGCGCGCCAGGCATAGCGCAGGTCGTGCGCACGTTTGTTCGAAACGCCCGCACATGCGGTCGCAGGTTCTGACGCTCGTCGTATCCCTTGGCGTATTGGCTGTGGCTACGGTCGCTGAGCTGCAGCCTTATCTCGCGGCGATCCATCGCTGGGAATACGCCCTGGCAGTGGCCCTTGGCGGGCTATTCTTAATTTTTCAGGCCGTACAATTTTTTCGTGCTCGGCCGTCCGCTCCCGGTTTTGCACTCCTTGTTTGCCTGGGTGGAATTGTGATCGCCGCCTCATATGTCGGCGCGGAGCTTTTCGCAGGTCCGCCGCAGCGGGTCAGTGCTGCTCCCGGGCAGGTTTACCATCCCCCGAGGTCCGCAACCCTGTCGCTCACCTTCCCACCCGTTGACGCCGCTAGCTTCGCGCCTAACGCGGAGATCGCACGCGTGACGCTCACAAGCCGCGACGCTGCTAGCGTTCTCGCGCAGGATGAGACCCGCCGGGTTCACTCCTACGTTTTAAAATCTGTCGCATGGCCGGCTGCCTATGTGATCGCCCGCTCAGCCAAAGGCCGATCGCAAACGGTGACACAGCCGACGGGCGTCGCGTTCGTTTCGCCCGTCTTGCAGTTCCCCGGCGTGGACGTGGACGGATTACTATTGGATGAGTTCGCGGTGCCGGCACTCCACCGCGAAGTAGCTGTCAAATATTACGCCGGGTTGCCAAGCCGCGGCATCGACATTCCGTTTCTGCAACTGCAGATAAAAGAAGAGAATGGCGGCCCGCTTTTCACCGGCGTAGCGGTGAGCGGCCGCTCCCTAGCAAAAGCCGGCGTGCAGCTCACCTTTGCAGTGGGGAAATATCCCGTGGTGGTAATGGCGGGCGCACCGGACCCTCTCTTGTACGGCAGCGGCGCAGCGTTCATCGTCATCGGGGCGCTGGGTAGCATGTTTTCGTTGCTGCGCAAAGCGGAATAGTCGCAAGCATATGATGCAGTTCGACGAGGTCGTCAAACGCAACCCCGATTACTCGTATGAAGTTCGAGACGATCGCGTGTTGGTCGGGGCGTCACTCGGCAATAGCAGCGTGTGGCTCGTTGGTAAAGCGACCGGCGCCATTCAGAAAGTCTACTCGCTGCGCTTGAATCATGACGTGTTTTGGTCAACGGTCGTCACCTATGGAAGCCCGCACCATCACGTTCTCGTCGGCTTGGAACCCGGGGATCGATCCACCGATGAACGTAGCGGCCGTGAAGGCGGCCACGTGATCTTGACGCCGGTGGCTCCCGGTGTTTTTTCGTATCACCCCGGTTTTCAGCAGCATATGTTTGAGTTGCCCAGCCGTTTGAAGGTGGTGGAGACCATCTTTGTGCCGCGCACCGGCTTGGAGGATGCGGCAATCGCATATTTCATGGTGACCATCCACAATGCCGGCGAAGAAGTGCGCGAGCTGGTCATCAACTGCTATGCGAAGCTCGGTGGTACGACTCCCCACGACGTGACGGCGGAATATGACGCCGACATACGAGGGCTCATCGCTTGGAACGAATCTCGCCCTGACTGGGTGCGCATCGTCGGCTGCACCACCAAGCCGCACGGCTATGAGACCATGCAGCACGCCGCCGAGTCGTACGACCCGCAAAATATACCGCCGCTGACGCGCAAGACGACCGAACGCGGCAATATCATCGGAGCGTTGGCGACCGTCGTCAGCGTCAAGCCCGGTAAGTCGCAGACGCTGGCGTTCATCCAAGTGTTCTCCGAACTGGGTCCTGCCGCGGCGCGCGAAGTGTACGTCCGAGCGCAAGACGTAGAAGGTTGGCTGAAGCGGACCAATGAGCACTATCAACAGGTGCTCCAGATCGCGCAAGTCATGACGCCCGAGAAACTCATCAACGATGGAGCGTATTGGGCCAAGGTGAACATGTTGCGCGTCGTCGCGAAATATCCGCAGGGCGTCGCCTTCACCAACAGCCCCGGATCTTCGAGCGCGGTCGTGGGCAGGGACCTCGGCTGGTTTTGTGCCGGATACGATTATTTGCAGCCGGAGATCGCTCGCGAGATGTTGTTGCGGTTCGCCAAGACGCAATACGACTCGGGCAAAATGCCGGAATACTATAGCGCGGTCACCGGTGCGTCCGAAGATTACGGTCTCAACATCAACGACGATACCCCGCTATTCATTTTGGCCTGCTCGCATCAGTACTCGACTTCCGGCGATGACCGGTTTCTGCATGAGATCTGGCCGGTCATTGCCCGGGCCGCGGACTACATTCTCACGCAACGTGATGCACGCGGCTTGGTTTTCTGCGCGGCCGAGGGAGAAGAGGTGCGCGGCATTTGCGGCTGGCGTAACATCATTCCGCACTTTCAGATCAACGGCGCCGTCACCGAAGTGAATTCCGAATGTTACTCGGCGCTCTCGACGATCGCGCAGCTTGCGCGCACGATCGCACAACAACAACCGCAGGATCGCGACGAGTACGAAGCGCTCGCGATGCATTACGCCGCTTCCGCCCGCTCGCTGCGCGATTCCATAAACACGCATTTGCTGAATCCCAAAAACGGCATGTACCTGCTCAACATCGATACGCAGGGCCAAGCACACGCCGATGTGACAGGCGATGAAGTGTTCCCAGTAATGTTCGACGTTGCGCCCGCCGCCGTCGCGTATCGCATCATCAGCCGGCTTAATACGCCCGACTTCCAAACCGAGGCAGGCCTGCGCACTGTTTCGCGGCTGTCGCCGGATTATACGCCCTATCGCGACGTCGGTTTGATCGGGGGAGTGTGGCCAGGGCTTTCATTTTGGTACGCGTTTGCCGCCGCCAAGATTTATCCTGACGCGATGGCGCGCAATCTTAAGCAAGGTTACGCGCACTATCTGCGAGATCCCAAGATATTCAACACCGTGCCCGGACAGTTCTCGGAGTGGTTCGATGGCGAATCGCTCGTCAATCGCGGCATGCGGCTGTCGCCGTGGGAACCTCCGCGGTACTTGTGGGCCGCCGTCGAGGGTGCTTGCGGCCTCAATCTCGCCGATGCGCCCAAGCACTTGCGCGTCGCCCCGCTCATGCCGTCGGGATGGCGCTGGCTCGGCGTGCGCAGGCTGCCACTCTTGGGCCGGGAGGTGAGTTATTTTGTCATTCGCGATCACGCGCGCTTCCGGGTTTTTTCCAACACCTCACTGGACGTTGAAGGCGACCTCGAAACGTTCGAGGAGGACGTCAGCGATCGCATCGAGCGCTTAGACCCCGACATGGAGGTCATAGCCTTTCGGCGGGGTCAAGAGTGGCTGATCTGCATTGGCAGCACGCTCAATGTGGCATACACATTCCCGCTCTCGCTCACCCGGCTGGTTGACGAGCAGCGGCGCTACCGGGCTCACCTCTACAACGCGGATTTGGGCCGCTGGATCGAAAGCGAAACCGCAGTGGGTCATGACTTCGCCGATATCGCATTGCGCATTGAAGCGCAAAGTTTTGGGCTTACCCGTTTGGTTCCAAAGGAATGAAGATACGCACGTGCATTGTCATCGCAGTATGCGTGGCCGCGAGCTTCATTGCGGCCGGCTGCACAAAGACCCAAACGAGCGTAGGCCGCTCAAGCGGCAACGGCAACCCCTGGACCGTGCACGGCGTGCTGCGTGTCGGTTCTTGGGAAGATCTGGATAGCCTCAATCCGGTTTTATCGAGCCAGAGCTTTGTCACCGACGTCGATCAGATGGTGTATTCGGGCTTGATCGACTATGACGATCGCACCAATGCCATTCCCGACGTCGCGCTAAAAATACCGACGCTGGATAACGGCGGGG
>JRHI01002428.1_pt1 | contig 12805 bp, 10 predicted proteins | sample 215371 | NCBI WGS metagenome assembly JRHI01 (sample SAMN02929681, study PRJNA255918) | sediment metagenome | biome: cave system; feature: Ice Cave; material: Sediment; isolation source: sediment from deep within a dark volcanic ice cave with no known source of... ...
CTTCTGCAGGAATGCTGCACACCAGTTACCGAAGACATAGTACTACTGGAATCTTAAAGCTCGGAATAGCTCCAAAGTGCCATTACCATAGTAACTTACAGGCCCTAGAGGAAGGATAAGTTTAAGAAGTGTTTTAGTGTCGGGTTGAGCGCACATATCCGCAGCCCTAATCCTTAACATTAACGGTAGCGCAACGCAGGCCAGGCGGCCAGCGAAGAGAATCCTCGTCTTAATCTGATCTCTCGTTCAGTGCGACACCGGTTCGCGCGCGCCTTTCGCCGGTACGACCGCCTCGGTGTGCGGTTTGCGCCAACGCGAAGCCACTAAGTAGACAAAGAACATGACGATCAGGACCACACCAAATGTGCATACAATCGCCGCTCCCGTGGGAAGATCGAACAGCACGGAAAAATACACGCCCAGTCCTGATACGAGGGTGCCCATGGTCCAGCCGATGGCCAGTCGACGGCCGATGCGGTCGGCAAACAGCATCGCTCCCACCGATGGCACAACCAGATAGCAGAACACGAGCAGTACACCGGCAATTGCAACCGAGGAAGTCACCACGAAACCAAACGAGGCGTAAAACAGGAAATCCCAGAAGCGAATGCTCATGCCTTTGGCTTCTGCCTGCTCCGGGCTGGTGGAGATCAGAAGGAACTGCTTGCGAAAAATGTAATGGAAGATGCCGACGACGCCATAGAGAATTGCCGTCTTAGCCACGTCGTGCATGGACACGGCCAGGATATTTCCCACCAGCATGTCCTTGAGATGTTCGGTTTCGCCAGTAGCTTTGCTCATCGCGAGGATCGCCGTCGCCGAGGCTACCGCGTAGGCAATCCCGATGAAGGCTTCCTGCGGAATGTGGCCGCGCCGGGTACGGGCGAACGCAAAAACAGCCGCACCGGCAAAAGTGAAGGCTAAACTCACCCAATACGCGCCTGCGCCGTGGGGATCCATCCCCACCAGGATGGCGACGGTCGCTCCTAGCGCCGCAATTTGCGCCAGCGCCAGGTCCACAAAGATTACGCCGCGCTCCACCACGTGCACACCCAGATAGGCGTGAATGCCGGTCAAAATCAGGCTGGCGAGAAATGGTGCCAGCAGGAATGGCAGAATCTCCATGCATCTCCTTTATTGCTTACCCAGTATTATTTCGCCGACTGAAACGCTTTTGTCAGGAGCGCTATATCGTAGTCAAACAATTCAAAATAATTCGTGACCTGTTTTTCGCCTCCAACGGAGGGCAGGTACACCACCACTTGGGCACCAGTCTCGCGGGCAATGGATTGTGGCGTTTTGAGATCGAAGTAGGGCTCCACCAGCACGACTTTGCAATTTTCCCGCTTCACTAGCTGAATGATTTCGAGAGTATGGCTCGGAGTCGGCGGAATACCCGGTCTAGGTTCCACATAGCCAATTACCTCAAGGCCGAAGTGCTTCGCAAAATTCGGGAATGAGCGGTGGTAAGTGACTACTTTGCGGCCACGATACGGCTTCATTTCCGCATCCCATTTCTGTTCCGCGCCCAAGAGCCGTTTTTCAAAATCCTGGAAGCGCTGATGAAAGTACGCGCCATTTGCGGGATCCATGTCCGCCAGTTTGGTGGCAATGCCGCGCGCGATGCGGCGCCCATTGTCGGGATCGAGCCAGTAATGCGGGTTGCCCATGGGATGCACGTCACCTTCTGCGCGCGTAAGGTTTCCTTGCGGAATGTCAAGGATCTCGGCAAACTGCGAAGCATCAAGATATCCCGGCCCGCCAACCTGAATCTTTGGGTTGCCGCTCTGCGCGATCAGCGGCGGCAGCCAGCCGATCTCCAACTGTAGCCCCACTGCGATCAGCAGGTCCGCCTGGCGCAGCTTAAGCAAAAAGCTGGGCTTGGCCTCGACGAAGTGCGGGTCCTGATACCCTTTCGCGATGGACTCCACGTTCACATTGTCGCCGCCCACCTCCTGGGTCAATGCGGCCATATCCGTCGTAGAGGCGACGACGTTGAGTTTTTTGGCCTCGGCTGCCGTTGGCGAAAGCAGCGCACCAACAAGAATGGCGAGCGTCACAACCACGGCCAAACCAGAAAAGTAATTTAGTTTTAGTTCTTCCATTCGCATATCTCTCCTCCTAGAAGGGATGCGCTCCGTGCGCCCCTAACGAGAACTGCAACTGCATGAACAGCTGGTGTGCGTCGACATTTCCGTAGTGAGTAAACTCGTATTGTGCGCGTATCTGGCTGAACTCGCTCGGCCAGTATGTCAGGACAGCGGAAAAGCCCTTGTCGATGGCGCTGGCGTTTGCGGCTTCACCGGAACGATCGTAGCGTCCGCCCACGAACCATCGCCGTCCCAATTGATAGTCGCCCGATGCATACAGGCCAAAGGCGCGCTGTTCGAACGGCAGTTGCTGCCTTTGGCTCCAGATCAACTCTGTCCTTCCCACAAATGAGTGGTAAATAGACCGGCGCAAGGGCTTCCAGCGAAACGAGGCATCGATGCCGTAGAGGTGCGTCAGAAAGTTCGGACCGGCGCTGCTGTAGCCCCGGGAATAGGATGCGCCGAGGTCGATATTGCTTGATTCGCTGATGTCCTTGTAAGTTCGCAGATGCGCGACGGCGCTGACATCATTGTTGTTGTAGGCTTGGTACAACGGATGCGCTTTGTCCCCGGAGTCTCCGCGGAAGACCTGCCCCGTAAGTTCCATGAATATTCCCTTGGGAGCGGGCAGTATGCGCTGCACTGACACACCGGCGTCGTCGAGGCCATCTTCGCCGGCCACCAGGTTGTTGCTTACCAGGGGCCGATCTACCCAAGGCAACACGTGGTTGTGCATCGTGTTCACCTTTCCAAAGGCTCCGCGGAATTTGCCTACTTTCGCCACTAATCCGGCGGGCAGCGCCGTCAGTGTGATGTAGCCCTCTTCGAGATTGACCCCGGACTCTCCGAATGACAGGAAAAAGTCGCCGCGGGCATAGGGATCGATGATCGCCTGAACTCCAAGCTCCGACTCATGCATCTGGAAGGATGGGATCGGATTCACCGGGTTGTGTCCCACCGAGCCAATGAAGTCGCCAATCATGCTGACGTCGGGATTCAATGCTTTCGCGGCGCTGCCTCCGGCCCCGCCCAGGGAAGGTTCCTGAGCAGGTGGTTCACCGGCACGTCCTATGGAAGCGGTGGCCGGTTCCGAACCAGGCGGAGTCTGCGGCGCAGCGGTCCCGGCAGCTGCTTCGGCTGTGCCGGCCTTCGCCGTGTCCGCTGGCGCCGTCGCACCAGAGGTTGCCGCCGTCGGGGCCGGCTGCTGGCTCTTCAACTGCCGAATCTGTCCCTCCATGGCCACCATGCGATCTTCGAGGTCGCGAATTTTCTCGAGCAGCGCAGCATTATCGGGCTGGTCTGTCGCCGCCGGTGTTGCAGCCTGTTGAGCGTTGAGGGGCATCGCGCATACAACGGTCGAAATTAAAAGCAATCCTACAGAGAGTCTCAGACTCATGTGGTGCCTCATGAAATTCGCCTCCGTGTAAAGCAGTGGGTCGGGCTCCGGATCCAAGCACGGCCGTCGTGTGACCGCGTATCGGGGAAAGAAGTGCGGCTGGGATGGTCCTTACGCTCTTGGCCGCGAGTGGACGCTAGGCAGCTGGGGGCGGGCGGATGTGGGGTGAGGAAACGAATCCCGATGACTGTGTGATTGCCTGGGAAGGAACGAACAAGACAGTCTGCACGAAAACTGGATCCGGATGAAAGAGCGGGCCGACGACGATCCCGGAGTGCGCCGTCAAACAGATCGAGCACTCGTAGCTGTGCGGTCCGGGAGTGCCGGAGTGTACGTGAACCGCTTGAGCGCAGGCCCCAACCCCCACCAGAAGCACACACAGCAATGCCACGATTCTGACCAGTGTTGGGGTAGACTCCATGACAGTAAAGCGAGGGTAAGAGTGCATGATCACGTCGCGGGTGCTCACTATGATAGTACTACTATACCGAGCGGCTTCTTAATCCGATTCGGTAGCGGGATATCGTAAGGGCATCCCCGCACCCTTGATTCGCGGCTTGCATGATCCTGTCGATGTGGCAAGTTGAATTTAGCAATCCAAAAAGCGAGGTAACGAATGGCTGAACCAAGTTATGAGGAACTGAAGGCACGTTTGTCGCAGCTCGAAAAGGAAGTCGAAACCAAGAAGCGAAGCGGCGACCTGATATTCAAGGTGGGAGAGAAGGGCGGCGTCAGCGTATACGGCTTGGGCCGCTTCCCGGTTACGCTCTACTACGAGCAATGGCAACGATTGCTTGGGGCTTCGGAAGATCTCAAAGCCTTCCTGGAAGAAAATAAGTCCAAGCTGAAATTGAAGGAGTAAGGCCACGCTCGGCGGCGATTAAAACCGGAGTCTTCACGTAGGCGTTGGCGCTTCGTCGAATCAGGCGGGCGGCGCCAGGCTTTTCAAGATCCAGCCGGATACCCGCTAACTTTTATCTGTACCGCAAGACGAAGCGTTAGTTATTTCCGCCCGTTTCAACAGGTCTATAGTCCCGATGCGTTCGGGGCTATAATAAAAGGACTGTGCCCAAGTACTCCATTGTCGTCCCCCTCCACAACGAGCAGGAGAACGTTACCGACCTCTACGACCGCCTAAAGGCGGTGATGGAGGCGCACGGCGAAAGCTTCGAGATTGTGCTCGTAGACGATGGCTCAAGCGATCGTACTTTTGCCATGCTCCGCGAGATCGCTGCGGTGGACAGCCGTGTGACCGTGGTCAAGCTCCGCCGCAACTTCGGCCAGACTGCGGGGCTGGCGGCGGGATTCGATCATGCGCGCGGCGAGTACATCATCGCCATGGATGGCGATCTGCAGCATGATCCCGCGGACATTCCGATGTTTCTGGAAAAGATTGCCGCCGGCTATGACATCGTCAGCGGCTGGCGAAAGGTTCGCGTCGACAATTTCTGGATGCGGCGTATCCCGTCGCGCATCGCCAACTGGATGATGGCCAAGCTCAGTGGCGTGGACATTCACGATTTCGGCACCACATTTAAAGCCTACCGGCGCGACATTCTGGAACAGGTGCCGTTGTATGGCGAGTTGCACCGCTTCATTCCGGCCCTGGCTTCGTGGCACGGGGCGACGATTTGCGAAGTGCCCATCCGCAATGTGAACCGCGAGCGCGGGATATCGCACTATGGCATCACGCGCACCTTCCGCGTGTTCTTCGATCTTCTGACGATTCGCTTTCTGCTGCGCTATCTTTCCCGGCCGCTGCATTTCTTCGGTACTTTTGGCATGCTCAGTATTTTTGGCGGAAGTGGCATCGTATTGTGGCTGGGGGTGGAAAAATTTCTGCGCCATGTGCCCATGATGGCCTCGCACGGGCCGCTGATGATGGCGGCGCTGGGGCTTCTGCTTGGCGGACTGAATTTGCTTGCTATTGGGTTGCTGGGAGAGATGCAGGTGCGTCATTACCACGAGCCCAGCCGACGGGCTCCATACTCTGTGGACCGGGTTCTTCGTTCGCAGAACGAAGAGCACAGCGTCCCTGACTAAAGTGCGTCGTCCCTCAGCGGCTGAAGCCGAACACCCTCACCACATTTATGGCATGACTGAAGTCATGCCCTGACACGGATCACGGTCACGAATTACCGGGCTAGCTACACGATCTTCACGTCTTAAGCGCTGATCGTCCGCTGCAACTAACCCTTCCTTCCGCGATTGACGGCGTCTCTGGCTTCTTTATCTGCGGTTCGACGGCGCTCCGTTTCGCGTTTGTCCCACAGCTGTTTACCTTTCGCCAGGGCCAGCTCAACTTTTACTCTGCCGTTCTTGAAGTACATCCGCGTGGGAATAAGCGTCAAGCCCTTTTGCTGGGTCTTGCCGATCAATTTGCGGATTTCTTCCCGATGCATCAGAAGCTTTCGCGTGCGTAGCGGAGCGTGGTTGAAGATGTTGCCGTGCTCGTAAGGGCCGATGTGTGCGTTCAGCAGCCACACTTGATCGTCTTTGACCAGGCCATACGCATCCCTGAGGCTGGCCAGGCCGCCGCGGATGGATTTGACCTCGGTCCCGGTAAGGGCGACCCCGCACTCAAATTTTTCCAGCAAGAAGTAGTTGTGTGAAGCGATCCTATTGACAGCGGCGTCGCGCTGACCCGCCGCGGTGGGATCGCGGCGAGGGGATTTCTCCGGGTTAGCCTTGGTCTGGTGCGTGGATTGGCGCGTCATGGGCTATGGTCTAGTTATCGCACAGTGCGAAGCAGTCGTCGAGCGACCAGGTGTTGGAAGCGAATTCAGAAGCTATTCAAGATGCGGGGGTGGGATACTGGGCAAACTTCTATAGTTCTGTTGAGTTGTGCCGGATTCGGGTTTGGGCAACAGACTCCGCCTCCCGCCTGTAAGCCGTTAAACTACTTAGGGGTCCACGGATGTGAGCCTTCGCCTCAGGGGGCGTGTCTCAAGGGATACCACAAACAAACGGCATGTCCGACTAATCCGAAGATGGCATTGCCTTGCCGGGTGGTTTGCGTGAGTGACAGCGAGCCCAAAAAGGAGGCAGGCCATAAGGGGAAGCAATGACTACCCGCAGGGACTAAGACTAAAGAGTGTAACTGCCTTGCCTGCAAGCACATCGGCAGGCGCGAAGGGCGATGCTATAATCGCGGCAACGTACATCAATTTCCTGGGTCGAGTGGATCTGCCGGCTGAAATTGCGGCTTCTTGGCTTGCCTGCAAGGAAGATCTGCTTGTCTGGCGAGGACTGTGTCCTATGAGGATCAACGAATGAAGCGCTCGATGCGCCCGGCGCTGCTGCTATTGCTGGTCGCGGTTGTGACCCTGCCCGCCATCGCCGACAAGGCTAAGAGTTTGTTCCTTCAAGGGCAGGACGCCGAGGCTCGCCAGAACTACGAAGCGGCCTACGATCTTTTGCGGCAAGCCTACGATCTGAAGCCGAGGGATCTGCGCTACCGGGCAGCCTTCGAGCGAGTGCGCTTTGAAGCCGCCGCGTCGATCGTCCATCACGGACAGAAGCTTCGCGAAGAGGGCAAACTGCAGGAGGCAGTCGCAGAGTTTCAAAAGGCAGTAGCGATTGATCCGTCGTCATTCATCGCGCAGCAGGAGTTGAAACGGACGCAGCGCCTGATCAATGACATGCAAAACCCTCCGCCGCAGGCTGCGGGACCGCCGAGCAGTCTGAAACGGAAGGTCAATGAAGCCGCCGGACCAGTGGAACTCGCGGCTTTTTCAAACGTTCCCATTACTTTAAAAATCGGCCCCGAGGATTCCAAGGTTATCTATCAGACCATCGGACAACTGGCCGGAATCAACGTGCTGTTCGATCCGGACTACACCTCGCGCCGAATCACGGTGGCCCTGAACGGCGTCACTCTGGAGGATGCACTCGAGATCACGGCACTGCAATCAAAGACCTTCTGGCGGCCGGTGACTTCAAACACGATTTTCGTGGCCCAGGACAATCCGGCGAAGCGCAAGGAGTTAGAGCAGAGCGTCCTCAAGACTTTTTATCTTTCGAATCTTTCGCAGCCTACCGAGTTGCAGGATGTGGTGAATGCGATTCGCGCGGTGCTGGATGTGCAGCGGGTGCAGCAATTACTGTCGCAGAACGCGCTGGTAGTTCGCGGTACGCCGGATCAGATTGCACTTGCCGAAAAACTGGTCGACGACCTCGACAAGGCGCGTCCAGAAGTAGTAATCGACATTGCGGTGATGCAGGTGAGCAAGGACCGCTCGCGCACCTTGGGGTTGAGTCCGCCGACCAGCGCCACAGTAACTTTGCAGAACAACCTTAATACCACTACCACGCCAACCACGACTACCAACGGCGTTACCAGTGGAGGAACGTCGTCCAGCTCTTCGACCGGTCTGAACCTTAATACGCTGGGCGCCCTGAACGCAACCGACTTCCAGGTCACAATACCATCGGCGAACCTGTCTGCAGTCATGGGTGACAGCGACACCAAGTTGCTGCAGAATCCCCAGATCCGCGCCTTGGATGGACAGAAGGCTTCGCTGAAGATCGGCGACAAAGTGCCGGTCGCGACTGGGTCGTTTCAGCCGGGTATTGGAGGCGTCGGAATTAATCCGCTGGTGAATACGCAATTTCAATATCTTGATGTTGGCGTAAACATTGACATCACGCCGCATGTGCACGCAGGACGCGAAGTCACCCTGAAAATTTCTATGGATATTTCGTCGGTGACGGGCCAGTCCAATATTGGTGGCATCAGTCAGCCGATTATCGGTCAGCGCAAAATCGAACATGAGATTCGTTTGAAGGACGGCGAGGCTAACCTGCTGGGTGGCATTCTCGAAGACCAGCAGACTAAATCGCTGAGCGGGATTCCGGGGCTGGCCCAGATTCCGATTTTAAAATATTTGTTCGGGCAGACTCAGCAGGATCACCGGGAGAATGAAATTGTCTTTGCCATCATTCCGCACATTATCCGCGGAACGGATGTGAATGAAGGCAATCAGCGAGCTATTCAGATCGGAACCGCGAACACGATCGAGTTGCGGCATTCCAGGCCAGCCGCGGCTCCGGCCGGTACAACCACCCCCGCCCCAGGAAATCAGGCTCCTCCTAATCCAGGTTCGGCGATACCAGGTCCGGCTAACCAAGGTCCGGCGATTCAGGTTCTGCCCAATGCCGGGACTTCGAATACTGGATCTCCCAGCCCGCAGGCGGGCGGAGCGCCGAGTTTCGTGTTTGATCCGGCAACGATTACGGTGGTGAAAGGAAACACGTTTGTCGTGAACCTGCAGATTTCCGGAGCGCAGAATGTTTATTCGGTGCCCGTGCAGATGAACTACGACCCGGCGAAGGTGCAATTGGTGAACGTGTCGAACGGCGGCTTCCTCTCTCAAGATGGACAAGCGGTCGCGCTGGTGCATCGCGAAGACGAAACCACGGGAACATTGCAGATCACGGCCACTCGGCCACCTGGGGCGGGTGGAGTTTCCGGACAGGGCGCAGTGGTCACCATAACGTTCCAGGCGAAGGCGAGCGGTCAAACTCCTCTGACAATTACTCGGGGCGGTGCGCGCGATCCCGGTTTGCAGTCCATTACGGTGAACGGAGCGCAGGCATCGGTGACCGTCCAATAAGCGGGGCGGCGTGCTCTTTCCGAGCCCAGAGTTGAAAAAGAAGACGCAATCATGAAGCTGTGCCGGTTCCATGGCGGGCGGAGCGCGAAGCCCGAACGCGGTTTTACGCTGCTTGAATTGATCATTGCCACCGTGATTTTGCTTATTCTCACGGGCATGGCGATTCCGCTGGCGCGTGTGACCATCAAGCGCGAAAAGGAAAAAGAGTTGCGGCGGGATTTGTGGGAGATGCGGGACGCCATTGACCGGTACAAAGATATGGCCGACCGGGGCGCTTTTCAGACCAAGGTGGACAGCCAGAATTATCCACCGGACATGGAAACATTGGTTAAAGGTGTGGACGTGCAGGGGAAGAAGATTCGATTCCTGCGCAAGATTCCGGTGGACCCGATGACGAACAGCACGGAGTGGGGCATGCGGTCGATGCAGGACGATGCGGATTCCGACTCCTGGGGCGGGCAGAGCGTATTCGATGTCTATACCAAGGCGCAAGGCACGGCGCTTGACGGATCGAAGTATAAGGACTGGTAGATGTCAGGAAACTTCAGCAAATTTCGGCGGCACTCGCCGGTCGGCGTGGCGACAACGTCGCGGAAGCTCGCCGGCCGCATCAATCTCGGCAAGCGCGTCCGCGGCCAGCAAGGCTTCACGCTGATCGAGCTCATGATCGTGATCAGCATCATGCTGATCCTGATGGCGATTGCGCTGCCGATGTATCAGCGGTCTGTATTGCGGGCGCGCGAAGCCGTGCTGCGTCAGGATTTATTCACGCTTCGCCAAGTGATCGACCAGTACACGCTCGACAAGCAGAAGGCTCCGCAAGCTCTCGATGACATTCTGCAGGCCGGCTACCTCAAACGGATTCCGGCGGATCCGATGACCGGCGAATCCAATTGGGAAGTTGTGCAAGAAGATGTGCTGCTGGCCGCGGAGCAGCAGGAGCCGGGCATCAGCGATGTCCACTCCGCATCGAGTGCGACCGCGACCGACGGAACGGCTTACAGCACTTGGTGAGCGCGGTTTGTCGTACGATTGCGCCGGCTTCAGCCAGTCTCAGCAGACATTCGACTCGCGAACACCTGCCGACGCATTGAACACGGCGCGTCTGGCGATTACCATCTAGCCATGCCCGTTGAAACGGACGTCTCTCAGGCTCCCACCTCGATCCGCGCGCCGCGCGGCAACCAGTTCAGTTGCAAAGGCTGGCAGCAGGAAGCTGCCATGCGCATGCTCATGAACAATCTGGACGCGGAAGTTGCGGAGCGTCCTCAAGATCTAGTCGTATACGGCGGAACCGGCCGCGCAGCGCGCAGTTGGGAGGCTTACCACGCCATCGTCGCGACTCTCAAGAAGCTGGAAAACGATGAGACTCTGCTGGTGCAATCGGGCAAGCCCGTGGGAGTCTTCAAGACGCACGATCACGCGCCGAGGGTGCTCATTGCGAATTCGAATCTCGTCGGGCATTGGTCGAACTGGGAGAAATTCAACGAATTGGAACGCGCTGGGCTGATGATGTACGGACAAATGACGGCGGGGTCGTGGATTTACATCGGCTCGCAGGGAATCGTGCAGGGTACGTTCGAGACGTTTTCGGCGGCGGGCGAAAAACATTTCGGCGGAGAGCTGGCGGGCAAGCTGATCGTCTCCGGCGGAATGGGTGGCATGGGGGGGGCTCAGCCCCTCGCCGCAACCATGACGGGCGCGGCGTTTCTGGGAATTGATGTCGACCCGGAACGGATTAAAAAGCGGCTGAAGACCGGTTATTGCGACTTCATGGTTACGACGCTCGATGAAGCGTTGCGCATTCTGAAAAATGCGGTGCGCAAGAGAGAAAATGTTTCGGTCGGGCTGGTGGGAAACTGTGCCGATGTTATTCCCGAGCTGGCTGAGCGCGGCGTAGTGCCAGACATCCTCACCGACCAGACTTCGGCGCATGATCCGCTGAATGGATACGTACCGAATGGGATGACTCTGCAGCAGGCGATGGCGCTTCGCGCCAGCGATCCCAAGACGTATCAGGAGAAGTCTCTCGACGCTATGGCTGGTCACGTCGAAGGCATGCTGCGGCTGCAGAAAATGGGCTCGGTCACATTCGACTACGGAAATAACATTCGCACCTTTGCGTTCCAACGCGGCGTGAAGAACGCGTACGATTTTCCGGGATTTGTGCCTGCGTATATTCGTCCCCTATTTTGCGAGGGACGTGGACCGTTCCGCTGGGTTGCTCTATCCGGCGAACCATCGGACATTCATGTGACCGATGATCTGGTTCTGGAGCTATTTCCGGAGAATCGGATTCTGCGCCGCTGGATTGATCTGGCCCGCAAGCGCATCAAGTTTCAGGGATTGCCGGCGCGCATCTGCTGGCTGGGATATGGCGAGCGGGCGCAATTTGGGTTGGCCATCAACGATCTGGTGAAGAAGGGAAAGATCAAAGCTCCCATCGTGATTGGGCGTGACCATCTTGATTGCGGCTCAGTGGCGTCACCGTTTCGCGAGACTGAAAGTATGAAGGATGGTTCGGACGCTGTGGCCGACTGGCCGCTGCTGAATGCCTTGCTGAATACGGCGGCGGGAGCATCGTGGGTGTCGATTCATAACGGCGGCGGGGTTGGCATTGGCTATTCCTTGCATGCGGGGCAGGTCTTAGTGGCCGATGGTTCCGACATGATGGCCAAGCGCATCGAGCGAGTGCTGACCACTGATCCGGGGATGGGCGTCATCCGCCACGTGGACGCGGGTTACGATGAAGCGAAGGAATTTGCCAAGAAGGCGGGCGTAAAGGTGCCGATGGGGAGCTAGTCTCCTGAATCAGAAATTCGTTGAAAAAGTAGTGGACCTTGAAAGGGTGCGGCTTCAGTCGCAGCAGGCATTCCATCGACAAGACGGGGCTTTAGCCCTGGGTGATGGACAGGGTCGATTCGCTATGCCCAGATACTTCTTCAGCGAACTTTAGACTCAGGACACTAGCCGCTCCCTGCGCTCATGTGACGGCCGCCGTGAGTTACCCTGATAAACTACTCTCCTTGCGCGCCATCAATAAATTAAGATCTCCCTCGGTGTCAGCCATCCTGTTGGTGAATGTCGAGCAAATCCTCACAATTAGCGCTGGTTCGGCAACCCGCCCGCGCCGCAGTTCAGAACTGAAGGAACTGGGCATTATTGAAGACGGTGCTGTCTTGTGTCTCGGCGGAAAGATCGTATCCGTGGGGAAAACGAAAGACGCTCTGCGTGACCCCTGGTTGAAGAAGAATCGCAAGAAAGTTACTGAGATTGACTGTACCGGTAAAGTGGTGCTGCCTGGATTTGTGGATTCGCATACGCATCCGGTTTTTTTGAGCCCTCGGCTAGTGGATTTTGAGAAGCGGATCGAGGGTGCTTCTTATGAAGAGATCGCCTCGGCCGGCGGCGGCATTCGGTCGAGCGTCGAGGGAGTGCGCAGGGCAGGGAAGAACGCCCTGGCAGAAAAGGTGCTCGCTGCGTTGGGAGACATGGCCGCTCACGGCACGACCACGGTTGAAGCGAAATCAGGTTACGGGCTCACCGTCGAGTCGGAACTCAAGTCTCTGGAGGCGATCCGCGAAGCCGCATCCTGCTGGCCGGGAACGGTTATCGCCACCCTGTTAGGGGCCCATGTTGTTCCCAAGGAATTTGAAGGCTGCTCACAAAAGTATGTCGAGACCGTCTGTACAGAGATGATTCCG
>JRHI01002429.1_pt1 | contig 12796 bp, 12 predicted proteins | sample 215371 | NCBI WGS metagenome assembly JRHI01 (sample SAMN02929681, study PRJNA255918) | sediment metagenome | biome: cave system; feature: Ice Cave; material: Sediment; isolation source: sediment from deep within a dark volcanic ice cave with no known source of... ...
TGAAACGCGATCCTTCGCATCACCCCCGTGAACCCGGTAACCAATTACGCTGCGACTTCATGCGCTAGAACACGTCGATGCGCGTGCGGTCCTCACTCTCGACATTAAGGACTTCTTTCCATCGATATCAATCGCGCGAGTGACACAGGTATTTCTGACCGCCGGATACTCCTCGACTGCTGGTTCGGTTTTGGCGCACCTGTGCACGTGCAACGGTTTCTTGCCGCAGGGGGCGCCTTCCTCGCCACGATTGGCGAACTTGGCCTGTTTTCGCATGGACCGCCGCCTGTCGCAGTTTGCCGAACGAAAGGGGATCGTCTATTCGAGATATGCCGATGACATGTCGTTCTCAGCGTCCAGCGCCTCGGCACTCGCGAAGGTGCGCCCGTTCATTACGCACATCGTCCGCGATTCCGGCTTTCGCCTGAACAGCGCCAAGACACGCCTGATCGGCCCTCAAGGCAGAAAGACTGTCACCGGACTGGTTTTGGCTGGGGATAGTGTTGGGATAGGGCGTTTTCGACTTCGCGAACTACGAGCCAGAATTCAGCACGCTCATGTGAATAACGGCGTTGCCGATGTGCCAGCAATCCAGGGATGGCTGGACTACGTCTCTGACGCGGACCCCGGCCGCTACGAGATTCTGGCCCGATACATCGTTCGATTGCGGAAGAGCGATACCACAAGCGTGCTCACATCTCTCAGGATTCGCCCGACCGCTACCTAGCGCCCCCGCCTGTTTCCCGCTTACGAATTCGGCTGATCGCTTCGCGCTCGTGTTGGCTCCTTGAAGCCGGCGCACGGGTCAAATTCGGCACTGGACTGCTTCTTGACGTCGTGGACATTCGGACGAGCGAGCGGCAAAACGGCAAGAGCAGTATGTTGTGGGCGCTGCTAAGGTGAGTTCGGTCGTCGTCGCGAGCGGCTATTCGGATACTCTCACCTTAATCAGGCCGATCAATCTAGGCGACACGCGGAACGTTGTTCCCTCCAAACGCCGCAACGCTTCCGGCAGGTTCACCAAACCACGCCGTGCGGCAAGATCGAGCACGCCCAGCGTCCCAGACACCGCCAAGCCACGCTCGCGCGCAGCGAGACGGCCCTTTCTCTCGTCGATCAGAACCGATCCGGCGGACAACGACGCTGCGAGCGAAATGACTTCGCGCTCGCCTCGATCGAGGTGTTGGAGCTTTGGATCGACGTCTGAGACTTGGCGGATCTCCAACCACGCTGGTGCAGCAGCCATGAATCGCGCGATTGCCTCAGGTGCGCTGGCGGACTGAAGTTCATCGCGTACGGCTGCAGGGATCAGAATCCGTTCGAACAATTCCGGCAGGATGTGTTGCAGATCGATGAGAACGAAGTAGTTCAGCGGAGAGGTGTCGGAGACGACGATCATTGAGGCGCGATGCGATCGAGATCGCGACGGTCCTGCTCGAGGTCTTCTTCGTTGTAGGCGAGGTACGCCTGACGCTCCTTCAGAAACGCCTCGGTTTCCCACAGCGATAGCCCAAGCAGTTGACCGACTTGGTCCCTCGAGAGCGCGCCATCGCGATAGCCCTCCAGCGCAACGGCCTCGAGCGCGCCGCGCGACACGTCGGCCCACGCGGCCTCCAAACGCTTCGCGATGTCCTCCGGCAGGTCGACAGCGATTCGCGTCATGCTGCTGATCTTACGCTTGATCGGCCTTTGAAGGGTTGCCGTACATTCGAAGAGGCGCCAAACGTCGGTGAGCTTCTACCGATTGTCAGCCAATTGTCAGCCGAGGATTGAAAATGATGGTTGCGGGGGCGGGATTTGAACCCGCGACCTTTGGGTTATGAGCCCAACGAGCTACCGGACTGCTCCACCCCGCGTCACCTGAGGAGCCCTGATGTTACCATAAGCGTTCCACTCACAACAAGGAGCCCATCCGCATGCTGCGGCGATCGATCAGCCTCCCCATTCTCACATTCGCCCTCGCCGCCGCCGTCCCTCTCGCGCACCAGCCCGTCGTCGTCCGCACCGCCGATCCGATCGCACGCGGGCTGCAGTTGACCGACTTCCCCCGGACCATAAAAGTCACCGACAACGTCTACACTTACGAAGATTTCCACGCAGGCCCCGAGCGGTTCACCACGACGAACATGTTCGTCGTCACCGGCGCCGGCGTAATCGTGGCCGACGGCCAAGGCACCCCGGCCCAGACGAAAGGGCTCGTCGACGCCATCAAGAACGTGACGCGGAAACCGATCACGACAGTCGTGATCGCGTCCGATCACGGCGATCACACCGGCGGCAACGTCTCGTTCCCCCCCGGCGTGCACTACATCATCCATCCGCACTCCAAGGCGATGCTCGACCAGTCCGCCGAAGCGGCCGCGAAAGCCAGTCGCGAACACGGATGGACGCTGCCGAGCTCCACGCGTATCACCAGGCGATGGAAGCGGGGAAACATCGCCCGCCTTAACGAGGGAAGCATCGTCGGGCCCCTACGACGGGGACATACTGGTTCGCCTCCACCACCATGACCATGCAGCTTCCATCGTTTGCCGACGTCGAGAGCGCCGCAAAGCAGATCGCCGGCGCCGCGCACAAAACCCCCGTCGCCACCTCGCGCACCATCGACGCGCGAACGGGCGCCCAGCTGTTCTTCAAGTGCGAGAACCTGCAGCGCGCCGGCGCCTTCAAATTCCGCGGCGCCTACAACGCGCTGTCGCGCCTCGACGCGGACGAACGGCGCCGCGGTGTGGTCACGTTTTCGTCCGGCAATCACGCGCAGGCCATCGCCCTCGCCGGCCAGCTCCTGAACATCCCGCGCGTCATCGTCATGCCCTCTGACGCACCGGCCGTGAAACGCATCGCCACGGAAGGCTACGGCGGCGAAGTGGTGCTCTACGACCGCGACAACGAGGATCGCGAGGTGATCGGCACGCGCCTCGCCACCGAGCGCGGGCTGACGCTCATTCCGCCCTACGATCACCCGCACATCATCGCCGGACAAGGCACCGCCGCGCGCGAGCTGATCGAAGAGGTCGGGGCGCTCGATCGGCTCTTCGTTCCCTGCGGTGGAGGCGGCCTGCTCTCGGGGTCGGCGATCGCGGCGGGCTCGATGGCGGCCGGCTGCCGGGTCATCGGCGTCGAACCGTCCGCGGGAGACGACGCCACGCGCTCGTTCGAGACGAAACGGCTGCAGACGGTCCACAACCCGAAGACGGTGGCGGACGGCGCGCGCACTCCGTCGCTCGGCTCGCTGACGTTTCCGCTCGTCCTGCAGCACGTGTCCGGCATGGCGACGGTCGACGATGCGACGCTGCTGAAGACGATGTTCTATCTCTGGGAGCGGCTGAAGCTGGTGATCGAGCCGACCGGCGCATTGGGCGCCGCCGCAGCGCTCGACGGCGCGACGCCGATCCGCGGTCTGCGAGTGGGCGTGATCCTCAGCGGCGGCAACGTGGACCTCACTCAGGTGGCGCAATGGATCAAGTACCGCTGAACGGGCGAAGGCGGACGTCCGGGCGGACACATGGGTCCGCCCCTACGCGGATGATGCGCGCATGTCTTGTCGTCGCGCTGCTCGTAGGGTCCGGCTCGAGCCGGACGCCGCCGGAACACAGGTCCCTCGCTTCGGTAGTGTCCGGCTTCAGCCGGACCGTCTCGGCCCAGCAGGAGTTCGCCGCGCGCAGCGCCGCGCCGGTGACGTTCCTGCAAATCAACGACGTCTACACGACCGTTCCCGTCGACGGCCTCGGCGGCCTCGCGCGCGTCGCCACGCTGAAGCACACCCTCGCCGCCGCCGGACGCGCCCCGTTCCTCGTCATCGCCGGCGATTTTCTGTCGCCGTCGGTCGCCTCCAGCGTGTTCAAGGGCGAGCACATGATCGCCGCGCTGAACGCCGCCGGCCTCGATCTCGCCACGCTCGGCAACCACGAGTTCGACTTCGGCGACGACGTGCTGATTCAGCGGATGCACGAGGCGCAGTTTCCATGGATCGTCCCGAACGTCGTCGACACGGCCACCGGCCAACCGATCGGCGGCGCCGCACCGTTCCTCCTCAAAACGTTCGGCGCGCTCAAAGTCGGCTTCATCGGCCTCTGCCTCAACACCGGCGAGATCCCCGGCGACAAGCTGAAGCACACGCGCATCCTCGACCCTCTGGCCGCCGCCGGCCGGTATCTGCCGATGCTCAAGCAGGCGGGCGCGACCGTCCTGGTCGCCGTCACGCACCTGACCTTCGCCGACGACCGTGCGCTCGTCGAGACATTTCCCGAGCTCGATCTGATCATCGGCGGCCACGAGCACTACCTGATCACGGCCGCTGAAGGCCGGTCGTTCATCAGCAAGGCCGGCTCCGATGCGAAGTTCGTCGCCCGCATCGACATGAACGCGCGTCCCGGCGGCTCGATCGAGCGCTTCTACGAGCTGGTGCCGATGACGAGCGCGTTTCCAGACGACGCCAAGACCGCTGCCGTCATCGCGTCCTACGACGCACGCCTCGGCACCGCCCTCGACGCCGTCGTCGGCGTCACCCATGTACCGCTCGACGGCCTCAGCATTCACCTGCGGTCGTCGGAAACGAACCTCGGCAACCTCGTGGCGGACGCGATCCGGGCGAACGCGAACGCCGACATCGCCATCACCAACTCCGGGAGCATCCGGGGGAACCGTCTTTTTCCCGCCGGACCGCTGACGCGGCGGACGCTCCTCGAGATCCACCCGTTCGACAATGTGATTTGCATCCTCGCCTTGCCGGGCCGGGTCGTGCTCGAGGCGCTGAACCACAGCGTCTCGTCCCTGCCGGCGGAAAACGGCCGGTTCCCGCAGGTCTCCGGTATGACGATGACGGTGGACCAGAGCGCGGCGGGCAGCCGCGTGCGCGACGTGCGCGTCAACGGCCAGGCACTGGATCCGAACAAGACCTACACCGTCGCCATCCCCGACTTCATCCTCAAAGGAGGGGACGACTACACCATGTTCAAAGGGCGGCCGGTGAAGGTCGGTCCGGAAGCCGGCAACATGATCTCCGATGCGCTCGAGAAATACGTCGCGGCGAAAGGCGAGATCGCACCGGCCGTCGAGCGGCGCATCACCTTTCGCTGAACCAGGCCCGCACGGCAGGGCACACGCCCGCTGGCGCCGACGCCAGATCGCGCTCGAGGCGGCGGAGATCGTCGATCGTGTCGACGTCGTACGCGGTGCGCAGGAGCCGCACCTCCAGACCGCCGCGCTCCGCGGCGCGGAGCGTATCGGTCAGCACGCGCTCGGTGCCCCACGCAATCTGCTCGAACAGAGGCGCGTGCGCCTGCCTCATCCCGATCAGGTAATAGCCGCCATCGTCGGCCGGACCCAGCACCACGCCGCCGCTCGCCTGCAGCGTCTCGATCGCGTCGCCCACATGCTCCGCGGTCAGCAGCGGGATGTCGGAGCCAACGAGGATGGCCGCGTCGCATCGATCGCCCGCCTGAACGGCTCGCGCTCCCCTGGTCCGCACGGGCGGCCTGTCCAGCAGATGCCGCAGCGCCGACAGCATCCGCGCGCCGAGGTCGCCGCCGCCCTGCGCGACGCGCGGCAACGATCGCGCACCGAGCGAGGCCATCTCCTCGTCGGCGGTGTCCGGCGTGAAGAAGACGGTGACGTCGGCAAGGGGCGCGAGCGCGGCCAGCGTGTCGGCGAACATCGCCACGCGCAACGCGGTCAGCCGTGGGGGGGAGAGATGCGGCGCGAGGCGCGTCTTGCCGTCCGACGACGGCGCGCGGGCCATCACGCCGACGGCGGTCGTCACGCGCCCGTCGCCGGAGCCCGCGCGGGGACCGCGGCGTGCTGCCTGGCGCGATTCAGGAAGACCCGCGCGCCGAGGAGCAGCGTCACGACGAACGCGTAGGTGAGCGGACGGCTGACGTCAGCCTTCACCAGCCACCAGTAGTGCAGGGGACCGAGGATGCCGGTGAGGTAGACGAGGCGATGCAGCCGGTTCCAGCGTTTGCCGCCGAGCCGGCGAATCCAACCCGCCGTCGACGTGATCGCGAGCGGCAGCATCGAGACCCATGCGCTGAACCCCACCGTGATGAACGGCCGCTTGTAGATGTCCTGCACCACCGACTTCCCCAGATTGCGGACGGTAGACAGCGCGAGCATGCCGTCCGGAAAGTCGAGGCCCGCAAAACGATCGGCGATGACGTAGGTCAGGAGGTGGAGCGTGCCGTAGAAGAACGCGTACAGACCGGCCATGCGGCGGAAGCGGACCACGGTGTTCCAGCCGGTCAGCTTGCGCAGCGGCGTGATCGCGAGGGTGATGCAGAGGAACCTGAGCGTCCACACGCCGGTCTCGTTGGTGAGATCGGCAAGCGGGTTGGCGCTGAGGTGGGCCGTCAGCGCCGCCCACACCAGATAGACGACGGGCCCGAGCGACGCCAGGAACACGACCGGCTTCAGGCCAAACCGAACGGCGCGATCCGACAGCTTCAAACGGTGCCCTCAGCCCTCGGCCTCAGCCTCAGCCCTCAGTAATTGCGCTTGAGGTCCATACCCGAGTACAGGCTGGCCACCTGATCGCCGTAGCCGTTGAACATCATCGTCTTGCGCCGGAGGAACTCGCCGATGCGGCGCTCGGTGGCCTGGCTCCAGCGCGGGTGATCCACCGACGGATTGACGTTCGAGTAGAAGCCGTACTCCTGCGGCGCCGATTCCTGCCACGTGTTGAGCGGCTGCTTCTCCACGAACTTGATCTTCGCGATCGACTTGATGTGCTTGAAGCCGTACTTCCATGGCACGGCGAGCCGGAGCGGCGCGCCGTCCTGATTCGGGAGCACCTCGCCGTACAGGCCGACGGTCAAGATCGTGAGCGGGTGCATCGCCTCGTCGAGCCGCAGCCCCTCCACGTACGGCCAGCGCAGCACGGGCGAACGCAAGCCAGGCATCTGCTTCGGATCGTAGAGCGTGGTGAACTCGACGAACTTCGCTTTCGACGTCGGCTCGCACTTCTTGATCAGATCGGCGAGCGGAAAGCCAACCCACGGGATGATCATCGACCAGGCCTCGACGCACCGGTGCCGGTAGATGCGCTCCTCGAGCGCCTGCCCCTTGAGGATGTCCTCGAGCGGCATGTTCCCCTTCTTGGCGCACTCCCCGTCGATCGCAACCGTCCACGGCTCGGGCTTGAAGTTGCGCGCGAGCGTCGCCGGGGAGTCCTTGTCGGTGCCGAACTCGTAGTAGTTGTTGTAGGTGGTGATGTCGTCCCACTTGTTCGGCTTCTCGTCGGTGCTGAAGGGGCTTTTCTTGACGTTCTCGAGCTTGCGGCCGTGCGGGGCCGGTGTGGCCGCCTGCAGAAACGCCTCGGTGCCGAGCACGCCCGTCGCCACCGCGGCCGAGGTCGCTGCCGTGGCGCTGAGGAACTCGCGGCGATTGAGGTACAGCGTTTTGTCGGTGATTTCCGAGCTGCGGATGTCGGCCGGCCGTTTGATCAGCATGATGGTACGCCTTTGGACGCCGGGCGGCCGGCGCTGGTTACGGTACCGCGATACCCTCTCATTATAAGTACTTACGCTCCGTCGACGCGTCTGGATGCTCGAGCCGCGCCCGGTCGTGCCGCGCCAGCCAGGCGGGCGACACGCCCGCAAAATACAGCAGCATCAGCGCGAGATGGCGGGCGGTGCGCCGGACCCAGCCGTCCTCTTCCCAGCGGCGCGCGGACGTGATCGCCGGCCGAGCCGACCGGTAGAGACGGCCCCGCCGCCGCAGCCGCCGCACGAGATCGACGTCCTCCATGATCGGCACGTCGGCGTACCCGCCGAGCGCATCGAACGGTTGGCGGCGAACGAAGATCGCCTGGTCCCCGTAGGGCAGCCCGAAGAGCGCCACGCGCGCGCGGACGCCGATCTCGATCAGCCGCGCGGCTGGCGAGCGCGAGTCGAGCGCGAACCGGAAGCAGCCCGCGTTCACGCGCGCGTCCCGATCGGCCGCGGCAATGTCGTCCTGCCACCCCGGCGGAAGCCGCGTGTCGGCGTGGAGAAAGACGAGCCACTCCCCGCGCGCGGCGGCCGCGCCGGCGTTCATTTGACGCGCACGACCACGCGGCGCCTCGAGCCACAGCACATCGGGACGCGCGAAACGCAAAGGCGACAGGGATGAATCGTCTGCCGTCGCAGAGACGATGAGCTGGACGCCGGAGAAATTGGAGGCCGCGAGCGTGCGCCCGAGCGCCTCGGCGTCTCGGTAGACGGGAATGATGACGCTCAGGGGAATGGGCACTTGTGAGATCTGAGGATCTGAGGATCTGAGGATCTGAGGATCTGAGGATTTATTTGTGGATGTGATTGACCGCGGAAGCGGACGGCCGTTCGTGCTGATTCCCGGCCTTCAGGGGCGGTGGGAGTACCTGCGGCCGGCGGTGGACGCGCTGTCTGCGTCATTTCGCGTGCTGACGTTTTCGCTGGACGACGCGACGCAGTACGTAGGGGCGGACCCGAGTGTCGGGGCGCACAGCCAGGGTGTCGATCTGGGCGGGTACGCCGACCAGGTCGCCTCCGTGCTGTCGGCGAAAGGGGTCGAGCGCGCGACGATTTGCGGCGTGTCCTTCGGCGGCCTGATCGCCGTTCGCTTCGCGGCGCGGTACCCCACGCGATGCGCCGCGCTGATCCTCGCCTCGACGCCGCGGCCGGCGCTGCGGCTGCGGCGGCGCCACCAGATCTACATGCGGGCGCCGTGGATCTTCGGTCCGCTGTTTCTCGCCGAAACGCCGTGGCGGCTGCGGCCCGAGATCCGCGCGGCGATTCCGGACGCGAAGGCGCGCCGGCGCTTTGCGCTGCACGCGCTCCACACGCTCGTCAGCGCGCCGGTGTCGCTCTCGATGATGGCCGCCCGCGCACAGATGATCTCGACCGAGGATGTGGGGCCCGATTGCGCGCGCATCGTCGCGCCGACGCTGGTCGTGACGGGCGAGCGCGATCTCGATCATGTGGTGCCGGTCGACGGCTCCTCCGAGTACCTGCGGCTGATTCCCGGCTCGCGCGCGGTGGTGCTCGAGCGCACGGGTCATCTGGGCGCGATCACCCGTCCCGACGCGTTCGCCGCTCTGGTGCGCGCATTCACGGAAGGCCATCGTGATGCCGCCGCGTGAGGTCGCCGGACCGGCGGGCCACCTCGAGGCGATCCTCGACGAGCCGCTGCCGCCGGGCACGATCGGCCACGACGGCCGCGTGAGCGCCGGGCATCCGGACGGACTGCGCGCGGCCGTGGTCCTCGCACACCCGCACACGGAGTACGGCGGCACGATGCACACGAAGGTCGTGTATCAGGCCGCGAAGGCGCTCAGCCGGATCGGATGCGCGGTGTTGCGCTTCAATTTCCGCGGCGCCGGATCGAGCGCCGGCGTCTTCACCGATGGTCCGGGCGAGATGGACGACTTTCGCGCCGCGCTCGACTACATGCAGGGCCAGTATCCCGGCGCGCGGATGTGGGCCGGCGGCATGTCGTTCGGATCGTGGGTCGCGATGGCGGCCGGCGCGGAGGATCCGCGCGTGTCGGCGCTCATCGGGATCGCCCCACCGATCACGCGCTACGACTTCGCTACGGTCGAGCACAGCGCTACGCCGAAGTTTTTCGTTCAGGGCGAGTTCGACGAGCTGTGCCCGCTCAGGGACATGAAGGCGTTCTACGCGCGCGCCGCCGAGCCGAAAGAGCTCGTCGTGATCGATGGCGCCGACCACCTGTTCGACGGCAAGGCAGCCGAGGTCGCCGACGCGATCGAGGACTTGCTGGGGGATTGGCAGGCCTGAAGGGCGTGTGAAGAGATCACGTGGAACCGCAGAGGCCGCCGCGATCGCCGAGAAGAGAACCTCGAGAATTCTCTGCGCGCTCTGCGTGCTCCGCGGTAAAACGGGGGACCCTATGCATGAAGCTGTCATCGTTTCCGCTGTGAGAACTGCATCCGGCAAAGCGCCCGGCGGCACGCTGCGGGGGACCCGACCCGACGAGCTCGGGGCGATCGCCATCGCCGAGGCGTTGAAGCGGGCGGCCGGCATCGACCCGGCCGAGATCGACGATGTGATTCTGGGATGCGCGATGCCGGAGGCGGAACAGGGCATGAACGTCGCGCGCATCGCGAGCTTGCGCGCGGGCATTCCCGTGTCGGCGTCGGCCGTCACGGTGAACCGCTTCTGCTCCTCCGGCCTGCAGGCGATCGCCTACGCTGCGGAGCGCATCATGTGCGGTTCCGCCTCGGTGATCGTCGCCGGCGGCACCGAGTCGATGAGCCTCGTCCCGATGGGCGGCCACAAGATCGCGCCGAACCCGACGCTCGTCGATCGCTACCCCGACGTCTATCTCTCCACCGGGCTCGTCGCGGAAAACCACGCGCGCGAGTCGGGGATCTCGCGCGCCGAGCAGGACGCCTTCGCGCTGCGCAGCCACCAGCGCGCGCTGGCGGCGATCGACGGCGGCCGGTTCGCCGACGAAATCGTGCCGGTCACGGCCGCGCTGATTCGGGGTCGGGAGTCGTTTTCCGAGAAGGGTCGCGAAAACGACTCCCGACCCCAAACCACCCAGATCACCTTCTCGGTCGACGAAGGGCCGCGGCGCGACACGTCGGCTGAAGCGCTCGCGAAGCTGCGGCCCGCCTTCCACGCGGCCGGCAGCGTGACGGCAGGCAACTCCTCGCAGACCAGCGACGGCGCGGCGGCGGTCATCGTGACGTCCGCCGAGCGCGCGCGCGCGGCCGGCCTGACGCCGATGGCCCGGTTCGTCGCTTTCGCCACCGCCGGCGTCGAGCCCGAGCGCTTCGGCATCGGTCCGGTCCCCGCGATCCGCAAGGCGCTGAAGCTGGCGGGGCTCACGCTCGATCAGATCGATCTCATCGAGCTGAACGAAGCGTTCGCCGCGCAGGTGCTCGCGTGTCTGAAAGAGCTGCCGATCGATCCCGAGCGGCTGAACGTCAACGGCGGCGCCATCGCGCTGGGCCACCCGCTCGGCTGCACCGGCGCGAAGCTGACGACGACGCTGCTGTATGAGATGACCCGACGGAACGCACGCTACGGCATGGTCACGATGTGCGTTGGCGGCGGGATGGGGGCTGCTGGTATCTTTGAAAGGGTCTGATGATGGCGACAACAACTGCGACCACGATTCTGCGCGGCGGCGAGTGGCTGATTCAGCCGTCCGAGGCTGACTCCGTGTTCACGCCCGAGCGCCTCACTGAAGAACACCGGCTGATCGGCCGGACCGCCCAGGCGTTCGTCGACAACGAGGTCCTCCCGAAGCTCGACCAGCTCGAGACCAAGGACTGGGCGCTGGCACGCGACCTCGTGAGGCGGGGCGCCGACCTCGGGCTGCTCGGCGTGGACGTGCCCGAGGCGTACGGCGGCCTCGGCCTCGACAAGGTCACCTCGCTGGTGGTCAGCGAGAAGCTGGCGCGGGCCGCGTCGTTCGGCGCGACGTTCGGCGCGCACGCCAACCTCACCATCGTGCCGCTCATGCTGTTCGGGAGCGAAGCGCAGAAGCAGCAGTACCTGCCCAGGCTCCTCTCGGGCGAGATCATCGGCGCCTACGCGCTGAGCGAGACCGGATCGGGATCCGACGCGCTGGGCGCGCGAACGAAGGCGACGCGGCAGCCGGACGGCAGCTTCCTGCTCAACGGCGAGAAGATGTGGATCACCAACGGCGGCTTCGCCGATCTCTTCGTGGTCTTCTGCAAGGTGGACGGCGATCAGTTCACCGCGCTGCTGGTCGAGCGCGGCTGGGGCGTGAAGAGCGGCAAGGAAGAGCACAAGATGGGCCTGCACGGTTCGTCGACGACCGCGCTGATCTTCCAGGACGTGAACGTGCCGGCCGAGAACGTGCTGTCCGAGGTCGGCAAGGGGCACAAAGTCGCGTTCAACGTCCTGAACTTCGCGCGCTTCAAGCTCGGCGCGATGTGCGGCGGCGGCGCCCACGGCGCGATTGCCGAGAGCGCGAAATACGCCGCGACGCGCCGCCAGTTCGGCCAGCCGATCGCCTCGTTCGGCGCGATCAAACACAAGATCGGCGAGATGGTGGTGCGCACGTACGCCGTCGAGAGCCTGCTCTATCGCACGGCGGGCCTCGTGGATGCGCGCATCGCGGCGATCCCGCACGACCCGAGCGATGGATCGGCGGCGCTCACGGCGTTCGAAGAGTACGCCGTCGAAGCGTCGATCGCGAAGGTCGCCGGCAGCGAGACGCTGAACTACGTGCTCGACGAGAACATCCAAATTCACGGCGGCAACGGCTACGTCCACGATTACCCGGCGGAGCGCCATTTCCGCGACGCGCGCGTCAACCGCATCTTCGAAGGCACGAACGAGATCAATCGCCTGCTGATCCCAGGGATGCTGATCCGCCGCGCGGTCAAAGGCGATCTGCCGCTGATTCCGGCGGCCAAGGCGCTGCAGGACGAGCTGCTCGGACCGCCGGCGATGCCCGCGGCGGGCGAGGGCGACGGCGTGCTGGCCGACGAGCGCCGCGCAATCGCATCGTTCAAAAAGACGGCGCTGATGGTGTTCGGCGTCGCGATGCAGACCTACGGCCAGAAGCTCACCGACGAGCAGGAGGTGCTGATGCACCTGGCGGACATCGCGATCGACGTGTACAGCGCGGAAAGCGCCACGCTGCGGGCGCAGGCGGCGGCGGAGACGAAAGCCGCTCGGGCGGCGCTGCATGCGGACGCGGCCCGCGTGTTCGTCAACGACGCGGCGCTCCGCATCGAGGCGTCCGCGCGCCAGGCGCTCGCCGCGATGGTCGACGGCGACACGCTCCGCACCATGCTGGCGGCGCTGCGTCGCCTGCTGAAGGTCACGCCCGTCAATAC
>JRHI01002430.1_pt1 | contig 12795 bp, 8 predicted proteins | sample 215371 | NCBI WGS metagenome assembly JRHI01 (sample SAMN02929681, study PRJNA255918) | sediment metagenome | biome: cave system; feature: Ice Cave; material: Sediment; isolation source: sediment from deep within a dark volcanic ice cave with no known source of... ...
CGCCTGAAGGCGACGGTCCCCGCCGCGAACGTCTTATGGACCTCGCGACCAACCCCATCCTGCGTTTCATCAACAACATTCGAGATCACGGTCTCGAATACGCGTCCCGCCGTTACTACTCGAACTACCAGGGGAAGGTCGAGTCGAACGTCGATCTGCAAGCGCAGGGTCGAGTAAAAGTCTCAGTCGCGGACCTTGGGTTCGGACAGATCGACGCGACGGGCACGATGCAAGCGTCGGCGCTCGGTCTTCCCGCCTATCCGAGCTCGATCTACGCGGGCCAGGACCACGGCCTCTACTTTCCGCCCGAAAAGGGCGACATGGTGTGGGTCTGGTTCGACCACGGCGACCCTTCGCAGCCGCGATTCATGGGCAGCTGGTGGACGAACAAGGACCCGGCAAAGACGCGGACTGGATCCGCTGTGCCCGCTGAGTTCCGTGGTGAGGCCCCGGGCGAGTCGCCTACCACTCGTGGCATCAAGTCGGGTGCCGGCCACGGCATCATGTTCGAGGACGATCCCCAGTTTTCCGCCGTGGAAATATGGACGGGCGACCAGCAGGTCCCCGGAGACGTGGCCATTCGACATCACGAGGTCATCCTCAGCGATGCCTTGAAGAAGCTTCAAGTCCACTCGTTCGGAGACTTCCTGATCGAGATGGACGATGACGCGGAGATCCTTACGATTCGGGGACCTAGCCCCGATCCGTCGGGCACGCTCGCCTTCAAGATCGTGATGGACATCACGAACCAGAGCATCAAGATTTCAACGCCGCTCCAGCAGTCCGTCGAGGTGAACGACCTGGCCCTCCAGACGAATGTCATAACGCCTGGCGCTGCCAATGTGACCGCTGTCGGCGCGATTACTCTCGCCGCACTCGGGGGAATCGCGATGGGATCGGGTGCGGCTCCGCCTGTTCCCCCCACGCCAGGTACGGCTGTCGAGATCGGAGCGGGCGCCAAACTCGTGAACTTTGCCGGAGCGTGGACGGAGACAATCGGCGGCTTTTTCACTCAAACGATCGCCGGGGTCTCAACCATCACTGCCGCTGCCATGAATCTGACGGCGGCGAGTATGAACCTCACGGCGGCGGTACTGACGCTCACGGGCAACATCGTGATCACGGGCACGACGCTCCTTGGTCCTGGGCCTCAACAGCAACTCGTCCTCGCCAACCTGCTCCTCAACTGGCTGGCGACGCACACTCACGGAGCTCCAGGCACCCCGCCGGTCCAGGCGGCACTTCTCAAGGATCCGCTGAATCCGGTGAATCCGAACCCCCTTTGGGTCACACAGAACGTGAGGGCGAGCTAGAACATGGCTTCTGCGATCACGGTCAAGGGCATTTCGGTTCCGCTGCGGTTCGACATCACCGGGTATCCGGCACCGTGTGTGAACCTGCAAGTGCTTCACGACTCGATCTTTACGATCCTGAGCACCGTTCCAGGAGAACGCGTGATGAGGCCGACCTTCGGCTCATACCTTCGTCTCCTCGTCTTCGAGCCGATGACGCGCGCGACCGGTTTCCGTGCGCGCGCAGAAGTCTTCCGTGCTCTGCGTGTGTGGGAGCCGCGTGTCCGGGTCGATGACGTTCTTTTCGAGCTCCAGGATACTACAATCATCCTGCACGTGACGTGGCGGTCGAACGGGAACCTCCTGGCGGTCACGTCTCTGTCAATGCCTACGAACGGAGGCGGATGAGGTATGGCGTTCACACTTAGCCCCACGGCAGCCGACCTCATTCGCAGTACGTTTTTCGGCAAGGACTTCAACACCTATCGACAAGAGATCATCGAGTTCATCAACCAGCGCTTCGGCGCTGAGGTTGCCTCGAACATCGTGGCTAGCGAGCAGGGCATCATGCTCATCGAGCTCGTGGCTTTTGCGCTCTCCACTTTGGCGTGGTACGGCGACCGACAGGCCGACGACACGACGCTCCGCGACGCGCGCCTCCGCGTCGCCGCTGTCACCATCGCTCGCCAGCTAGGTTACAAGGCGAAGGCTGCGGTCCCGGCAACGGTCGAGCTCCGCATCCAACTCTCGAACGCGCCGCCGGTTCAGCTGGTAATCGCCAAGGGCCAGAAGTGCGCCGGCCCCGGCGGGCTCATATTCGAGACGCTCACGAACGTGGTGTTCGACCCCGGCCAAGTCGGCTCTGGTGCACCGGCCGGCATGATCATCCAGGGCATGGTCGTCGATCCGTCCACGCCCGCGAACGTCTTCCTCGCGACCTCGACGGGTGTGCTCAAGACGACGAATGGCGGCACCTCGTGGTCGACCGCGAACAGCGGTCTCACATCTTTCAACGTAACGTGCATTGCGATGGACCCGACGAACCCGCTCGTCCTCTATGCGGGGACCGCGACGGGTGGCGTCTTCAAGTCGACCAACGGAGCGACCTCCTGGGTCGCGGTCAACATCGGTCTCTCGAACTTGAAGATTCTCTCCATAGCCGTCAACCCAGCTATGACCACGACGATCTACGTGGGCACGAACGCGAGCGGCGTCTTCAAGTCGATCAACAGCGGCACCTCCTGGGCTCCGGCGAACGGAGCGCTCACTGAGTCCGTGATCCAGACGCTCCTCATCGACCCAACCACACCGAACACCGTCTACGCCGGTGGTTTCAGCCTTGGCGTGTGGAAAACGACGAACGGCGGTGTCATCTGGTCGCAGGTGAGCAATGGGCTCACGACGACCAACATTACCGCGCTCGCCCTGAACCCGGCGCTCACGTCCACGATCTACGCCTGCACGAACGGCGGCGGCGTGTTCAAGACGACCAACTCAGGCAACCTCTGGCTGCCAGCGATCAACGGCCTCACGGCGCTCACCACAAATCGCATCGCGCTCGACCCGTCGACTCCGGCCACGATCTATGTGGGGACGACGAACAGCGGTGTCTTCAAGTCCACTGATAGTGCGGCGACCTGGACCGCCGTCGACTCAGGACTTACGACCCTCAATATGGGCGCAATCGCTGTCGATCCGGTCGCGACGGCGACCGTCTATGCGGGCACCAACGGCGGCGGCGTCTTCAAGTCGACCAACGGAGCAGCGACCTGGAAGGCCCTCAACAACGGTATCAGCGACCCGATCAAGACGGTCACGATCCGCGAGGGGCAGACCCTCCAGGAAACGTTCCGCTCTAACGGCCAGCCGAACCAGTTCTTCCAACTGACCACGATCCCGACCGGGAAGTCGATCGCACAGGACACGCTGGTCACGACCGTGGGCGCCGTCGTCTGGCCTGAGGTGAAACTCATCACCTACAACCAGACGAATCAGGTCGAAGTCGATTACGGCCTAGACCCGCCGCGCCTCATCTTTGGTGACGGCATCGCCGGAAACATTCCGCAAAAGGATGCAGCGGTCGTCGCGAATTACTTCGTGACCTCTGGGACCGCCGGTGCAGTCGCCTCCAACACGGTCACGTCGTTCGTGGGGCCGATCCTCGCCGGAACGACGGCGATCGGAACGATCCTGTCGCACGCCAAGCCCTCGACGCCTGGCTCAGATCCTGAGCCAATCAACTCGATCAAGGTCAACGCGCCTCTGATCTTCCAGGCGGCTCAGCGGTCGGTCACGAAGATCGACTACGACGGCTGGATCAACAGTTTCGTAGATCCGACCTATGGCGCTGTCGCCAAGGGCCGTGCCACGGCGCCGCGCGCCTTCGCCGAAGACGCGGAAGCGCAGACCATCGTCAACCTGCTCATCGCCTTCGGTGTGCCTTCGACGATCACGAATCGGATCGCAAGCTACTTCGACCACATCCTTTCCTCGAACAACGATGCGAACGCGATCCTGGCGCAGATCCTCGCAGCCGACGCAGTGGGACGCTACGTCGCAGCCCCGGTGGGCCTCGCTCAGTCTCTGGAGAACTTCCTCAACACGATCAACGAGAGCACGACGAAAGTCGTCGTCACCGATGGTTCGGTGAACCTCCTGTCCGTGAGCCTCACAGTCACGCTCGGTCTCAAAACCGGATTCACGAGCACGATCGTGCAGACGCAGACCACTCAGGCGGTCTTCGCCGCGCTCCAGACGACGCTCCTTGGCCGCAACTACGGCACGTCGCTGTTCATCAGCGACCTCTACGCGCTTGTCAACGGGATCACGGTCAACAGCCAGCAGCCGGTCGACCACTCTGACATCATGGTCATCGTCCGAAACAATACGGGCGACGATATCTCGTCGGCTCGTCTCAATAACTTCGGAGACCTGCTGATTCAGGACTTCGAGGTGATCACGATGGGCAACTCGCCTTCCGTGAGCATAGAGTAGAGGTAGGGAGCCATGGCCGAACTGACTCCGCTCAACGACATTCCCACCCCGGTCGAGGGTGAGGAGCCCTACTCCACGACCATGAAGGGCTTCTTCCTGGCCGTGGACTCCTCCATCTGGGACCTGGCTGAGAACGATAATCTCAGTTGGAACGGTGGCGGATTCTTCTCGTGGAACGCCACTTCCGGCGTCCTCCTGTGGACTGCGCCCATCACCATCACGTCCAAAACGACACGCTACAAGGTGATCATCCCCGGGCCGCCGTTTCCCGGCGGACAGGTCACTCTCCAGGATGGCCAAGTCGCGTTCTTTCAGATGCCGCGCCTCCTGGTCGGCGATCAGGTGGTTCCGCTTCCGCTCTACGTCGGCTCGATCACCCAGATCCCCGGCGTTCGCCTTGAAAACATCAAGATCCTCGCCAGGCGCGAGGGAACCGCGCTCCTCATGGCGGAGGGGAAGTCTCTCGCCGACGGCGACACGGGGCAGATCTTCGGCCAGGGACTCGGAACGACGGTTCCGCCTCACCAGCATCAGGCGATGCTCGTGATCGAACCGCCGTTCTCAGGCATTACGACGCTCGACATGAACAACGCGAGCTTCGCTCCGTCCCTCTTGAAGGCGGTGCAGATTTACCGCAACGGCGTGCTCCAGGCGCAGCCGGCCGACTACACGGTCAATCTCTCGACGGGCATCGTGACGCTCGTTGTACCTACGTTCGCGCCCAACCTCGTGGAGCGCTTCGTCGCGCTTCGTGAGACGACACCGACGGGTGCCGGCGGTGGATCGGCCCACGATCACCTGACCCCGCTTGTTCGTGAGCCGCTCGCAGGATCGACAGTTCTCGACTGCCTCGTCACGTCGAGTGACAACCCCGCCCTCGTGAAGGTCGACCTCTACCGTGACGGAGCGTACCAGGCGAATCCTGCCGACTACACGATCGACCTCACGACCGGACTTATCACGCTCGTCGTTCCTACTGTCCTCAACGAGCGGTTCGTCATCCTGCGCGAGGTCACACCGTAATGCCTACGCCCTCCTCGATCGGCTGGGGCCACAATCCGTGGGGAGACTCCCAGTTCGGCTTTGGCGACTGGGCTGAGGAGATGCTCTGGAAGCTCATTCCCGGTTTCTACCGGGACGCGGATGCCCAGGGACCGACGAACAGCATTACGCCGCAGCCATTGCGGGGAATCATCGACGCGATCAAGCCGGAGTTCCAGGAGCTCCGAATCAAGTGGTTCAACTTCCCGACGCTCTGGGATGCGAATGCGATCCCACTCGCGTCCTTGCCGGCGCTTGCCTACAACGTCGGAATCACGATCGACTCATCGAAGCCTGAGGGGCTCCAGCGATCCTCGACGCTCAACGCCGCACAGCTGTGGATCAACAAAGGCACCGACAAGGGCTACCAGATCACGGCCGCATTCGAGGGTCTGCTAGTCACGGTCACGCGCCTCTATGCGGTCACGTCCGGTCGCGCGCGGCAGGTTCTAGGGACCACGGGGTCGGTGCCCACATCGTTTGACCTCTCCACAACCCCGATCGAGCTCCACCCGGTCGGCCCAGGTCTCCTGCATCTTAAACTGATGACTGCACTTGGGTTGCTCCAGGACGTTCGTGACGATAAGAACGGCAACCTGGTCGGTTTCGGGACGACGATGAATGGGCCGCTCACAAAGTTGAACATCACCAGGGCGCTGTCGTTCTCGATCTCCGGGACTGTCGGGTTGATCAAAAAGGGCGACACGATCAGGCAAGGCCCTGCGACGGGCACCGTTCTGGGTGTGACCCTTGGCAAGTTGAAAGTCCAAGTCACTGCCGGAGTGTTTGCGCCGGGTCTTCCCATCACGGACGAGACCACGCCCGCGACGACGATGGTGACGCAGATCTCGACCGACGCCGGTTTCACGATCAACGAAACCCTCGTGGGAATGCCGAGCGGCAACTACGCCATCGCGGGAACCTCCGCCGTACTCGTCCCGGGCCCCCTCCAGAACAAGCTCACGATGAGCGCCGTCGTGGGCACGTTCATCACGAACGAGTTCGTCACCGGAGGCACCTCAGGCGCGGTCGGTGTTCTTCGGTCGATCTCTGGTTCTACGTTTTATGTGGACACGATCACCCTTCCGGGCTTCACGACGGGCGAGACGCTCACTGCAAACAAAGCCACCGGAACTGTGTCTGCGCAAAGCTTTGGGACGATCAATTACCTCACAGGAGAGATGACGGGGACGACGGTAGCGCTCGCAGCCAACTCACAGGCCGTGTCCGTCGTCGATCTCGTGACCACACCGCCCAATCAGTTCCTCCCCCAGATCGATGCTGTTCCAGGCGATGTGCTTCCTGTCGATGACGTGCAGCCGACCCACTTCTCGCGTTGGCCGAAGTACCTCGTGCCGGTTCGGATCGTGAACGGCATCCTGACTGACGGCTTCAAGCGGTCGCACTCCCTGAGGCTGTTCTTCGAGAAGCCGGACAACACGGAGATCGAGAATTTCATCGACGTGGCCAACCGTATCATCACGTCGCTTGAGAACTTCCGACCGATCCATGTCGTGTTCGATTCGATCGCTTTCGATGGTTCTCGGGCCTCATCGCAGGTCTGGCGGACCGGCCCCATCGTGGCTGAGAACTACGCTGTTTCGGCATGGACTGGGCCTGTCGTGGCAAATCAGATAGCATCATCGCAAGTGTGGGCGGAACCACTCGTCCACACGTCGGCGATATTCTAGGAGCGCGGACATGGCGAAGGCACTCGCCTATCAGAGGTCGTCTCAGCAACCGGTGACGATCGACACCGTGGCCGGCGTCGTCAACCCGCTCGGCAACGCTCTGGTCGGACAGCAGACGACGAGTCTGTTCCCAGCGCGATGCACGAACCTCCACACGATCCTGCTCGGGGACAGCTTTCAGATCGGGCTGAACGCCCTGGGTTGGATCGAGGTTCGCCGCCTCGTCTCCGGCACTTGGACGCTTGTCGCTGGCCCCTATAAGCCAGACAGTGGTCACACGTTCAGTCCGCTCTGCATGCACATCGTGAACAACACGCTCGTCGCGATGTGGAGCGACCTCGCCGCCGCCGGCAGCGACGGCATTCGCTATGTGACATCGACGGACGGCGCGTCCTGGAGCGCGATCCAGTTCGGCCAGACGCCGATCCCGAACTCTTTCGGCGGGCACTCCATCGTCTACCGAACCGCCATCTGGTTTGCGACCAGTAGCGGCCTCTGGGCCCTCGCCCCACTCGCCCGCTTCATCTCGATCGGCGCCGTCGGGAACGGCCCGTTCGTCGTCGGAGAGACCATCACTGGTAGTAACTCCTCCACTACGGCTGTGGTTCGGTTCGCGGGCGTCGGAACGCTCCACGTAGACACGGTGAGCGGAAACGGCTTCACCAACAGCGATATGCTGACTGGCGGCACGAGCGGAGCAACCACGACGATCACGTCCGTCACGTCCTTCGTCAACACGGCCCCGGACCCGGGCAATGATGGCGGCCTGGGCGGCGTCACCGGCCTCTCGAATTTAATTGGCTGCTTCGCGAACTGGGATGGCGTCCTCTACTTCCTCCAACCGAAAACCGTGAACGGTCCGACCAGGCTCTATCAACTGGCCCCGGCGTGGGATCCGCGAGGCAACTTCCCTTCTCCGCAGTGGACGGTTCAGGCGATTTCCGGGTTCGTCGACGTGGGCTTCGCTTCCGTCTCCAACGACGCAGGCATGTGGACTCTGTTCTCGAACAACAACGACGAGCTCTGTATGGTCTATTCCGGCTCCGTCGGCACGAAGATGGCCAAGGCGGTGAGCAAGACGTTCCCGCTCATTTTCACGGACCTCACGATCAGCCTGCTACCGCTCGCGATCGCGAACCTGCCGAATCTCGGCATCACGCTGTTCGACGATGATCGGCGTCGCGCCAACAACCTCCAGACGCTCCTGTTCCGCGACTCGTCGAACTCCGTCACCTACCTCTGCCTCTGGGATGGCACGAACCCCGTCAACTTCCAGGCGACTCTCACCGGCTCCGACTTCATGCTGCCGGCGAACCGTCGCGGCGAAGAGTCCACCTTCACCAACCTGTCGCCGGCCGTAGAGATCACCGGCACCTCGCAGCCGTTCCCAGGCCGGGTTAGAATCGACTACATTCTCCGATGCAGTCCGGCGCATCCATGCGACGTGATCCCAGAGTTCTCGATCGACGGTTACACGTTCTTTCCGATGAGTGAAGGTGACGGAGACAGCGGGAGCTCAGGTCTGCCCACATCGCCGATCGGGCGTCCGTACTTCTTCTTCTGGGATGCCTTCACGGATCTCCAGGGCGACTTTCCGTTTATGAACATGCGGATCCTGGCAAGGATCAGCGGAGTTTAGGCATGGCCCTTGGACCGACCCAATCATTCACGAAGGACAACGTAAAGACTCGCTGGGGCGAGCGCTACGTGTCGGACTCCTTGAACAAGAAGTTCCTGGGAGTTCCGCGTGGCGTGTACCTTGGTTTCGTACCCTCGCAGTCGGGTCTCGTGCTCACGCTCAAGACCGACCAGGCGGTCACACTCGTCGGAGCGACTGGCACGTTCGCGCTCGGCGTCACCATCACGGGCATGAAAAGCGGCGCCACCGCAACCGTTCGGGTCGCTACGGCCGGCTACCTCCTCATCGACAACGTGGTTGCAGGACCGTTCCTGGCAGGCGAGACGATCACGGCCCCGGGCTCCGTATCGGCGACCGTCGGAGCATTCACGACTGAGCGCATTTCCGTCGCGCGCGTCGTCACGAGCACGCCACTCGTTCCCGGCCGCAGCGAGGACATGGTGGACATCGTGACCGGGAACAATGTGGTCCTCGACTTCACCGGTTTCGCGGATGCCACCTACTTCGTCATCGCCACGGCGTCCTACCAGGTCGGCCAGCCCACGACGGCCGCGATCATCTCGCGAACCGCTCCGCCTCCGGACGGGGTGACTGAGATCCTCGTGTGCAAGGTCACTAAGAACGGTGCGAGCCTGACTGTGGACGCCTTGGCGCCCACCTCGCGACAGGAGCCGTTTGCGTTCGCCGGGCAGCGCATCGGATTCATGCCTGGAGGTTCGATCGAGAGCCTCCTCGCGGCTGTCGCTACGACGAAAGAGCTCACGGCGAGCCGCCAGGACACCAGCGGAACCACCGCCCCGACTTACGACAACGCGAATCCTCAGGCGACCGGCGTTCCGTCCCGGCTTGCAAGCGACCTGTCGCGGACGGCTACGGCCGGTCGACTTGGCAAGCGCCAGGTGATCGTCCAGGGAAATGACTACGACCCGGCCGTCTCAACTCCGATCTCAAACGTCGGCCAAACCGGAACCGCGGATCCCGTCTTCAACATCTCTGGCTCGTTCGCCGGCCGAACTCGCGACCACATGCCCTTCCAGGACGCAACGAACGGCGTTCTGCCCGGGCAAACCCTCACCTTCACGAGCGTATCGGGAGCGTTCGTCGTGGGCGAGTCGGTCAAAGGCTCCAGCGGCTCGACCGCGATCGTCCAGGCGGTGACGCTGCTCACCATGCCCACCATAACCATCTACGATATGAGCGGTTACGGGTTCAATAACGGCGAGCTCGTGACGGGCCTGACGAGCGGCGCAACCGCGACCGTCGTCTCCTCGACTGGGGGTGTGCGCGTTCCGGTCGTGCTCGGGACCGCCGGCTCCGACGTGATCACACTCACTATGAGTGGTGTGGTCGGCAGCTATTCCGTCGGCGCAGTCGCCACAGGGTCGTCAAGCGGCGCCCAGGGCATCATTCGCTCATTCACGAGCACGACTGTCGATCTCACTGATCTTTTCGGATTCTTCCGCGTCGGCGAGACGATCGCATCTCAGGGTGTCACCGGGACGCTCACCGCCATCGACCAGCGCCTAGGCGCCGTGACGGCGTTCGGCGACGGGACTGGCGGCGACACGGTGCGCAACATCGTCAACATCGTGGAGACGAAGGCCGGTCGAAAGCCGGTGGACACGAACGGGAACCCCATCTACGGGCGGCTTCTGTTCGGACCAAACGGCACGTCGAGCCCTGGTGGTGGCGCACCAGGCGAACTCCTCGTCGCAGCCTCCAACAATCAGCAGATCAACTTCACGAACGGCTCAACCACGGTCACGAACAACAACCTCGACTTCACCCTGTTCTGCCTCCCCGGTGACATCATCGAGGGCGCGGATGGGCGCTTCTACGAGATTTCTCCGGTCAGCGGTTCTGTGACGACTACGACGCTCACTCTCACGGCTGGTAAGCCCTACCTGGGTCCCAACGCGTCTGCGGGTTTCGGTGTTGGTGTTGGGCCAGGTCCGCGTCGTCGCCGTCGCTACCTCCTGAAGCCCGTCGTCCTCTCTGGCGGCGTTGAGTCGAGCGCGACGCTCACCGTCGGAACGAATATCCCGGCTGGCGCGTCTCTCCGCGTGTTCTTTCCGTGCTGGTTCACGGAGGCGCAGTCGAACTTCGACGCGGACTTCGTGAAACAGGCTCCGGGAGACGGGCACATCTCCGCCACGCAGACCGTGCCGGGCGTCGGCATTGTCGCCAACAAGGACAAAACACCGCCCGCAGCACCCAACGCCGTCTTCGGCGTCATCCAGAACTTCCAGAACAACGGCAATCCGTTGGCTGCGACCAACTTCCACACGATCAACTTCGCGGCCGGTGGAGCGAGCGCGGCCGGCGGCGTGATTACGATCCCCGCGATCGCAGGTCCGCCGGGTAGCGGCGGCGGGCCCGGCCCGCCAGGTCCGGCTGGTCCTGCGGGGCCGGGTTTCAGCAACTTCGCCGTCAAGTTCGTCGGGATCTTCCCGTCGGGTCCGTTCCCGGCCAGCGCCCCGGGCACGATGCAGATCGTGACGACCGTCCCCGGGATCCCGATCCTGAAGATGTACGCTGTGTGCGCGACTTACGAGGCCGCCATACGCGCCGTGAACACTGTCGACAACATCTTCATCACCGGTGATTCCGCGATCACTCCGTCGTCCAACCCGGGAACGAATACCGTCAACATCACTCTCACTGGTAGGTCTTTCGACGGGGTCGCAGACTCCAACCTCCACGTGTATGTCATGGCGGCGGGGTAAGAAGAGGCAATCATGCGGCAGTGGTTCTGGTACAAAAAGTCGGGCGCGATCAGCCCTCACATCCATCACAGTGGAGGCTGGGACCCCGGCGTCGATTTCAACGACGCTCAGTCCGCGAACCCCACGGTTCAATACCTTCGCACGCAAATCATGGCGAACGCTGACTTCGCTGGTTTCATCGCCCATGACTGCGAGTGCGACGCGTCAGAGATTTCGTGCGAGTGCCCGCACGACACGCTCAGCCAGAACATCGTCGTCAACGGCCAATACGCGACGAAACCGTGGTTCGATGCCGTGTTCAATGGCGCAGTCGTTGCCCCTACCAAGAAAATCATGGCGGGACGGCACAAGTTCGACCTGCCGCCGGGCACGATCGTCTCCTTCGCACTCGCGACCGCACAGGGATCGCCACCGATCAGCGACGGCACAGTCGTCATCGTCGAGTCGTCGCACGCCGGATCTTTCACTGAGATGCTCGCGGACAGTCCGGTCACGCTCACGTTCAACGGCGGCAGGACCAACGCGGTCGACCTCCACGTTCCGACGAAGGGCCTGTGTGGTTGGATCGGCTGCAATCCCGTGAACGACGGAGCGGCCCAGCGTCGTGGAATCGTGGTGCGGGGTTGGGCGTGATCGCGACAGAGACGGTTCGCAACTGTCGCATCGCCATCCTAACTCCTGATGGTAACGTGATTAAACAGTGGGATGCGCGGCCTGAGAGGCTCGACACCGACATCCTGCTGTTCCACAACGCGATTCCGTTCATCGGCGAGCTCATCGCGCTCGTGGACGCAGCGCCTCGTCTCTGGGCGCATAGCTCCGTCGTCGGCATTGGGCCGAACGCTGCCTACACCAACTCCGACCATCGTTCGAGTTGGTCCGTGACGCTCGACTCCCCTGAGCTCCCGGAAGCAGCGCGAACCTACGACGCAATGTGCCGGGCAGCGGAGGGCTCGTACATCACCGAATACATACGCTCCGTGAACCGCCACGCCGAAGTCTCGCGAGGCTCAGGCTATGAGCTTCTGCGCTACTCAGAGGGACAGTTCTTCAAGGAGCACGTCGATCTCGTCCGCGATCATCCGATCCTGTCGGCGCGGCGACTCGCTGTCGTGGCTTTCGGGAACGACAACTTCGAGGGGGGTGAGCTCTACTTCCCGCGCCAGAACGTGACGATCAAGCCGGAAGCAGGCGCGCTCGTCATATTCCCGGCGAACTTCACACACCCACACGAGAGCCTGCCCGTCGTGCGCGGTACGAAGTACTCCCTAGTGACGTGGTTTTTCTAGACTTAGAGCCTGTCCTTGACATCCTCCCCTGCCTAAAGACAGGGGTTGACAGCAGCTTCGCCAATGATTACAATGATAGGCGTTGAAGATTAGACTTACCGAATGGGCGGGCTGACCTAGATC
>JRHI01002431.1_pt1 | contig 12790 bp, 9 predicted proteins | sample 215371 | NCBI WGS metagenome assembly JRHI01 (sample SAMN02929681, study PRJNA255918) | sediment metagenome | biome: cave system; feature: Ice Cave; material: Sediment; isolation source: sediment from deep within a dark volcanic ice cave with no known source of... ...
GTCGAGACCTACACGGCCATGACGTTCACGGTGCAGGTGGGCGAGAAGCTCAACCAGCGCCAGCTGCTGGCCGACCTGGTCGCGCTGCACTACCGCCGCAGCGACGCCAACTTCATCCGCGGCACCTTCCGCGTGCGCGGCGATACCGTCGAGCTGTTCCCGGCGCATTTGGAGGACCGCGCCTGGCGCATCTCGCTGTTCGGCGACGAGGTGGAGAGCATCATCGAGTTCGACCCGCTCACCGGGCAGAAGGCCGATGAATTGAAGCTCATCAAGGTCTACGCCAACTCGCACTACGTCACGCCCAAGCCGACACTGCAGCAGGCCCTGAAAGCCATCAAGTCCGAGCTCAAGCAGCGCCTGGGCGAGCTGAACAATTCCGGCCGCCTGCTGGAGGCGCAGCGCCTGGAGCAGCGCACCATCTTCGACATGGAGATGATGGAGGCGACCGGCTCCTGCGCCGGCATCGAGAACTACTCGCGCTATCTCACCGGCCGCCAGCCCGGCGAGCCGCCGCCGACGCTGTTCGAGTACCTGCCCGACAACGCCTTGGTGTTCGTCGACGAGAGCCACGTCACCGTGCCGCAGATCGGCGGCATGTTCCGCGGCGACTACCGGCGCAAGGCGACGCTGGCCGAGTACGGCTTCCGCCTGCCCTCCTGCATGGACAACCGCCCGCTCCGCTTCGAGGAGTGGGACGCCATGCGGCCGCAGACCATGTACGTCTCGGCCACGCCGGGCGGCTGGGAGCTGGCGCAGACCGGCGGCGCCTTCGTCGAGCAGGTGATCCGCCCGACCGGCCTGATCGACCCGCCGGTCGAGGTGCGCCCCGCCAAATCGCAGGTCGACGACCTGATCGACGAGGTGCGCCAGGTCGCGCGCGCCGGCTACCGCTCGCTGGTCACCACGCTCACCAAGCGCATGGCCGAGGACCTCACCGAGTACATGCACGAGCAGGGCATCCGCGTGCGCTACATGCACTCCGACATCGAGACGCTGGAGCGCATCGAGATCATCCGCGATCTGCGGCTGGGTGCCTTCGACGTGCTGATCGGCATCAATCTTTTGCGCGAGGGTCTCGACATCCCCGAGTGCGCGCTGGTGGCGATCCTCGACGCCGACAAGGAAGGCTTCCTGCGCAGCGAGACCAGCCTGGTGCAGACCATCGGCCGCGCCGCGCGCAACCTCGACGGCAAGGTCATTCTCTACGCCGACCACATGACCGGCTCCATGCAGCGGGCCATGGCCGAGACCAACCGCCGCCGCGAGAAGCAGACGGCCTGGAACGTCGCCAACGGCATCACGCCCGAGAGCATCAAGAAGAACATCTCCGACGTGCTCTCCTCCATCTACGAGCAGGACCACGTGACGGTGGACACGGGGCTGGCCGAGCACGGCAAGGCGCTGATCGGCCACAACCTGGAGGCGGTGATCGCCGGCCTGGAGAAGAAGATGCACGCAGCCGCCGCCGATCTCGAGTTCGAGACGGCCGCCCGCCTGCGCGACGAGATCAAGCGCCTGCGCGAGACCCAGCTCGCCGTCGCCGACGATCCCCTCGCCCGCCAAGCCGACGTGGAAGAACGCGCCGGCCCCTACCGCGGCGACCGCAAATACGGCGGCGCACCCAGGGAGGCGAGGTCTCCCTCTCCCCGCGCTACGCCTACTTCTCCTCTCGCGCCATCAGCACGGGGAGAGGGTCGGGGTGAGGGGCAGCCACAAACCSCRGMGCAAGCGTCTGCCCCTCACCCTAACCCTCTCCCCACTGAAGAGTGGGAAGAGGGAATCCCATAAGCGTCGAGGGAAGCATGCAGCGTCGATTGCGCCGCGTTCGGGCTCGTCCCGACCCCGCGATTGCCCGCACGGCTAGCGCCGCCCGCATCTGGGCACCGCTGGCGCGCTTCATCGAGGCCGAGGCGCGGATCGGCGACTGGGCCGAGCGCCGCCCCGCCACGCATGCGCTCTACGAGCTCGTCCGCTTCGGCATCAAGCAGGGCTGGGCGTGCCTCTTCGGTGCGCTCCTGCTCGCCCTGCTGATCGGCACGCACCTCGTCTACCCGAAGGGCGCCTGGCTCGCCCGCTACGACTTCCTCGTCCTCGCCGCCGTGGCGATCCAGATGGCCATGCTGGCCTTCCGCCTCGAGACATGGGAGGAGGCGCGGGTGATCTTCGTCTTCCACGTGGTCGGCACGGCGATGGAGATCTTCAAGACCTCCGTTGGATCATGGCTCTATCCCGAGCCGTCGCTGGTGCGCATCGGCGGGGTGCCGCTGTTCTCCGGGTTCATGTATGCGGCCATCGGCTCCTACATCGCGCGCTGCTGGCGGCTGTTCGATTTCCGCTTCACGCGGCACCCGCCGCAATGGGCACTCTCGCTGCTGGCGACAGCCATCTATATCAATTTCTTCGCCCATCACTACCTGCCCGACGCGCGGCCGGCGCTCTTCGCCTTGACGGCGCTGCTGTTCGGGCGCTGCTGGATCCATTTCAAGATCTGGCGCGTGCACCGGCGCATGCCGCTGCTGCTGGGCTTCGGGCTGGTCGCGCTGTTCATCTGGCTGGCGGAGAACATCGGCACGTTCACGGCGGCCTGGATGTATCCCAGCCAAAGGCTCGGCTGGTCGCTGGTATCGCTGGGCAAGCTCGGCGCCTGGTTCCTGCTGATGATCGTCAGCTACGCGCTCGTCGCCCTGCTGAACCGGCCTGAGGAGTACGAGGGGAGGCCGGACCAAAAAAGGGCGGCCTGAGCCGCCCTTCGTTTGCGTCGTCTGCCGTCGGCTCAGTAGAGCAGGTTCTCGCCCACGACCTTCCAGCGGCCGCCTTCCACCTTGGCAAGGAAGCTCGCCGTCGAACCCTGGCGCCGGTCGGCGCCGTAGCTGACGGTGGGCCCGGGGAACATCGGGCTGTAGTTCTTCACGCCCTCCAGCGCGGTAACGAACTTGTCCCGCGTCAGGTCCTTCCCAGACACCTCCAGCGCCTTCACGACCATATCGGCGATGACGTAACCGTACTGCGCCGCGCTGTTGGCGTCGGTGTTGGTCCGCGACTTGTACTTCGCCGACCACGCCTTGATCGCTTCACCCGAGGTGTCCGCGTAAGCGAAGGGCATGCCGGTCGCCGAGAAGAAGCCCTCCATGATGCCGCCAGCCGCCGCCGCCACGATCGGGTCGTAGGAGGCGGCCTGGCCGACGAACGTCACGTCGGTCCAGCCGAGCTTCTTGGCCGTGCCGACCGACTGGATGCTGTCCCTGATGATCGAGCCCAGGATCACGAGGTCGCAACCCGCCGCCTTGAGCTTGCTGATCGGGGCGACGAAGTCCGTGTCCGCCGGACCGTAGGAGGCTTCCGAGATTACCTCGAGCTTCAGGGCTTTGGCCTGGTCGCGCACGCCGTCCCGGATCTCGTGACCGAAGTCCGTGTCCTGGTACATCGAGCAGATCTTCTTCTTGCTCTCCTTCTCGACGAAGTGCTTCGTCACCGAGCGCACCTGGTCGTAGTAGGTCGAGAAGGCCGCGAACTTGAGCTTGTTGAACGGCTCGGCCATGGAGCGCGCCGCCGTGAACGGCATCAGGTTCGGCACGCCCTTGCCCAGCTGCTCACCCAGCACGGCGTTGTTCTGCGGCGTACCCAGCGCACCCACCATGGCGAAGATCTTGTCGTTGTTGATGAGCTTGTTGGCGGCCTGCACGGCGCGCGGCACCTGGTACTGGTGGTCCTCGACGATGAACTTGATCTTGCGCCCGTTGATGCCCTTCTCGTTGGCTTCCTCGAAGCGCATGCGCATGCCTTCCGTGGAGCCGATGCCCCAGGCGCTCACCGGCCCGCTCAAGGCCGTGTGGCTGCCGAGCACGATCTCGCTGTCGGTGACGCCGTCCTCGGCCGATGCCGGGAGTGCGAGCGCGCCGGTAAATAGGGCGCCTAATGCCAGCCTGGACAGTTTCCTCATCTTGCGTTCCTCCTCCTTGGATCTTCTCTCGCAAACTAGGGGGTCAGACCCCTCGCCGCAACGTGACAAGTATACTGACGCCGGTGTGACGAGGGGTCTGACCCCCTATGCCGCATACATGTCCTTGATCAGCGCGCCGTATTTCTGCTCCACCAGGCTGCGCTTGAGTTTCATGGTGGGGGTCAGCTCCTCGTCCTCGGCGGTCAGCAGCTGGTCGATCAGGCGGAATTTCTTGACGGTCTCGACCCGGGCGAACTTCTTGTTGGCGGCCTCCACCTCCCTGCCGATCAGCTCCTGCACCTCGGGTGCCCGGCACAGGCTCGCGTAGTTCGTAAACGGTACGTTCTTGTCCTGCGCGAACTTCACCACGTTGTCGTGGTCGATCATGATGAGGCAGGTGAGATAGTTGCGCTTGTCGCCGATCACCACGGCGTCCGATATGTAGGGCGAGAACTTGAGCTGGTTCTCGATCTCGCTGGGCGTGATGTTCTTGCCGCCGGCGGTGATGATGATGTCCTTCATGCGGTCGGTGATGCGCACGTAGCCCTGATTGTCGATGACGCCCACGTCGCCGGTGTGAAGCCAGCCGTCCCGCAGCGCCTCTGCCGTCTTCTCGGGCTTGTTGAGGTAGCCTTTGAAGATGTGGGGTCCTCGCAGCAGGATCTCGCCCTGCGGGGAAAGCTTGAGCTCGGTGCCCGGCGCCGTCTGGCCGATGGTGCCGACCTTGAGATGGCCCGGGTAATTGGAGGTGGCCAGTCCGGCGTTTTCGGTCTGCCCGTAGAGCTCGTACATCTTCACGCCCATCGCCCAGTACCAGGCGATCAGGTCGGGCGAGATCGGCGCCGCGCCGGTGACCGCCCAGCGGATGCGGTCGAGCCCGAGCAGCACGCGAATGTTCCTCAACACGAGCCGGTTGGCGATGGCGCGGGCGAACGCCAAGGGCGCGGGCACGGGCTTGCCCTCGACCTCGTAGGCGCTGGCCTTGTAGCCGATCGCGATCGCCCACTTGTAGGCGAGCCGGCCGAGCGCGGTGCCTTCCTTGATCTGGATGGTGACGGCGGAATAGAGCTTCTCCCACACGCGCGGCACGGCGAGGAAGATGTGCGGCGCCACCTCGCGCAGGTTCTGCGGCACGGTGTCGGGCGCTTCGGCGAAATTGACGATGTGCATCGCCGCGATGTGATTGTAGCAGCCGCCGAAGCGCTCGGCGACGTGGCAGAGCGGCAGGAAGTTCAGCGCCTCGTCGGATTCCCCCAGCGGCAGGCCGATGCGCTTGAAGGCACCCACCTGGAAGATGATGTTGCGGTGGGAGAGCATCGCGCCCTTCGACGGACCGGTGGTGCCCGAGGTGTAGACGATGATTGCCACGTCGCCCGCCTGCGGTGTGGCAATGCGGGCCTCCCATTCGCCCGGGTGTTTTTCCGCGTGTGCCTTGCCAAGTGCGGTGAGCTCATCGAGCGACATTACCTGTGGGTCGGAGAAGGTGCGCAGGCCCTCCATGTCGAAGACGATGATCTTCCGCAAGCCCGGCGTGCGCTCGCGCACGGCCAGGATCTTGTCGAGCTGCTCCTCGTCCTCCACGAACAGATACTTGGCGTCGCAGTCGTTGACGAGATACTCGAGCTGCGCCGGCGAATCCGTGGGATAGATGCCGGTCGAGACGCCGGCGGCGCAAAGGACGCCCAGATCGCAGAACAGCCACTCCTTGTTGTTCTCCGACAGGATGGCGGCGCGCTCTCCCGGCTGCAGCCCGAGCGCGATGAGGCCCGAGCCGATGGCCTTCGCCGCCGCGCCGTACTGCCCCCATGTGTAGGCCTTCCAGATGCCGCGGTCCTTTTCGCGCATGGCGATCTTGTCGGGCTTCGTGGTCACCCGATTCCAGAACAGGTCCGGTACCGTGGTGTGGCCATCGAGCGCAATCGGCTGAGCTTCGAGAGTATCCATAGCTGCCGTCCTGTCATCCTGCCTGCGGCCCAAACCAAAGCGAACCGTCGTCATCCCGGCACTTGTTGCCGGGATCCATCCATCAGGCCGCTCCAGCGATTGCGGATGGCTGGATCCCGGTGACAAGCACCGGGATGACACGAACTGGATATTTCCACGTCACAGCCCTATCTCCACCGTTTAGTGCGCTTCCAGCGCTTCTTGCCGCGCACTGCCGTTTCCTTGTGACCCAGATAGAACTCGCGCACGTCCTCGTTCTCGACCAGCTTCTCGCAGGCGCCCTCGAGCACGATGCGCCCGACCTCCAGCACATAGCCATAATGCGCCGTCTTCAGCGCCATGTTGGCATTCTGCTCCACGAGCAGCATGGTCACCTTCTGTTCCTGGTTGAGCCGGCGGATGATGCCGAAGATCTCCTTGACCAGGATGGGGGACAAGCCCAGCGACGGCTCGTCGAGCAGCATCAGCTTCGGCCGCGCCATCAGCGCCCGCCCGATCGCCAGCATCTGCTGCTGGCCACCGGACAGGTACCCCGCCTGCGACGACTGGCGCTCCCGCAGCACCGGAAAATAGCCGTAGACGATGTCGAGGTCGCGCTCGATGCCGGCCCGGTCATGGCGCGAATAGGCGCCCATCATCAGGTTGCCCTTGACCGTCATGAAGGGAAAGATCTCGCGCCCCTCGGGCACGTGGGCGATGCCCTGCCGCGCCACCCAATCCGGCTCGCGGCCCGTGACGCTGTGGCCGGCAAAGGAGATCGTGCCCTTCTGCGCCTCCATGGCCCCGCACACCGATTTCAGCACCGTGGTCTTGCCGGCCCCGTTGGCGCCCAGAATGGTGACGATCTGGCCCTCGGTCACGTCGAAGCTCACCCCCCGGATAGCCGTGATCGGCCCGTAATAGGTCTCGAGGTTGCGCACGCTGAGCAGCGGCTCGCTCATTCGGCCTCACCCCCGAGATAAGCTTCGATCACGGCGGGGTTGGACTGCACCTCTTGCGGGCTGCCGAGCGCCAGGGTGCGCCCGTTGTTGAGCGCCAGCACGCGGTCGGAGACGGCGGAGACGAGCGACATGTCGTGCTCGATCATGATCACGGTGACGCCGAGGTCGTTCTTGATGTCCTCGATCCAGTAAGCCACCTCCTCCGTCTCTTCCGTGTTGAGGCCGGAAGCCGGCTCGTCGAGCAGCAGCAGCTTGGGCTCCGCGCACAGCGCGCGTGCCAGCTCCACCACCTTGCGCACGCCATAGGGCAGCCCGGAGATGCGCTGATCGCGGTAGTTGGCGAGATTGAGGAAGTCGATGATCTCCTCCACGGCATCCCGGTGGCGCAGTTCCTCGCGCTTGACACCCGGCGTGAACAGCATCTCGGCAAGGGTGTTGGGCCGCGAGCGGCAGTGCCGGCCGATCAGCAGGTTCTCCAGCACCGTGGCGTGCTCGAACAGCTCGATGTTCTGGAAGGTGCGGGCGATACCCCGACCGGCGATGGTGTGGGGGGCCACGCGCGTGATGTCCTCGCCGGCAAACATCAGCCGCCCGCCGGTCGGCTCGTAGATGCGGCTGATGAGGTTGAAGATGGTGCTCTTGCCGGCGCCGTTGGGGCCGACAATGGCGAAGATCTCGCCCTCCATCACGTCGAAGCTCACGCCGTCCACGGCCCTGATGCCGCCGAAGGCGATGGAGATGTCTTTGGCTTCGAACAGGGGCGTCTTGCCGGCCGCGACCTGAACTGGAGCCGAAGCCGCGCGTGAGGCCGCGCTTTCTTGCGCGATTACGCTCATTGGACGTGCTCCACCCGCGATCGCCCAGCGTTGTCATCCCGGGCTTTATGCCCGGGATCCATCGTCCCGCATCCTCTGGCGTTTGCCGATGGCTGGGTCCCGGGCACAAGCCCCGGGATGACAACGTTGGTGGTGTCAGCGAGGCTCACCGCACGCGCTCCGTCTTGAGGTAGGACCGCTGACGCTTGAAGGTCGACCGCCGGTAGAGCGGGAAGTAGTCGAAGTAGGCCTTGATCTTCAGCCAGCGGCCGTAAATCCCCATGGGCTCGAACAGCACGATCAGGATCATCACCAGGCCGAACAGGCCGGGCTCCAGCCCCGGCGTCCTGGAGATCGCACCCGGCAGGTAGTCGCGCATGAGCGCGATGGCTTGCGGCAGCCCGCCGACGAAGATGGCGCCGTAAATGGCACCGTGGACCGAGCCGAGGCCCCCGACTACGACCATGAGCAAGAGCTGGATCGACAGCAGGATGTTGAAGGCGTCGGGCGAGATGAATTTCAGCTTGTGCCCCAGCAGCGCGCCGGCGAGTCCGGTGATGCCGGCCGACAGCGCGAAGGCGATGGTCTTGTAGCGCACGAGGTTGACGCCGAGGCTCTGGGCCGAGATCTCCGAGTCGCGGATGGCCACCATCGCCCGGCCCGTGGGCGAGCGCGTCAGGTTGACCGCGCCGAGCACCACCACGATCAGTACGGCGAGACACAGATAGTAGAACTCCCAGGCCTGGCTGAGCGGGTGGCCGAGGATGTCGGGCGGCGGCACGGGCATGCCCTGGAAGCCGCGCGTCACGCTTTCCCAGCGCACCACGATCTGCTCGACGATCTGCGAGAACGCTAAGGTGGCGATGGCGAGATAGATGCCGGTCATGCGGTTGGCCGGCAGGGCGACGGCGATGCCGGCGACCATGGCGAGGAGCCCCGCCGCCACGAAGGCGATCGGGAACGGCACGCCCTTGGTGATGAGATAGGTGTCGGTATAGGCGCCGATGGCCATGAAAGCCCCGTGCCCGAGGCTGGCGAGCCCGGTGTAGCCGATCAGCAGCATCAGCCCGACGCCGGCGATGGCGAGCACGAAGATCTGCGACAGCTCGCCGACGTAGAACTCAGCCAGCAGCGCCGGTGCCACCACGAGGGCGACCACGAGCACGCCGTACCAGCGCGTATAGCCGCTGTGCTTGAGGACGCGGATGTCGTCGAGATAAGAGGTCTTGAAGAGAATGCGCAACCGGAGCCTCCCTAGACCTTCTTGCGCTGCATGGTCGAGAACAGGCCCTGCGGCCGTACCATGAGCACGACCAGCATGATCAGGTAGGCGACGATCTCCTTGAAGCCGGGCGGCAGGTAGCGTCCCGCCAGCGTCTCCGATATGCCGACGATGAGCCCGCCGAGCACGGTGCCGAGCAGGCTGCCGAAGCCGCCGACGACGGCCGCAGCGAATGCCTTGATGCCGAGGAAACCGATGCTGGGATCGACCAGCGACACGGGCGACAGCAGCACGCCGGTAATCGTCGCCACGATGGCCGAGAGCGCCCAGATCAGCGAGTTGATGCGCTTCACCGGGATGCCCATGTAGTAGGCCGCCAGCTGGTTCTGCGAGGACGCCTGCATGGCGTTGCCGAGCTTCGTGAAGTTGAAGAAGAGATAGAGCAGCCCGGCGAGCAGGACCGTGCCGACGATCATCGAGATGCTCTCCAGCGGCAGGATCACGCCGCCGGCGTTGATGATGCGGTTGGTGAACGGGGTCTCGAAGCTTTGCGTCTCATGACCCCAGATGAAGCCGGCGCCTGCGCGGAACAGGAAGCCCATGCTGATGGTCAGGATTACGATGGCGAACTGCGGCTGTCCGATGATGCGCCGCAGCACCAGCGCGTCGAGCAGATAGCCGAGCACGGCCATGCAGAGAGCGGCCAGCAAGAAGCCCAGCCAGTAGTTCATCCCCATGGTGCCGACGAAGGTGAGCGCCATGAAGGCGCCCAGCATCATCAGGTCGCCCTGGGCGAAGTTCACCATCTCGGTGGCCTTGTAGATCAGCACGAAGCCGAGCGCGATCAGGCCGTAAACACAGCCTTGTGCAGTGCCGCCGACGATCAGCTGAGCGAGCTCCACCGTACCGTTTCCCACCCCGCGCGCATCCGACGCACACGCCGTCGGCTGCCCGCTTCTTGACGTCGGGGCAGCAGCAAGGCTTTAGACTGGCCAAGGAGAAAACGCTAGAGCGAGATCGTTCCTGATGGAAGCACTGGGGCTTCCATCCAGGARCGTGAATCTCGCTCTAGACTCAAAGCAGAGCAGGATTCACGCTTCAGCCGCGACGTTGCATTTGGGAGCAGGTGATTCAATCAGAAGCGATCCTGCTCTAGCCGCATTGGCCGTGCACGGCAAAGTGCACGAGAGGCCACGGCAGGCGTGCGGTGACGGGCACCGGGGTCAGACCCCTAACGCCGCCGGTTGCGATAGATGCGAGACGTTGGAGGTTAGGGGGCTGACCCCGTTTGACGCCGCCCTCGGTTGCTCAGCGATCTTGGGCTCCGTGGAAGACCGCCAAGATCATGAGGTCAGGCGTGGATTTGTGCAATCTGCGCTCGGGCTTCCTGCGAGAAGCGCAGTTTCATAGCCCGCATTGCTTCCAGAGCTGGGCCATCTCTTCGTCGGTCGCAATCTTGCCGGCGCGAACCTCGCTCCGAATGCGGCGCACCTCTTCGACCTGCTCGTCGCTCAGGCTGTGCTGCCGCGTGTCCTGCTCCTCCAGCTCGAGGGCGATGCGGGCGAGGTCTTCCTGCCGCTTCTCCGGCCACGACCGCACGCGATCGAGGATTGCCGTGATTTCTTTGCTCGTCATGCGACACATCTTACTACAGGACGAATTACCGAGCGAGGCTGCAATAGCAGCGGAATAGAAACGGGGTCAGACCCCTAACGCCAGCGGTTGCGGCAGATGCGAGACGTTGGAGGTTAGGGGTCTGACCCCGTTTCCGCCCCGCCGAACCTCGCTCTGGTCTCCGTCGCCCAGGTCGCAAACCGACCCTCGGCGATGGCCGTGCGCATGGCGTCCATCAGCTGCTGGTAGAAGGCGACATTGGCCCACGAGAGCAGCATCGAGCCGAGGAACTCCCCCGATTTCACGAGGTGATGCAGGTAGGCGCGCGAATAGTCCTGCGCGGCGGGGCAGGTGCTGGCCGGATCGAGGGGGCCTGGGTCGTCGGCGTGGCGGGCGTTCTTGAGGTTGACCTTGCCGGCCCAGGTGAAGGCCAGGCCGTGCCTGCCGGCGCGCGTGGGCATGACGCAATCGAACATATCGGCGCCGCGCGCCACGCTGTCGATGAGATCGACCGGTGTGCCGACGCCCATCAGGTAGCGCGGCTTGTCGGCGGGGAGCCTGAGCGCGGTCAGCTCCAGCGTGTCGAGCATCTGCTGTTGCGGTTCGCCGACGGCGAGGCCGCCGATGCCGTAGCCGGACAAATTCAGCGCCACCAGGGCGTCGGCGGAGCGCCACCGCAGCGCCTCATCCGTGCCGCCCTGGACGATGCCGAACAGGGCTTGTCCCGGTCGCGCCGCTCCATTGTTCAGCTGACGTGCGAACTCGCGCTTGCAGAGCTCGGCCCAGGCGAGCGAGCGGTCGACGGCGCCTCGCGTCGCCTCGGGTGTGGCAGGCAGCGCGATGCACTCGTCGAGCTGCATCTGGATATCCGAGCCGAGCAGGCACTGGATCTCGACGGCGCGCTCGGGCGTGAGAACATGCGTCGAGCCGTCGATGTGCGACTGGAAGGTGACGCCGGCGTCGGTGATTTTGCGCAGCTTCGACAGGCTCATGACCTGGAAGCCGCCCGAGTCCGTGATGATGGGGCCCTTCCAGCGCATGAAACGGTGCAGGCCGCCCAGTCTGGCGATGCGCTCCGCACCCGGCCGCAGCATCAGGTGATAGGTGTTGGCGAGGACGATGTCGGTGCCGGCCGCCTCGAGCTGGTCGGGGTAGAGGGCCTTCACGGTGGCCGCCGTCCCCACCGGCATGAAGGCCGGCGTGCGGATTGTCCCGCGCGGTGTCGCGATCTCGCCGAGCCGCGCGCCGCCGTCGGTCTTCAGGAGCCTGAAGGCGAAGCGGTCCGTCATGGTTGCGCCGACGCGGGATAGAGCAGGCAGGCATCGCCGTAGGAATAGAAGCGATAGCCCGCGCGGATGGCGTGGGCGTAGGCGGCGCGCACGGTATCGAGGCCGCTGAAGGCGGCGGCCAGCATGAACAGCGTCGAGCGCGGCAGGTGGAAGTTGGTCATGAGCAAGTCCACGGCCTTGAAACGGTAGCCGGGCGTGATGAAGAGGGCTGTCTCGCCCGCAAACGCCTCGATCGCACCGTCGTCCCTCGCCGCAGCCTCCAACAGCCGCAGAGAGGTCGTGCCCACGGCTATGATACGCCCGCCGGCCGCGCGTGTGCGATTGAGAGCCGCGGCCGTCTCGGCGGAAATCTCACCCCATTCGGCGTGCATGCGATGCTCCGCCGTGTCGTCGGCCTTGACGGGCAGGAAGGTGCCGGCGCCGACGTGCAGCGTGACGCAATGGCGTGAGATGCCGCGCGCGTCCAGCGCCGCCAGCAGGGCTTGCGTGAAATGCAGGCCGGCGGTCGGCGCGGCGACGGCGCCGTCGCGGCGGGCATAGRCGGTCTGGTAGCGCTCGGCGTCCTCCGGCTGCACGTCGCGCTTTCCGGCGATGTAGGGCGGCAGCGGAGGGTCTCCCAGCGCCGCGATCGCCTCGTCGAGGTAGGCGCCGTGCAGGCTGAAGGAGAGCTCGACCTCGCCCGCCTCACCGATCTCGGTGACGGTCGCGTCGAGCGTGCCCAACAGGCAGACGCGTCCATCGTGGCCGAAGCGGATGCGGTCGCCGGGCGCAAGGCGCTTGGCGGGACGCGCGAAGGCGTACCAGCGGCTCTCGTCGATACGCTTGTGCAGGTTGAAGGAGATGTGCGCGCGGTTGTCGCCCCGCCACCGCTCACCCTGCAGCGCCGCGCGGATCACGCGCGTGTCGTTGAACACGAGCGCATCGCCGGGGCGGAGCAAGTCGGGCAATTCGCGGACGAGGCGGTCGTCAAACGGGGTTCCCTCTCCCCATGCCCCTTCAGGCATGGGGAGAGGGTTAGGGTG
>JRHI01002432.1_pt1 | contig 12782 bp, 12 predicted proteins | sample 215371 | NCBI WGS metagenome assembly JRHI01 (sample SAMN02929681, study PRJNA255918) | sediment metagenome | biome: cave system; feature: Ice Cave; material: Sediment; isolation source: sediment from deep within a dark volcanic ice cave with no known source of... ...
GTCTCGATTGGCTTTGCGTCAGCCCGAAGGCAGGCGCGCCGCTCGTTGCGAAATCGGGATCCGAGCTGAAGCTCGTTTTCCCGCAACAAGGCCTGCGGCCGGACGCATTGTGCGGCCTCGCGTTCTCGCATTTCTGGTTGCAGCCGATGGACGGCGACGAACGCGCCGCGAATACGGCGGCCGCCATCGCCTATTGTCTCGATCATCCGCGCTGGCGGCTGAGCCTGCAAACTCATAAGTTCGTAGGCTTGCCATGAAGATCCACTTGTGAAGATCTCGCAAGCCTTCCGTTTCGAGGCGGCGCGCCTTCTGCCGAATGTGGCCGAAGGGCACCGGTGCCGCCGGCTGCACGGGCATTCCTATCGCGTAGAATTGCGGCTTGAGGGTCCGGTCGATCCCGCCACCGGTTTTGTCGCCGATTTTTTTGCGATCGAGGCCGCCTTCAAACCTTTGCTAGAGCGGCTCGACCATCGTTATTTGAACGATATCGAGGGGCTCGAAAACCCCACGACGGAAAATATCGCGGTCTGGATCTGGAAGCGGACAAAAACCGCGCTGCCGCAACTTGCGAGTGTCGTTGTGTTCGAGACGCAAGATTGCTTCGCGGAATTTGACGGAATCTGAGCGTGGCTCGCCCCGGCCCGTGTCGTCGTTTTGACACGTCTACTGTTGTAGAAATATATTAACCAAACCAAGGGGTGACCGGCCATGGCGACGACACACCGCCCGCGACACCATCAAGCCGCCAACGTTGGGCGGCATCGCCCGCAGCTCGATCCGCCCCGCTTTACCCAGGCGCCAACCCATCCCGGGCGCGCCTATCAAGACTTTTCTCTCGGCCCCGGCGCACCGCCGTACCGCGCGGAACTGAAAGATCTCGTCGGCCATCTGCCGGATGGGCTCGACAAAAAAATGGTCTTTCATATTTGCGGCGACACCGGCGGAGTGAAAAACCCGTCGGCGCAACAGCTCGTGGCCTCGGCGATGGAAGCCGACGCCGCGAACAATACGACGGATGGCGAAGCAGCCTTCTTCTACCATCTCGGCGACGTCGTCTATTACAACGGCGAGACCAGCGAATATTATCCGCAGTTCTATTTGCCCTACGAATACTATCCTCTGCCGGTCATGGGCATCCCGGGCAATCACGACGGCGATCCCCTGACGACGCCCGACACGCCGCAGCCTTTCGAGCCGAGTTTATCGGCCTGGAAACGGAATTTGTGCTCGGATTCGGGCGGCATCACCAATGAGGCGGGCGACACTCCCCGCCACGCCATGAAGCAACCAAATCCATTCTGGACGTTGGAGACACCGAAGGCGAACTTCATCGGGCTCTACACCAATGTGCCGGAAGGCGGCGCCGTCAAGGACGATCAAAAGGCGTGGCTGGCAAGCGAACTGAAACATGCGGCGCGCGATCGCGACAAAGCCTTGTTCGTGTGCTTGCATCATCCAATTTTTTCCGCCGATGCGCATCATAGCGGCAGCCCGGCGATGAAGGATCTTTTGGACGCGGCGGTACAAGAGAGCGGAGCGCATCCGGATATTGTTTTTGCCGCCCATGTGCACAACTATCAGCGATTTACGCGCAAGATCGACGATCAGGAATACACCTATATCGTCGCCGGAGCCGGCGGCTACTGGCACTTGCACAGCATGGCCAAATTCAAGGGCGCCAAGGTCACCCCGCCATTCCGGCAGGCGGACGATCCCAGTGTCATATTGGAAAACTACGTGGACGACACGCATGGGTTCATGCGGGTCGAGATCAAGGACGACTTGATCACCGCCCGCTATTTCGCCGTCCCGCGTCCGCACGAACCGCCGGAAACGCCGCCGCGCGTCGCCGATTTGTTTCAGTTGCAATTCAAGTCCAACAAGCTCGTGCGCTGAGCGGACGGGGCGCTGGAGCATAGTCCCAAAAAGTCGCAGACTTTTTTTGGCGCGCAGGCAATTTCGCCTCGTAATCGTTCCGTCTATCGCCGTGTTCCGTTACGTAACCTTCATGCAATGTATTCTATAACGTCACGCCGTCTCCATAGAGATGCAATCCCACGCGTTTAAGGTCCGCTCCGTTCAAAAGTCTAACAACGGAGTGAACCCATGCTTCCACTGTACCGGCGCAGTTCGAAACGCATCCGCGTCATGAAAGGGCTCGCCGCGATCCTATCGGCGTCATCAATTCCCACGCTGGTCCATGCGGGCGAGACCAGGACGCCGATCGAACATGTCGTCGTAATCGTCGGCGAAAACCGGAGCTTCGATCACCTCTTCGCCACTTACGTCCCGCCCCCGGGGCAGAGCGTGTCGAACCTTCTTTCAAAGGGGATCATCACGGCCGAGGGAACCCCGGGGCCTCATTTCGGCCTGGCAAAACAGTACCAGGGGGTTTTGATGGCACCTTCCAAATTCTCGCTGACGCCAACCTCGAAGACTCTTTACAACACGCTGCCGCCGCCCAATACGGATGGAACCCCTTCCGTCGCGAGCGATACCAGCCCGGCGCCTTTCGCGACGCTCAAAGCGGCGACCTCCGTCGAGGGAAACTCGCTGCCCGCGATTGATTTGCCGCTCCTGACGAGCGGCGCATCCGGTTTGCCCAACGACGTCATCGACACCCGCATCCGCAATGTCAAACACCTGCCGAGTGGGCCATTCCAGCTGACTCCCAGTGTCTCCTATGACGATTATGCAGCAAGCCCGGTGCACCGGTTCTATCAGATGTTTCAACAGCTCGACTGCAGCGCCGCGCAGGCGACCCCGAAGAATCCGAGCGGCTGTCTCGCCGATCTATTCCCCTGGGTCGAGGTGAGCGTCGGAGCGGGCACGAACGGCAAGCCGCAACCCCCCGGCTTCAACGACGAGACGACGGGTGAAGGGGCGACCGCGATGGGGTTCTACAATGTCAAGCTCGGCGACATGCGCTATTTCACCGACCTCGCCAGAAAATATGCGATCAGCGATAATTACCATCAGCCCGTGAAGGGCGGCACCGGCGCCGACAGCATTCCGCTGGGCGCGGCCGACAACTATTACTATACCGACGGCCATGGGCACGCCACCGCGCCCCCCGCCAATCAGATCGAGAACCCAGATCCCCAGCCTGGTACCAACAATTGGTACACTGAGGACGGCTACGGCGGCGGTACCTACAGCAACTGCTCCGACGCCAGGCAACCGGGGGTCGGCGCGATCCTGAGCTATCTTGCCGCGTTGCCCAGCAAACCCAAGCCGAACTGCGCGCCTGGGCATTTCTACCTGCTGAACAATTACAATCCGGGCTACAATGGCGACGGGAGCATCAATACCAGCAGCCCCTTCACCCTTCCGCCCTCGCCGGTGCGGACAATCGCCGACACCCTGCTCGAGAAGGGTATTTCATGGAAATATTACGGCGAAGGCTGGAACACCTTCGTCACGAGCCCCAATACCAGTGTCTATTGCAACATCTGCAATCCCTTCCTCTACGAAACGGCGATCATGACCAAGCCATCCGTCCGGACCGGGCATCTCAAGGACACAACCGATCTTTATGACGACATCGCCAAAGGCACCTTGCCGGCGGTGTCCTACGTCAAGCCAGGCGGGTTCCTCGACGGCCATCCGGCGTCCTCGAAATTCGATCTGTTCGAGGCCTTCACCAAGAAGATCGTCGATGGGATTAAGGCAAAGCCTGCGCTCTGGGCACATACTGCGATCTTCATCACCGTCGACGAAGGCGGCGGCTACTATGATTCGGGCTATGTCCAGACGCTCGACTTCTTCGGCGACGGCACCCGCATTCCCTTGATCGTCGTGTCGCCGTTTTCAATCGGCGGCCGGGTGGTGCATGATTACGCCGACCATGCGTCGATCGTGAAATTCATCGACCGGAACTGGGGCCTGCCGGCGATCACCAATCGGAGCCGGGACAATTTGCCCAATCCGATTGCGGCAAATGGGAACCCCTACGTTCCGGTCAATAGCCCGGCGATCGGCGATCTGTTCAGCATGTTCCAGTTCTGATGACCGGAACGATCGCGTTTTCACATCGCAGGGCTCGGGGAAAAGGCGCAGCACCCGTCCCTGCGATGTGGAGGGGTTTTTTGGTCACGCAATAGCTTGACCATGATCATGAACACGGTGATACCCAAGCGTACTCTCTAGAACGCGTGTTTCCACGCGTGATCCGGTCCAACTGGTCGGATCACGCGCTAATGTCCGCCAGCCAATACCGCCGCTGGAGAATCCGGCCGGCATTCAATGACATCGATTGCCGCATAGGAGCCCGCCCGCCACGGCCGGGACACGTCATTTTGAAAGCCTTTGCAACAATAAACGTCTTCTCAACCGCCGATATGGTGCTAGATTCTGTCTGACGGCGAATATACTGGCGAAGCCGGGCTGGGCCGCGTCTCCCGCGCGCATGGTGCGCCGAAGCCGAAGGAGGAAGGGATGGACACAATTGCGTTGGACAGCCGGCTGAGCAAGCCAACGGCGGATTTCTTGTCGCATCACCACAAGCTGCTGGTCGATGGCGTATCGGTGGCGGCGGTGTCCGGCAAGACGTTTCCTGTCTACAACCCGGCAACGGGCACCTTGCTGGCGCAGGTTGCCGAGGCCGACAAGGAGGACGTCGACCGGGCGGTGAGAGCGGCAAGGCGCGCCTTCGACGAAGGTCCCTGGCGCAAGATGACGGGATCGCAGCGCGGCCGGCTGATATGGAAGCTCGCCGACTTAATCGAGCAGCATCTGGAAGAGTTCGCAGAGATCGAGTCGATCGACAACGGCAAGCCGCTGGCGGTCGCGCGTGTCGCCGACGTTCCGCTCACTGTCGACATTTTCCGCTACATGGGCGGATGGGCAACGAAGATAACGGGCTCGACCATCCCGTGGTCGGTACCGAACGAGTTCCTTTCTTACACGGTGCGGGAACCCGTCGGCGTCGTCGGCCAAATCATTCCCTGGAACTTCCCGCTGCTGATGGCGGCGTGGAAGCTGGCCCCGGCACTGGCCGCCGGTTGCACCATCGTGCTGAAAGCCGCGGAGCAGACGCCGCTGAGCGCACTCCGCCTCGGCGAACTGATCCAGGAAGCCGGGTTTCCGAATGGCGTCGTCAACATCCTTGCCGGTTACGGCGAGACGGCTGGTGCCGCGCTGGCGGCCCATGACGATGTCGACAAGGTCGCGTTCACCGGATCGACCGAAGTCGGCAAGCTCGTCGTCAAAGCCGCGGCCGGCAACCTGAAGAAGGTATCGCTCGAACTCGGCGGCAAGTCGCCGACGATCGTTTTTGGCGACGCGGACATTGAGGCGGCGATTCCCGGCGCCGCCAGCGCGACCTTCTTCAATCACGGTCAGTGCTGCTGCGCCGGGTCGCGGCTCTATGCGCACAAGAACGTATTCGACCGAGTCGTCGAAGGCGTGTCGGCCGAAGCAAAGAAGATAAAGGTGGGGCCAGGGCTCGATCCAAGTACCAACATGGGTCCGCTGGTTTCCGAAGAGCAGTTCCAGCGAGTCACCGGCTATATCGAGTCGGGGATCAAGGAGGGCGCCAAGGTTGTGACTGGCGGGAAAAAGGCCGACGGCAACGGCGGCTATTTCGTCGAGCCGACCGTCCTGACCAACACCAAGCCGACGATGAAGGTCATCCGCGAGGAGATCTTCGGGCCGGTAGTCTGCGCTGAGCCGTTTGACGATGCAGACTTGGAGAGGATCGCCAAGAAAGCGAATGACACGATCTATGGCCTGGCTGCCAGCATCTGGACAAAGGACATCAGCAAGGCGCACAGGCTGGCGAGTCTCATCCGTTCCGGCACGGTGTGGATCAACTGCCATAACGTCTTCGACGCATCCTTGCCCTTTGGCGGCTACAAGCAATCCGGATGGGGCCGGGAGATGGGCGGCGAAGTGCTAGCGAATTATACCGAGATCAAGGCCGTAACTGCGAAGCTCTGAGCTCCTGCCTTTCGCCGGGTACGAGCACTTGGCTCGCGCCCCGAGCGGCCGGAACTGCTGTAATTTTGTCGATGGCGATACGTGTGGTCGCGACGGAAAAGGCAGCGGATCTCATCGCCCGCCTCAAGGACAAACATGGCGCCTTGCTGTTTCATCATTCTGGCGGCTGCTGCGACGGCAGCTCGCCGATGTGTTTTCCGCGAGCGGAGTTTCGCACCGGGCCGAGCGGCGTGCTTTTAGGCGAAATCGCGGGCTGCCCGGTATATATCGGCGCCGCCCAATTCGAACTATGGCGGCATACGCAGCTCATCATCGATGTCGTTCCGGGCCGGGGCGCGGGCCTTTCGCTCGAGGCCCCCGAGGGGGTGCGGTTTTTAACCCGCGGGCGGGTGTTCAGCGAGGCGGAATTGGCCGCGCTGCGCGGCGCGCCCTTCGCCGCGTGAAGTTGCGCCGAAGAGCATGATCTGTCCAATGAATGGTTCACTCATTGGATTACCTCCGCAGGTGTGCCGGTGATCGGCATGACACGATCACGCGGTAGCGGAATATCCGCATAGGTTGATTTTGCGGCTTTGTCTACGCCTTCATCTAATGTCCGGAAACGAGAGCGCTGATGACTTGGTATATGCCGGCGCTGTTCGCTTCATACAGCACGTTGAAGCTGCCGGATGCAAACACGACGCTGAATGGAGTGCCGGTAGGCGTTAGCGGCGCGCTACCGAATGTATGCAAGAACACGGTAGGCGGGATTTCCGGAGCTGGATCAAACAATCCGGTCGAGTTATTTCCAATTGCAATAAGGGTTACCGTCGTCGAGACCCCCGGCCCAGTGTACTGCCAGAGGTTGGTCGAGACGGGATCAAATTGATAGTAGAGCGTGCCTTGCGCGGCCGGCAGGGTCGGCGCCAACATCCCTTGGTAGATTCCGAATTGGGCGGCGGGGGGGCCTTGCGGCCCCTGTATCCCCTGTATCCCTTGCGCGCCCATCGCTCCTTGCGCGCCCATCGCTCCTTGCGCGCCCATCGGTCCGGCCGGGCCTGGAGGACCGGCCGGACCGGCGGGGCCAGCTATAGGAACTGTCACATCAAAAACATCGAATTGGCCGATGGCAGTGGGATTGAGGACGACTAGGCGATATTCGCCGGGGTTTACAGGTGATGTAGAGGTACACGTAATATTCGTGCTAGATCCTAAACTGCATAGATTTGTGACGTCGCCGCCTCCAAACGTGACCATATCACCTGCGGCGAAACCCTGGCCGACGATTGTCAGCTGAGTCAGAGCTGAATTGAGTCGTGCCCCGAAAATGGTAACGTTCGAAGCGGAAGCTGGTGCCGCAGCCGTTACGGGCAACAAGCTTGACCAGAGGATTGCAGAGAGGATTTGTGCTGGTTTCATCGTTTCCACCTAATTTATATTGAGTTTCGCCTGTCGAACTCTACCATCCATTAGCGCCTGTTTCACAAGCCTCGCCCTCATCCTGAGGAGGCCTGAAAGGCCGTCTCGAAGGATGCGCCGCGCGCTGTCCCGAGGTGCCCTCGCCCTTCGAGACGGCCTTTCAGGCCTCCTCAGGGTGAGGGCTTAGGGTCTGTGCAGGCTTTTGAAACAGGCTCTGAGCCAATTGTACCGCTGCTCTTACTTTGCCAGGCCTCCGGTCTTCCCACGTGAATGGCCGGAGAGCAGCGTTACTTTGAACCATATATGGCGAACAAACAAAAGCTACGTATTTGTCAAATTTTCGCCTTTTTTGAGGGCGCGACGGAATCAGAAACGGGGCCAGCGCTCATGCGGAATGAGCCCATTGGAGCCGATCCAAGAACTTGTTGCCTTCGGATGTATCGGTTGCGATTCTGCGTTGGCCGCACGCTTCGATCAGGAGGGCCCGACCTCCTCCCGGGAAACATTTTGGTACGATCGGCCCGCGCGGCGAACTTATCTTCGCGAGGCGAGCGAAAGGCGATGGCGCGCCTAACGCGAATCGCGCTTGGCCTGCACGTTTTTATTGTGCTGGCTGATCGCGCCGGCCTTGGCCGGATGGCGTAGCGAGTACGCCGGTGCGCTTTTTGGATTGATCCCTTCATGTGGCGTGCGGCCTGGCGACGGCCGGGTGGCGGTTGCATCGGCTTCCCGGCGAAGTTCGAGCGCGCGCTTGGCCCCGCCGATCAATGCCTGGCGGGCGGCTTTGGTTTGCCGGCGCGTGACTTCCTTGTTCAGACGTTGCATGGCCGCTGCGAGGATGTCATGCTTTTCCCGCGTGCCGCTATCGTCCGTGGCGGCACGCGCGCCCTTGGGCGCGGCCTTGCCGCGCAGCTCCCGGCGCTGGCGCGCGGCAATATCTTGCGCGCGATCGCGCCGCTCGCGCACGAGCTTGCGCAGCTCCGCCAAATCCCGATCCGGCAAAAGCCCCAATGCCGGATGGTGGGTTTTTTCCACGAGGGTCACTTCATCCGCGCCGAGCAACCGGCGTTCTTGCTTTATGCTGCGAGCCATCGACAAATTCCTCCTCGAAGAGCGAAAATTCAAGCGCGGAGCCAACGCTCCTTCCCCATTACCGTTGCTATCGCTCCGCCGTCAACAAACGCGACCGCATGATTGGTGAGATCCTTTGGGATCCCGGCGACGATCCCGGCTTCGGTTTCTTTCATGCCTCGCCCTTGGCCAGCAATTCGGCGTAAGTATCCTGAGTGATCTCGCCACCTGCCCCTGGAACTCGTTCGCGGTCGTCCTTCGCCAGTGCTTCCTGCACAATGTCGATCCATTTCCATGCGGGCAATGGCGGCTCCCCGCCAGCTACGGGCACGTATTTCGACTGCGCCAGTTTGCGGTGTGAATGGATGTAGCGCGGACAGTTGACCCAGATCGACTCGACCGCCACGGCGATCAAGAACTGCGCGCCTGGATAATTTTCCAGCAATGGATGGTCGAACAGAACTTCCGCCGCCCCCTGCACGCGAAGACGGTTCGGCGTTTCGAAATCGATGAACAACAGACCGATCCGCGGCGCGCTCATGATGTTGCCGATGGAGTAATACATTCCATTGCCGTCATAATTGGGAAACAGCAGCGACGAGGCGCTGGTGACGCGGACGAAGCCGGGCGCGCCGCCCTTGTAAGACACCGTCGGCCGGCCGGAGGCGTCGACAGTGGAGAGAAAGAACATGTCCCGCGATTGAATGAACTCCGCCTCATGGGCTGCGAATTCGCCATGGACGACGGCGTTCTCCAGCAAATCGGCGGTGCGGCGCGTATCAAATTTCTCTTGCAGCGCGCGATGTTTCTCCGTGTAAAATTTCGACATGGCCTCGCTCCTCGTTTAATCGCACGGCGCGCTTCCTCGCCGCCCCGGCGCGGATTGCTCAAATATGCTGCTTCTATGTTCTCATATTCATGAACTGATTAATAGCGACGCTCTCGATCTCATCGGCATTTGCGATTGGGAAGAAACTGCCGGCTGAGCCGACGCCAAAGCAGCGCGCGCCGTCATGCTCGCCTATTTCGCCGAGTTCCACGAGATCGAGAACCAAGGCGCGGGTGACAAGCGCCCACAGGTCGCCGCGCACATGGATATAGGGTTTGATGCCGCCGGCGGCGCCTTTTTCGAATCGTATCGGATGGCCGGCGTCCGCCTCGACCCAATCCTCGACATTGGTTCGAAAGCGCACCACCTGGTCTGGCTTTTCCCCCACCACCGCCATTTCCACCGCAAGGAAAGGCGCGTCCTCGACTATTATGCCGACCCTCTCGATGGGCGTGACAAGAAAATAGCCTTTCGGGTCCTTGCGCAAAATCGTCGAGAAAAGCCGCACGAGGGCGGGGCGGCCGATCGGCGTGCCGCAATAAAACCACGTCCCGTCGCAGGCGATCCGCATGTCGATATCGCCGCAAAACGGCGGATTCCATTGCTCCACCGGGGGGAGCGGCCGTTGCGCCGTATTGCCCGTGGCCGTGGCCAAGGTTTCGATATTCAACGTCGCGGCGCCGGACTGCTTTCCGCGCCTAGCAATAGACTCTTCGGCCATAATCTTTGCCCCATTGCCATGCCAACAACGAAAGGTTTTGATCGTTCGCCTCGCCCCCTATACAGCTACGATTGTAACGCGTGATAGTGCCGCGGCAATGGCGGGGTAAGTCGCGGCGGTTCGTTCATCCAACAAGCCATAAGGCCAAACCATCCATGCCGGAAGCAATTACGGCCTCGCTCGAAGCCGCCGTGACGCGTACCGCCGAGGCCGCGCTGGAGCGGACCACCGCGGCGCGGAGCTCGATCGAGGCCATCATCTTCGGCCAGGGGCAAGTTGTCGAGCAGGCCTTGATCACGCTTCTTTCTGGCGGGCACGGCTTGCTCGTCGGCGTGCCGGGACTGGCCAAAACCAAGCTCGTCGAAACCCTTGGCGTCGTTCTCGGCTTGCAGACGCGCCGCGTCCAGTTCACGCCCGATCTGATGCCCGCCGATATTCTCGGCTCCGAAATCCTGGACGAGACGGCTGGCCGCCAGCGCGGGTTTCGTTTCGTGCGAGGACCCATATTTGCCCAATTGCTGATGGCTGACGAAATCAACCGGGCAAGCCCCAGAACCCAGTCGGCGCTGCTCCAGGCGATGCAGGAATATCACGTTTCGGTGGCCGGCGAACGGCACGATCTGCCGCGCCCCTTTCACGTGCTCGCGACGCAAAATCCGCTGGAGCAAGAGGGCACATACCCCCTGCCCGAGGCCCAGCTCGATCGCTTTCTCATGCAAATCGATGTGGATTACCCCGATCGCGCGGCCGAACGCCGGATCCTCATCGAGACGACCGGCGACGCCAGCGCAGAACCAAAATCCGCGATGAGCGCCGAGGATCTCATCGCGACGCAACGGCTGGTGCGCCGGCTTCCGGTCGGAGAAAGCGTGATCGAAGCCATTCTCGACGTCGTCCGTCTGGCCCGCCCCGGCGAGGGCGATCCGGCGGTCACCCGGCATATCGCCTGGGGTCCCGGACCCCGCGCGGCGCAGGCCTTGATGCTCGCGACCCGCGCCCGCGCCCTCCTCGGCGGGCGGCTTTCGCCTTCCCTCGACGATGTCGTGGCCCTCGCCGTCCCGGTGCTCAAGCACCGCATGGCGCTCACCTTTGCCGCGCGGGCCGAGGGCGAGACGGTCAGCGATCTCGTCGCCCGGCTGGCCCAGCGGCTCGGCTGAACGATGCCCGCGGTCCGGCTTCTGGAAAAAAATGCAAGCCGCCTAGCGCGCCGCCACCAAAATCATGCGCTCGAGATGGCGCAACGGCTGCCCGGCCTCGTTGCCGCGGCGAGAGAGGTCGCCGCGAGCATCTTGCATGGTGTCCATGGGCGAAGGCGCACCGGCGAGGGCGAGACATTTTGGCAATTTCGTCCCTTCGTGGCGGGCGAGGCCGCGGGCCGGATCGATTGGCGCCGCTCCGCCAAGGACGAACGTCTTTATGTTCGCGAGCGCGAATGGGAAGCGGCGCATACAGTTTTCATCTGGATCGATCGCTCCCCTTCCATGTGGTATGCGTCCAATCTCGCGTTGCAGCCGAAAATTGATCGCGCGCTCGTGCTCGGCCTCGCCGCCGCCGATCTTCTCGTGCGCGGTGGCGAGCGGGCAGGCCTTCTTGGCCTGACGCCCGCCCTCGCGGTCAGAAACATCGTCGAACGGCTCGCGGAGGTTTTGCTGACACAGGAAGTCGCCGCCGGTTACACGCCGGAGGAGCTGCCCGCGGCCGTGAACCTTCCGCGCGGCGCCCAGGCCATTCTGATTGGCGACTTTCTCGCCGATCCGGCAGCGATTTCGGCCATGATCGAGAGCGTTTCCGCGCGCGGGGCACGCGCCCATCTTGTGATGATCGCCGATCCCGTCGAAGAGACTTTTCCTTTCTCGGGCAATACCGAATTCGTCGATGTCGATTCGCCGGCGAGGTTGCGCGCGGGGCAGGCGGAAATATTCCGCCAAGAGTACATCCGCCGTCTCGGCCTTCATCGCGAGGCGATTGGCTCCTCGGCGCGCAGGCGGGGGTGGACCTTGACGGTGCACCGGACCGATAGGCCCGCCACCGGGGCCTTGCTTGCCTTGCGGGCCCAACTCGATGCCGATGCCGGCCCCGCTCCTCAGGCCCCGCGAGGAGCCGCCCGCTAATGCCCGGCTTTCCGCTCGATTTCACCTTTCCGCTCGTTCTCGCCGCCCTCGCGGGCCTGCCGCTCTTGTATTTTCTTCTGCGCATCACGCCGCCGCGCCCGGCACTCGTGCCGTTTCCGCCGCTGCGCCTCATTCTGGGTCTCCGCCCGAGGAATGAGACCGCGTCGCACACGCCATTGTGGCTGCTGGTCTTGCGTCTTGCGGTCGCAGCTTTGCTCATTTTCGCGATGGCGGGACCAGTGCTGAATCCGCCGCCCGCCGCAGCGGCGCGCGAGGGGTCCTTGATCATCGTGTTGGACGACGGCTGGCCGGCAGCGCCGGGCTGGGAGCGCAGAATTGCCGCTGCCGCGCGTAGAATCGCAGCGGCGGAGCGAAACTCGCAGCTCGCCGCCGTCGTGGCAACATCGGAGGCGGGCCGCGACATCGTGCCCCTAGATGCGGCCAAGGCGCAAGATCGCCTGCGGGCGCTCAAGCCCGTGCCGTTTGTTCCCGACCGGCTGCCGGTTTTTTCCGCGATCGAGAAATATGCTACCGCGCAGCAAAAAAAAACGGCGATTGTTTGGATCGCCGATGGACTCGATAGCGGCCATGCGCGGGAGTTCGCGGGCAAGCTCGCGGCTGTATCCGGCGAACTCACTGTTGTTACGGATTCAACGACCATTCGCGCGCTCGCGGGCGTGCAAAACCAAACCGGCCGCCTCGATGTGCGGGT
>JRHI01002433.1_pt1 | contig 12764 bp, 13 predicted proteins | sample 215371 | NCBI WGS metagenome assembly JRHI01 (sample SAMN02929681, study PRJNA255918) | sediment metagenome | biome: cave system; feature: Ice Cave; material: Sediment; isolation source: sediment from deep within a dark volcanic ice cave with no known source of... ...
GGCTGGTACTGCGCTCTTGCCCTATTATCGTGAGCAGATCGCCACCCTCCAGCACTTCGTCACGCTGCATCACGTTATCCATGTCCCCAGCTGGTTGGGTCGCATCGAGGTCATCGAGACGCCAAAGTTCTTGCAGCCCGTTTCGCCGGGCGCTTCTATGCAATCCCCTCGCCTGTTTTCGCAAGAGACAAATGGCTTTTACTTCATCACGCCGCCGACTTCGCTTGCGGCGGCGGCAGCCAGATTGGATGCGAACCAAGACTTCGATCGCGACCGAATCCTATCAACCGCTGCGCATGAAGCTATGCCAGGTCATTTCCTGCAATTGTCCATCGCCCGGCGCAATCCGGATTTCATTCGCAAGATCCAAAGCAGCGGTTCGTTCGCTGAGGGGTGGGCCTATTACGGTGAAGAGATGTTCGTTCGGCTCGGGTTGTATGGCGATGATCTCGATGCGCGCTACTACACCGCGCAATGGGAGCGCGTACGAGGCGCCCGAGCGGTCGTGGATGCAAAGCTGGCGGCTGGTGAGATGACCGAGCCGCAAGCAGTTGCGTACTTCGGCGAACATACCGGATTCACGAAGCAGGCCGCCAAGGAGGCCGTTGATGGGATCGCGTTAAGTCCGGGATACGTGATTGCGTATACGGTCGGACGTCAGCAGCTCGAACTGCTCGAGCACGATTACTTTGCGATCCTGGGTTCTCGCGGCTCGTTGCAGGACTTCCATGATCGGCTGATGTGCTACGGCGCCACACCGCTCGCGATTGTCGGTCCCGAACTTTTAGACGATCTTTCGAAGCCGCTCGGAACCGTGCAAGCCGCCGCAAACGCGTTATAACCACCCTGTGACATCTTTCCCCGCAGGGGAAATCGAAGCCGGCAAACCTCGCGCCCGCGAGCCGAGCAGCACGCGTACTTTGGCCATGACCTGCTCGTCAAGTTGGCTATGATCATTGTAAAACCGTTTCGGAGGAATTAGGGATAGGAGAGGATGCCGCGATTAGCATGTCCGGGGAAGACGGCTTGCTCGTCATAACGCCGGCCAAAGGACATAAAAAGAGTCTCGGTAAGATGCTAAAGCGGATCACCGCGGAGAATTTACCGGACACAAAGGAGTCTTTCGGTCGATCTGTTGGTCGTGAGTCGTGGTAGGTTCGAGCTATGTGCCAGATCGCGGGGATATCGTCAGTGTAGATTTCTCGCCCCGCTCAGGAACGAAAGTCGAACGCGGTTCGCGCCTGCCTATATCGCAGGCGCTGAGCACATGAAAAAGCTAGATGAAATCTTCAAGATATACGACAGGCGGCGATCCAGAAAGCCCCTGAATCTTGGATTTCCAGCCTTTGTCATTCGTCAGTACCAGGTCAGCACCGTTAAGTAGGCCTGTAGCCAGAATAAGCGCATCAGGCGTCGCTATCTTTGTAGCGGCTCGTACTCGGGCCGCCTCAAAAGCACAGTGCTCATCAATTCCAAGCAGCTGAAGATTCGGAAATGTTCTGAGAAAATCCATCACCAATTGCAGAGCGGCAGAGTCGTTTGATCTCATCGGCCTAATGGACGCCTCCATGGCTGTTATCACGGAAACGAGCGCACGGTTGCGATCATGCGCAAACCAATCGTCAACAATTTTACTCGCAGCATCGGATGCCCGCTCGTTACCATCAAGGTAGGTCAGCACAAAGGAGCTATCAAGAAGACAGGTAGAGCTTTTTTTAACAGCCTGTTCGAGCGCCTTTATGTTCAATCGCGCCAAGACTCACGTTCTGCGCGTAAAAATTCGGCAATCCCCCCGTCATTACGAAACTGTCCTTTAAGAACGCCTTTATAGCTCGGCCGCACGGGGCGAAGCGTCGCACGATCGTGTTCAATCGCAACGATAAGCTCATCGCCCTCTCGTAGATTCAGCCGTTTGACAATCGTATTTGGGAGCGTGATCTGATGCTTGGCTCTCAATGTCGTTTTTTGCATGTTTCCAACTTTCTAAAGAATATCTCACATTATATCGAGAGTAGGAAAACAAGTCAAGTCAGCCTGACTCTAACGCCCAGGCGAAGGCCTGTAAGTCAATCGATTCAAAACAGTCAGCGCCTCGCCCAGCACTGCCGTTCGAATTCTTGCCTCACTCGGCCGTGAAGTCAAAAAGACTCGTCCGGCCGTAGTTGTTTCACCGGATGAGTTTAACGACGCACTCGACACCGTGATTGTGTCACCAATGATGACGGGCAGTTCAAACGGAGACGTTGCGGGTCTACCAGGAGATGTTCGCCGAGTAGATCTCCCTAATCATTAAGCGCGCTCTAAGTTGCTGGCATCCTATACGACCTTGACGATCCTCAGGGTCGCTTTGTCTTCTTTTCGACCACGTTTGGCCAGGCGGCTTGCATAACGTAATGTTGTCGTATCGATCTTTGCTAGGAGAGCAAGGGTGCTACCTCGCCTGCCCCAGGCCCCGCTTGCAGGCACAAAAACCGTGGGTTTACTTTATCAACTTGTTTTGTGACGGAAGCGGCAATTTCATCATGCACCAACGTTCGTCGGGATAGCACATGGTCGCGAATATCTTCCCGACCGCTCCGAAGTCAGGATGACCCATGTGAAATCCCTCCGTCGCACCGGGCATGCTGAGGGCGACCTTGCGAAAGCCGTTTAAAGTCATAGAGTCGCTGAGCAAAGTGCTACGGCAAGATCGCTAGCTGGCCCGGCCTGTCGATTCCCGTCTTGAGGCCCGCTAACGTCCGAACTGGCGCGGCATCGCCTACAGCGCCGGCAGCGTACTCGGTGATCGTATTATCATAAACATTCGACACGTAGACAACCCCAGCGTGATCCACCGCGATGCCCACCGGGCCGTTCAAGTTGGTATGTGCGCCCACGAGAGTCCGAATCGGGGCAACGTTGCCATTTGCTCCCGCAGCAAACACAACGACTTTGTTCGAGCGAAAGTCGGTGACGTATAAACGGAAGGCCGAATCCACCGCAACGTCGGCGGGAGAATCTAGCTGGGTTCTTGCGCCGGAAATGAACGCGCGCGGCGTGGCATCCCCCGTCGCTCCGGGAGCGAATACAGCCACGCTTGTGCCTGATGCGTTTGCCGTGTAAACTGCTCCGTTGGCATCAACGGCGATACCGTACGGCTGGTTTAGCGTGGTATGCGGGCCTGCGATGATGCGGTTGTTACTGACACAGCCCGTTGCAGCCGGCGCGAATACCGAGATGTCACCAAATTGGTGGCGGCCCGACGTGATGTATAAGTTACCCGCTGGATCGAAGGCAGCGCCCCACACGACGTGGCCTTCGGTTCCACCACAACTGATCGCGGTCAGTGGCGCAAAGTTGCCTTGGGCGTTTGGCGCGAACGTTTGCGCATGAATGGCTCCGCCTGACAAATCATAGTTGGCGATACCCACCCGTCCATCTGGGGCGGCTGCGATGCCGGCGGGGTTGACCAGTGTCGTTCGTGTACCCGCGATCATTCGCACCGGGGAAACGTTGCCGTTATCCGATAAACGAAAAGCGCGGAAGCTCGATTGATAGTAGTCGCTCACAAAGATGAGACCAGATGATTTTCCATCCGCGGTGTTCCGGCTGGTTTCGCTTTGTGCTGCCGTTATCGGCGACGGCGTCACACCATGAACCGCGCAACTCGCCGTTAGCAGCAGGACGAAGAGCAGAGAAAATCTTCGAATGGCATTGCTGGACATCGCACACCTCTTTTAGGGACTACGCGCTAACTGGACTCGTTGCCGGTCATCTAACGAAGCCCCTAGCAGCCCACGCTTTTGATTTCATGTGATTTTCAGCCTCATCGCTTGGTAAGCTAGGAATGGCCACGGTTTCGTTCGGCGAAACCATCGCAGCATGGATATCACTCAATTGATTTTGGACGATCACCACGAGCAGCGACGGCTCTTCTCGATTCTCGAGCAAATCGACCCCCAGGACAAAAAGAAGCTGAAAGCGGTCTGGAAACGTTTGGCAGCCTTCTTAGAAGTCCACGCCGCGGCCGAGGAAAAACTATTTTATCCCGAGCTTCTGAAGTTGGGTAAGGGGGCCGGCGGGGCGGCCAGCGCTGAGGACGAGACTGAAGACGCCATTCATGACCACAATGAGATCCGCGATGCGGTCTCAGCCGTAGCCAAGCACGAACTCGGCACTAAACGCTGGTGTCAGGCGGTTACAAAAGCGAACAAAGCAAACGGTGATCACATGGCGGAGGAGGAACGCGAGGGGCTGACCGACTTTCGGCGCCAAGCCCCGCTCGAACTACGCCACGACCTCGCGGTCGCTTTCGCCGCTTTCGAAGCGGATCACATCACCGGCGTTAAACCGGTAGACAAAGACCCCAAAAAATATATCGCCAAGAACAAGTGACGTGCCTTCAGGCCGCCAGCTGCTCGTACTGATACGATGCAATTCTTTCTTCCATCGGATCATTTTCAGGCGGATCAGGTCGCGCGGGAGTGTAGTGTTTGCAGATGATCGTCTTGCACAGATTGCCCTCAATACAAACCGACAGCACTCCCAGATTCAGCCGGTACGCTGTGCCTTCGACGAACTTCCCAACTTTGTGCAACATATTGAAGTAGGCGACTTGGACCACGTGCCGGAAATGGCGAAGGTCGTCTTCGAATTCCGGACGCAGCGCGTCGAGGATCACCGTGTCGTTTTTTGAGTCCTGGCGCGCCCTTAGCACAGCGTCTTTATCAAGAAAACGCTCGACATAACGAACCTGGCAGTGAGCACTGAAGTCAAGAGGCGGGGCTTCGATCATAGCTTTTACCTCCAATAGTTTAAGGTAAGCTCATGATAGCCGCCGATCGCCCCTGCACAAAGTGGGCCAAATTTTGACCGGGTCAGAAAATGCCGGGTTGGGCGAAAGATGCGCCGCTAGACCTGGCTTGGCTTGGACCGCTGCGACGGTAATCCGTCCCCGCCCCATTCGAAGCGCATAAGCTTCTCGTCAACCGGCACGTCCCGCGCCCAATTGTGCTGCGCGACGATCTTCTGGCCCAATTCCCAAGCCAGCTTGGCCGCACTGGCCGGCTCCCGAATCCAGGCTTCGCCGCCGAAGCTGAGCACCCACGCTACCACTTCACGAGCATCGCTCACCGAAAACGTGATTCGCAGCCGCCCGTTGCTTTGGAAACTGACCGATTTCTCCGCCGGCCAACGGCGGGCAAAGACGTCCGTTGCCCGGCTTTCGCTGATCTCAACCTCGATATCTTGCGGCTTGCCGCTGCCCACCCACACGCCGAAGCTATGCCGCAACTCTTTGTCGATGCTCAGATTCGGATCGCGCTCAAAGCTATCGCCATCATCAGCGCTCAAACCCTCGATCCGGTCGAGAGCAAAAAACTTCGGCTTGGTCCCGCCTTCATCGGTACCCCAGACGTAGAACCTCCCTGAGTGGTTGTGCAACTCGTAGGGAGCAATCGACCGCTTTTCGAGGCGTCCGCCGGCCGTTTTGCGATAATCGATCGTGATGATCTGCCGGTTGCGGATTGCTCGGTCTGTCCGGTTCAAGAGCTCGAAGAAGGCCTTGTCGGTGCGAGGCGCTGGTTGTCTCACGGGTGCTTTGGCTCGCACGTTCGGATCGATTCGCGCCAGCTGTTGGTCAAGTTGATCGAGAAAAGAGTAGATCTGATCGGTCAGCGGCGGTCCCACCCGCGCGGCTGCGGCGCGTAATTCCGCCAGCGAATCTCGCTTGCGGGGATCCGGGTCAGCCGGATACGGAGTCCACGTCGCCGGCACTTTGAAAGTTTTGGTCTTCGCATCCCATTGCAGCTCTAAATTGTAGGACTGCTTCAGCGTCCTTTTGAGACGTTTCCATGTGCTCTCGGAAAAGCTGGCTCCGTAAATATCTTTTGCGCGCTTGAGCGTTATGGAGCGCTTTGCGTCCAGTTCCTGGAGCAACTTCTTATAAGCTTCCTGTTTCATCACTCACCTAACAAGGCGGTCAAAACGTGACCGGGTTGAATTTCGGACGGCTTATTTCGCGCTTGCTATCAGCCTATACTGTAAAGTGTGGCGCGGAGGTGTCTTTGTCTTTTGCAAAGAGGTCATTGCGCCAACTAACCTACGAAAGCCGAGGCCGCATCATGCTCGATACAATCGATCCTAAGCTCGTCGATACCGTGAGAGCCGCGGATGTACTGTACTTGAACCTTGAAATATCGGATCCGGTCGTCGTCCAGTACTTCCGAGGTTTCAGGCCGGACGAGCAAGACGCAAAGGCGTCTGAAGCTTTGAAAGTGGGCGTCATTGCGCTACGATCCGTAAGCCCCACGCTGGATGCTGGTATAGTCGAACAAAAGTTTAAAGATCTCGAGCGAAGCCTCGACGATTACGCCCGTGACTTCACGACCGATCTGCAAGGCCAGATCGAGCGCTACTTCAAGGCGGAAACAGGAAGCCTTCCGCGACATTTAGATGCGCTCATCGGCCACGATGGCGCGCTGAGCAAGACACTCGAGGAATACTTTGGTCTGGAGCATGGGCGGCTCTCCCAAGTCGTGCGCGATCAAATCGGCCCGCAAAGCGACTTTGGCAAGCTCGTGGACCCGGACAACAGTCGTGGATTATTGCAGCGGATTCAGGAGATAGTCGATCGCAAATTACAGGAAAGTTCGAGCAGCGTGCTGCAGCAATTTTCGTTCGATTCGGATGAGTCGGCGCTCTCCAAGTTGCGGCGCGAAGTGAACAGCCAAGTCGACGCGATCAAACAAGAGAACGCGCACTTTTTTGCGGAGCTGAAAACGCATTTTGGCATACAGCAAGCGCGAGAAGAAGAAGCCTGCAAAGGGACGCAAAAAGGGCGCGACTTCGAAGCGCTCGTGTACGACCGCGTCGCCGATCTAGGCCGCTCGCTCGGCGACATGACCGAAAGCCTGACCGGTACACCGGGCAATATTCCGCGTTGCAAGACCGGCGACTACGTGAGCGCCTTGGCGACTGATTCGGGCGCATCCGGTAAGAGACTCGTCATTGAAGCGAAGAACGAACAAGGTTACTCATTACGAGACTCGATTGAGGAGCTGGCTCGCGCTAAAGAAAACCGCGACGCCAGCGTAGGGTTGATGATCTTCACCGATGGGTGCTGTCCGCCCGAGGTCGGAAAATTCCGGATTGTCGACCGCGACATTCTTATCTCGATCGATCCAGACTCAATCCTATCAGGTAACGCTAATATCTATCTCGAGGGCGCATATCGAATCGCACGAGCAATGGTGGTGGCCCAACGTAACCAACAACTCACGAGCAAGGTCGACGTAGGTCGGATCACCGGCGCGCTAGCGGCGATCGAAGAGACGTGCGAACGGTTCGCCGAGATCCGCAAGAAGGCGGCGAGCGTTAAGCAAACCGCATCGGCGATCGAGGAATTGGCGGATCAGATGCGTCCTGAGATAGAACACCGGTTGCGCGAAGTCGAGCTGTTAGCTCGGGTCGACCTCGACGGAGCCACGTCAGATTTCCAGTTTGGCAAAAACGATGAAGAGTAACACTACCGTTTGACATTCATCATGTAAGCACTCACTTCAGCATGAGGAATTGCATCTGCTGCGAAGGTAAAAGTCCCCTTCTCTTTCACTTCGCGTGCAGCGCGCACGAATGCGCCGAGGGCCGCGCGTGCGAACGCGCCGCCCACGCTGATCCGCTTCACTCCGACCGCGGCCAGCTCGTCGACTGAAAAGGTAGCACCCTTCAAGCCCATGACGACATTGACGGGCTTGGAAACTGATGCACAAACTTTTCGGATGGCTTCCAGGCTCACGAGTCCTGGCGCATACACCACGTCAGCGCCGGCCTCGGCAAAGGCTTGCAATCGTCGAATGGTATCGTCGAGATCTGGGCGGCCATGAAGGAAGTTCTCGGCTCTGGCCGTCAGCATGAACTGACAACCTTGAGCGGCCTCCGCCGCAGCCGCGACCCGCTCGACTGCGAGTTCGAACCCAAAGATGGGATCGTTCTGATCGCCTGTCGCATCTTCGATTGATCCCCCCACCAGACCGATATCTGCCGCAAGTCGAATGGTTTCGGCGCACGTTTCAGGCGACCGGCCGAACCCGTCCTCAAGATCAGCTGACACCGGCAAATCCGTTGCCTCAACAATGGCCCTCGCGTTCTCCAAAATTTCGTTGCGCGTCAGCCCTGCCGCCGAGTCACGGCGCCCGACCGAGAAGGCGTAACCAGCGCTAGTCGTCGCCAGCGCTTCGAAGCCCAGCGCCGTCAGAATTCTTGCCGTCCCCGCATTCCACGGATTTGGGATCACAAAGGCTCCCGCTCGTTTATGGAGCGCCTGAAATGTCTTGTATTTTTGTTCTCGTCTCATGTGAGGTCGCTTTGCCACCGCGGCAACGGACTCTTGTTCATTGCAATTAGTTGCGCATCAAACAGTTTGTGGCTTTGAAACGGATACTTCCCCGGCACCATTTTTGCTATACTAGTCTCAATATGAGCGACGAAATTTCTATCTTTGACACGCCGGTAGGGCCGCTGCTTGCGCGCGCTTCAGACGGCTGCCTGATCGAGCTGAGCTTTTACACCCATGCGGGCGGTAGCGTACGAACGGCCGAGAGCGCGCACGATGCCGACCGCAAAGTACTGGAAGCAGTCGAAGCGCAGATCGCCGAGTACTTCGCGCGCGCGCGCAGGCAGTTCGAATTGCCATTGCGCTTGCAGGGGCCCGCGTTCAATCGGCGGGTGTGGGAAGCATTGTGCGAGATCCCGTACGGTCAAACAGTGTCATACGGACATATAGCAGCCATAATCGGCCTTCCAGATTCAGCGCGCGCCGTTGGCGCTGCGAATGGCGCGAATCCGATCGCGATAGTCGTTCCGTGTCACCGGGTGATTGGCGCTGATGGCAGCCTCGTGGGCTACGGTGGGGGACTTAAGCGCAAGCGGCTCTTGCTTGATTTGGAAAGCGCAAACACGCGCTTGGATCTCTTCGAAGAAAACAGGGCAGGATAGTCAACAGCCCAAAGTCCTTGGCCATAAGCGCTAGGCTGCCCGGTCTAAGAGGCGGCCGTGACGTTGTTGGAGGCCGTTGTGTCGTCCGAAGCTCTGCAAACACTAGCAACTCTTCTCACTCCCGCCATTATCGGCGCAACCGCGATTGCGGCTTTGATTCAGCTGCGCCACATTCGGGCCAGCAACGAGCTGACCGCCTTCAATGAGGCGATGGAATTATGGTACTCTCCTGCAGTTCAAGCCGGATTCAAATTCATTCAGCACGATCTAAAGGAGAAGATGGAAGATCCGCAGTTTCGGCGCGAGCTTGATACCGCTGGAGTCGTCGACCATTCAACGCATCCCGATCTCAATGTCTGCGACTTCTTCGATAACATTGGCGCCATGATAGCGCTGGGGATGTTGCGGGAGGATGTGATTTTGCACCCCGCCGGCCAGCTGATCGACAATCTTTGGACGACGCTAAGTCCAACAATTGCGATCATGCGAAGGAAGCGTGGGCTCCAACTCTACGTGTCGCTTGAGTACCTTGCACATCGTGCCAAATTGTGGCAGCGCCGCTATCCCCAAGGCTTCCAGAAGCACGCCTGGGATCGACTGCCGAACCTCGACGTTTGGTTAGACGCAGACACCCAAAGCCTGAGTACGGCTTGACAATACTGAGTTGTGGCGGTCGATGATCTTGGGGAGGGTTTGAATGTTTAGTGTCGCTTTATCGTCTTGCCGGCCACGTTTCGCCAGGCAGCTTCCATAATAGGCCGTACCGTCGCGGCATCGACCTTGGCTACAAGCGCGAGTGTGCTACCTTGCCTGCCCCAGGCACCACTTGCAGGCACAAAAGTCGCGGGCTTGCTTTTCATCAACCTGCGCTGCAGAGGAAGCGGCAATTTCATCATGCACCAACGCTCGTCGGGAGAGCACATGCTCGCGAATATCTTGCCGTTCACTCGGAAATCGGGATGGCCCATGTGAAACCCCTCGGTCGCATCGGGCATGCTGAGGGCGATCCTGCGAAAGCCGTTTAAAGTCATAGGGTTATTCTCATATTAACTGCAGGATGTAAACGGCCGCGGTGCGATTCAAATTAAAAAAAAAGGGTATTGTAAAGCATTATTGACAATTAACCATGAAAGGACAAATTGCATTGCGACTCACAGACGTTCATCATGTATTGCGCCAGAGACTCACTAGTGGTCGCGCGGAGCTCGGAATATCTCAGTCCGAGCTTGCCACCCGGGCAAATGTCTCTCGTCCGATCATCTCGGCCTTGGAGCTGGGACGCGGTAATCCTACGCTGTCGGTTCTAAAGAAATTGGCGGCCGCCCTTGGATGTGATGTTGGAAACCTGCTAACAACCGTCCAAGGTGTGGCCCCGTCAAAGAGCTTGGATCGAAGGCAGCGCGCGGGGCTAAGCACGCGCTATAGTCGCTCGGGCCGGAAACCAACGTTGCGGACTTGGTTGCAAAACCCACCGCCCGAAAGCAAAACCGCGGCAGCAAAAGAGTTCGGCGTGGACCTTACCCTCCTAGCGCAGAACCTCGCCCTTACGCACGAACAACGTGTGCGCAAAATGGCAGAGGGCGCGCTTACGCTTCAGTGGCTTCGACAATCGAAGGCCGCACGCAACTCCAGCAAATGAACCCCGAACCGCTCTTGAAAGACCTTAAACGAGGAGGGGTGAAATTCGTAATCGTCGGGGGCGCCGCGATGGTCATTCACGGATCGGCATACCTTACGGACGATCTCGATATCGTGTACGCGCGTGACCCTGACAACATACAAAAACTTGTGGTCGCAATTAAACCATTTAAACCTCGTCTTCGCACGATCGCTGGCGGTGTAAGCTTTCGGTTCGATGAGAGAACTGTGAAGAATGGTCTGAATTTCGCGTTGACCACGACTCACGGGAATATCGATATCCTGGGCGAGATTGCGGGTCTGGGCGGGTTTGCGAGTGTCCAAAAGCACGTTGAAAAAGTTCAGATTGGTAACCAGGCTTTCGATGTGTTGTCGCTTGGCGGTCTCATTCGTTCGAAGAAAGCTGCTGGAAGGCCAAAAGACTTGCTTGTGATTCCTGAACTCAAGGCACTCGAAGAACTTAACAAACACACGGAACTGGCCGAGTAATCATGAGTGATGACGCGGCTGGAAGCGCGGACATACCTGGCCTTGATAAGAGCTTGCGCCTGCCTACATGGCAGGCGTTGCTAGCCAGCGCTCAGGCCAAACGTGCGCGCTCTCGCAATGGTCGCGTCATCAGCGCTAACCGTAAGGCATTTGCACCACGCTCTGCTTGCTGCGCAACCTGATGGAAAAAGAACGTCGGAATTGTTCCGATCAATACTCCAACGATAGCCCAATTAATCCCCAGGCTTTTATCGTATCATCGATGCCGCCTTTTGAATAGACCGAGACAAATACTACCGCCACAAAGGCCAGAAATCCAAGCGCTATCATGGCAGCAGGCCAACTCGTGGAACCGTTCATAATCTCACCTCTCGGCCTCAAAACCATTTACCATCAATGGCTTTGAGCCGAAGTTAGATGATGCCGCCGCTGTCTGCCTGCTTGCGATAGGGGGATTCACCCCTAGCCCAGGAACGATTGCGCATGCCGCGTTCCGTCGACGCCAAGAGACGTCCGGTCGACTCGCGGGTGTTACCCACGGGCACGGTGACGTTCTTATTCTCGGATATCGAAGGCAGCACCGAGCGCTGGGAGTCTCACCCGGATACGATGGCCGATGCGGTCAAGCGCCACGACGCACTTATGCGCGACGCCATCGAGTCGCACGGCGGCTATGTCTTCAAGACGGTCGGCGACGCGTTCTGCGCGACCTTCACGCGCGTATCCGACGCGACGGCCGCGGCCCTAGCCGCCCAGCGTGCACTTCTAAAGGAAGACTTTTCTCAAGTGGGCGGCTTGCGAGTCCGCCTGGCGCTGCACACGGGTGAGGCGGACGAGCGCGACGGTGACTACTTCGGTACCACCGTTAATCGCACCGCGCGGCTGCTTGCTGTTGGCAGCGGTGGTCAGATGTTGCTTTCCAGCGTCACAGCCAAGCTCGCCCAAGCGCAGATGGGATCACAAGCAAGCCTGAGCGACCTCGGCACGCACCGCCTCAAAGACCTTGCCCAATCTGAGCACATCTATCAGCTCTGCGCCCCAGATCTCGCAAGCGATTTCCCGCCCCTGCACTCGCTCGAAGCGCACCGCCACAATTTGCCAGTCCAGCTCACGAGTTTTCGCGGCCGAGAACACGATGTCGAGGAGGTGAGATCGCTGCTCGACACCACTGCTCTGTTGACCCTGGTCGGTGCCGGCGGCATAGGCAAGACTCGGCTCGCGCTTCAAGTGGGCGCTGAACTGGTCGAGCGCTATCCCGATGGCGTCTGGTTAGTTGAGCTAGCATCGTTAAGTGATCCCGAATTGATGGCAAACATCGCAGCGCAGGTTCTCAATGTCGCCGTCCCTCCAAATCGATCGGCGACAGACGCTATAGTGGCTGCCTTGCGCCGCAAGAAGATGCTCGTGATACTTGACAATTGCGAGCATCTTCTCACTGCTGCTGCCCATCTCGCCAACGCCATATTGACCACCTGCCCCGACATTCGGATACTTGCAACCTCGCGGCAAGGCCTGGGCATTTCCGGTGAGATCATCCACCACGTGCCCTCGCTTTCCGTTCCGGAAAAGACACAGGCGCTCAAGCTCGACGTCGCGCTGGGTTACGGCGCAATCGTCCTGTTCGCAGACCGCGCTGCCGCCGCCGACACAAGATTCGCTTTGTC
>JRHI01002434.1_pt1 | contig 12762 bp, 12 predicted proteins | sample 215371 | NCBI WGS metagenome assembly JRHI01 (sample SAMN02929681, study PRJNA255918) | sediment metagenome | biome: cave system; feature: Ice Cave; material: Sediment; isolation source: sediment from deep within a dark volcanic ice cave with no known source of... ...
GACGACGGGCGATCGATGCGCCGCGAGGATGCCGGCGGCGTCGAGCGCCTCCTGCCAGCGCCCGCGCGCGAGCAGGAACACCGGCCACTCCCGCTTGTTGAACTCCTGCACCACCAGCGCCGAGGGGATGGCGAACGCCGTCTTGAACAGCGCCTCCGCCTTGTTCATCTGGCCGACGTATTGATAGGACGTGGCCAGCAGATCGAGATTGTGCTGGTAGTGCCAATCGTACTCGACCGGAACCTTCTCCGTCGCGAAGTACGCCGTTTCGAGCGCGTCCGCCGCGGCGAACTCCGTGATGGCCTCGTCGATCCGGCCGGCGCGCCGCAGGTTGTGGCCGTTCATGTGCCGCGCGTGCGGGATACCGGGCGCCATCTTCGCATATGTCCCCCCGTGCATCAGCGCCTCCGGCAGCCGGCCGCTGTTCTCGTGGGCGTGCGTCAGATAGTGGTGAGGGGCGAAGTGTCCGGGAGCCAGCGCGAGCGCGCGGTCGTAGAAGGGGACGGACCCCGCGACGCTGCCCTGTCCCCGCTCGGCGGGGTCGGCCGACTCGGCCTGCCCGCGCTGCAGCCAGAACTCCTCGTCTTCGGGAAACGTCGCCAGCGCCTCGTCGAGCGCCGCGCGGTAGGCCGCCAGCTTCGCCGCGTCGCCCGGCGCGTCTTCCGCGGCCATCTGCAGCGCGCGGGCGGCGACATGGCGCCGGTCGTGATCGGTCGCGGCCAGCACCTTGGCGCGTGCGAGCGCGGCGTGGGCCGCCGGCGCGGCGTTCAGCTCCGTGTACGCGATCGTCAGGCCGGCGTGCGCCATCGCGAGCCTGGGATCGAGCCGGAGCGCCTGGTTGAACGAGCGCGCGGCTTCTATCCAGACGTACGAGTGGAGATACGCGAGCCCCTGGTCGTAGAACGCCTGCGCCTCTTTCGACGCGGTGGAGACGCCGTCGTGCGCTGAACCGATGCCCGCTCGCGCCGGAACGGGACGGGAGGAGGTCTCGAGCAAGAAGTCTGACGTCTTGGGAAGCTTCGCTGGCGCATGAGTGTGCGCCTCCTGGCTCAGCACGAGCGCCGCGGCAACCCAGATGATCACGGTGAAATCAGTGTACTAGAAAGAAAAAGGGCGGTGGGACCGAAGCACCACCGCCCACCGCTCAATCCGCAATCCGCAATCCGCAATCCGCAATCCGCAATGACTAGACTCCGTGTCCGTAGCCGACCGTTTCCACCGGCGCCGTGCTCGCGGCGGCGCTCGACGCCGCCGGCGTGCGCACGCGAGCGACGATGCGGCGGAGGTCGCCGTCGCCGATGGCCTTGCGGTGTTCCCCGAGCGAAATGACCGCGCGGTACACCTCGGCGACCTCGGCCTGCGTCAGTGTGAAGCCGAGGGTCTCGCAGCGCGACTGCACCGCATGGCGGCCGGAATGGCGGCCCAGCACGAGGCGCGACGAGACCGACTGGCCGACATCCTCGGGCCTCATGATTTCGTACGTCCGCGCGTCCTTCAGCACGCCGTCCTGATGGATGCCCGCTTCGTGCGCGAAGGCGTTGCGTCCGACGATGGCCTTGTTCGCCTGCACCGGCTCGCTGGTGAGCGTCGACAGCAGCTGGCTGGTCTCGAAGAGCGCTTGCGAGCGGATGGCCGTGTCGTAGGGCAGGCGATCGGGCCGGACGCGCAGCGCCATCACGAGCTCTTCGAGCGACGCGTTGCCCGCGCGCTCGCCGATGCCGTTGATGGAGCACTCGACCTGGCGCACGCCGCCCTGGATGGCGGCGAGGCTGTTGGCGACGGCGAGGCCGAGATCGTTGTGGCAGTGCGTGCTGAAAATCGCGCGGCCGGCATTCGGGACGCGAACGATGATCTCGGTGAAGAACTCGCGGAGCTCGTCCGGCGTCGCGCAGCCGACCGTGTCGGGCAGGTTGACCGTGGTGCAGCCGGCGTCGATGACCGCTTCGATCACGCGGCACAGGAAATCGCGGTCGGTGCGCGTCGCATCCTCCGCCGAAAACTCCACATCGTCGGTGAACCGGCGCGCGAGCGTCACGGCGGCGACCGCCGAGTCGAGACACTCGTCGCGCGTCATGCGGAGCTTGGCCGACAGGTGCAGATCCGATGTGGCGAGGAAGGTGTGGATCCGCGACCGCTCGGCCGGTCCGAGCGCGCGCGCCGCTTCTTCGATGTCCTCGGCCCGGGTCCGCGCCAGCGCCGCGATGACCGGCCGCCGCACGCCCGCCGCGATCTGGCGCACGGCTTCGGAGTCGGCTGGCGACGCGATGGGGAACCCCGCCTCGATGATGTCCACGCCCAGCGCGTCGAGCGCCCGCGCCATCACCAGCTTGGAGTTGACATCGAGCGAATAGCCCGGCGCTTGTTCGCCGTCGCGCAGGGTGGTGTCGAAGACGGTGACGCGTGCAGCGGTACTCATGCCTTCATGGTGCCGCCTGGCGGTGGTAGAAGTCAAAGCGATAATGATTACCGAATAATAAGGTCCTGTTATACTTTGCGGCCATGGATCTGGGCGCCCTGAGGATCTTTCTGGCCGTGGCCCAGGAGCGCAGCTTCTCCCGCGCCGCCGCCAAAGTCCACCGCACGCAGCCGGCCGTCAGCCAGGCGGTCCGCCGGCTCGAGGTCGAGCTGGGGGAGCAGCTGTTCGATCGCTCGTCGAAGACCGGCACGCTGACCGAGGCCGGCCGGATGCTGCAGAACTACGGCCAGCGGCTGGTGCGGCTGGCGGAAGAAACGGAATCGGCGGTGCGCGAGCTGCGCGACCTGCGCCGCGGGCGCGTCCTGATCGGCGCCAACGAAGCCGCGGTGCACACGCTGCTGCCGCTCATCTCGCGGTTCCGCCAGCGGTACCCCGACATCGCGATCGACGTGCGGCGCGTGCCCGCGCGTCAGATTGCGGTCGAGGTGCAGCAGGGCAGCCTCGATTTCGGGGCGCTGACGTTTCATCCGTCCGAAGAAGGGCTGCTCGAGGTGCCGGTCGGCAGCGACGAGCTCGTGCTGCTCGTGCCTCCCACGCATCCACTGGCCCATCGCCGTCAGGTGGCGATGGCTGACGTCGCGAAGGAGCCGGTCGTCGCGCACAACGATCCGTCGCCGGCGCGCGAGCGCGTGCTGCGGCTGTTCGAGGAGCACCACGTGCCGCTGCGCATGGTGATCTCACTGCCCAGCCTCGACGGCATCAAGCGCGCGGTGGAGCTGAAGCTGGGCGTGGCCCTGCTGCCGCGCCGCTGCGCGATCACGGAGATCGCCAGCGGACGCCTCGTCGCCGTCCTGGTCCACGGCGTGTCGCGCAAGCGCCAGGTGACGCTGGTGTGCCGGAAAGCCCACCGCTCGCACGCCGCCGATGCGTTCCTCGCCGTCGCGCAGGAGAAAGCGCTGCAATCACCAGATTCTAGAATCCGCTGACGTAAGGCAGCCGTACCGCGACCGCGCGCACTTCGTCGAAGCGGTCGAGCAGCATCGCGGTCGGGTTCCATTGCCCCGAGAGGAAGCCGTCGCGCAACGCGGACGGCAGCGTGGCCGTGATGCGCAGCGCGCCCGCGGTGATGGCGCCGCTCGCGACGTCGGCGTCGATCACGACGCCGGGCGTCCGTGCGACGAGCGTCTGCAGCCGGTCGACGTCCTCGCGGCTCGCGACGAAGCACGGCATGCCGAGCATCGCGGCGTTGCCCTGGAAGATCTCCGAGAACGATTCGCCGACGATCGCCCGGTAGCCCGCGCGGACCAGCCCCTGGGGCGCGTGCTCCCGCGACGATCCGCACCCGAAGTTCGTGTTGACGACGAGGATCGCCGCGCCCGCGTAGCGCGGGTCGTTGAACACGTGAGCGGGGTCGGCCTTGCGATCGTCTTCGAACAGATGATGTTCGAGCCCCTCGAACGACACCGCGACCAGAAAGCGCGCCGGCATGATGCGATCGGTGTCGATGTCTTCCCCTCGCAGCGGCAACGCGCGCCCGGTCACCCATCGGATGGCGCCGGGCGGGGTGCCGGAGGATTGAGGGCCGAGGGCGGAGGGCTGATGTGTCACACGGGCACCCCTTCCAGCATCTCGCGGACGTCCACCACTTCGCCGGCGATCGCCGCCGCGGCGACCATCGCGGGGCTCATCAGCAGCGTCCGTCCAGTGGGGCTGCCCTGGCGCCCTTTGAAGTTGCGGTTCGACGAGGACGCCGACACCTGCCGGCCTTCGAGCTTGTCCGGATTCATGCCGAGACACATCGAGCAGCCGGCGCCGCGCCATTCGAAGCCGGCGGCCATGAATACCTCGTGCAGGCCGCGGGCTTCCGCCGCGCGGCTGACCGCGCGCGATCCGGGAACGACCAGCGCCTTCACGTGCGGCGCGACGTGGTGTCCCTTGACGATGCGCGCCGCCTCTTCGAGATCGGACAGGCGCCCGTTGGTGCACGAGCCGATGAACGCGACGTCGATGCGCGTGCCGCGGACACGCGATCCCGCCTTGAAGCCCATGAACGCCAGCGCCTCGTCGTCCGGCTCGGCCTCGATCGGCTCCGAGATGGCGACCGACTGGCCGGGATTGATGCCCCACGTCACGGTCGGCTCGATGGTCGCCGCGTCGAACGTCACGCGATCGTCGTAGCGGGCGTTCTCGTCCGACGCCATCTGGCGCCACCAGGCGACCGCGTGATCGAACGCGTCCCCTGCCGCCGGCGCGAACGGCCGCCCGCGGAGAAAGTCGAACGTCGTGTCGTCGGGGTTCACGTAGCCGATGCGCGCGCCGCCCTCGATGGACATGTTGCAGATCGTCATCCGCTCGTCGATGGTCATCGCGTCGAGGGTGGTGCCGCCGTACTCGTACGCGAAGCCGACGCCGCCGTGTACCCCGAGCGTGCGGATGATCGTCAGGATGACGTCCTTCGCGAAGACGCCGCGGCTGAGCGCGCCGTGGACCTCGACGCGCCGCACCTTCAGCGGATCGAGGGCGAGACACTGGGACGCGAGCACGTCACGGACCTGCGACGTGCCGATGCCGAACGCAATCGCGCCCAGCGCGCCGTGCGTCGACGTGTGGCTGTCGCCGCACGCGATCGTCATGCCGGGTTGCGTCAGGCCCAGCTCGGGGCCGATCACGTGGACGATTCCCTGGTTCTCGTTGTCGGGAGCCCAGAGCCGGATGCCGGCATCCCGGCAGTTGCGCTCGAGCGCCCCCATCATCTGTTCGGCCATCAGGTCGAGGAACGGCCGTTTCTGCGACTTCGTCGGCACGATGTGATCGGCGGTCGCAAACGTGCGTTCGGGGAAGGCCACCTTCCAGCCGTTGTGGCGCAGCATGTCGAACGCCTGGGGTGACGTCACCTCATGGACGAGGTGCAGGCCGACGAACAGTTGTGTCTGTCCGCTCGACAGGACGCGGACCGCGTGCGCGTCCCAGACCTTTTGAAAGAGTGTGGCAGCCATGTGACAACTTTATGAATCGTATCCGCGTCCGGGTCAGCAGCTAGAATACACGTATGAGTCGATTTCGTGCTCGCACCCTTTGCGCAGCCATGCTGGTCGCGGGCGCCCTCGTCTTGACGCTGCGCGGCCAGCCGGCCGACGACGCGCGGCTTCAGATTCTTCAATATGTGGGACTGCCGGCGATCGACGAAGGGTTGCTTCAGGACGACAGCCGCACGCCGTCCTCGGTCGAGACGCGCCGCCGCGCCGCGCTTCTCGGGTCGCTGCTGCAGGATCGCGTCAGCTCGTCGGGCGGGCACTATCGGCCCGGCCGCGTCATCGTCAAGTTTCGCGACGACGCGGCGATGCCGGAGCGCCGCGCGGCCGTGCGCGCGGCCAGCGACACGGGCGAGATGACCATTCGGCCCTCGTACGCCGACTTCGACATCGTCCGCATCGACCTCGCCGAAGACGCGGAGCAGACCGCAACCGCGCTCCGGCAGCGGCCGGAGGTGCAATACGCGCAGGTCGCGCACCGGGTCCACGCGCTTTTCGTGCCCAACGATCCGCTGTACCTGTCGCAGCAGTGGAACCTCCCCCTGATCAACATGGAGAAAGCCTGGGACATTCAGCCGCAGGCGGGATCGGCGATCACCGTCGCCGTGCTCGACACGGGGATGGCGTACCAGAACGCCACAATCACCGCCACGCTCCGCGCGTTCAGGGACGAGAGAGGGCGGCTCTATCCGGCGCTGGGCCGCGTGACCATTCCCTATTCGGCCGCGTCGCAACTCGTGTCGTCCACGGGTTCCAGCCGGATCGTCGCACCGCATGATTTCGTCAACGAAACCTCGACGCCCCTCGATTTCGAGGGGCATGGCACCCACGTCAGCGGCACGGTCGGGCAGCTGACCAATGACGCCATCGGCACCGCCGGCGTCGCCTTCAACGTCAAGCTGATGCCGGTCAAAGTGCTCGCGAGCGAGTGGGACCTGTTGTTTGCCGGCTTCACGAACATTTCCGACACCGGCGGCAGCGACGACGATGTGGCACGAGGCATCCGGTATGCGGCCGACAATGGCGCGAAGGTCCTCAACATGAGCCTCGGCAGCTCGGGGCCGCCCGACTGCGCGAAGAATTCGAATCAGCCCGACTGCTCTCCGGTGATCGAGGCGGCGATGCGATACGCCGTCGGCAAAGGGTGCTTCATCGTCGTCGCCGGCGGGAACGAGTTCGAAGACACGATCCCGCCGTTTGGCAAGAACCCGACCAGCATCCTGGCCGAAATCGCCTCGCGCATTCCCGGCGTCGTGTCGGTGGCGGCGGTCGATCGCGGGAAGGGGCACGCGTACTACTCCAGCTCGGGCCCGTACATCGAGCTGGCGGCGCCGGGTGGATCGGAGCGCGGCTTCGGCAGCGACGGGTTCGTCCGGCAGCAGACGTTCGACTACACCTTCACCGACACGTTCCTGCTGCCGCCGGCACAGTTTCGCGCGCCGCGGTTCGACGTCTTCGGCTACGTCGGCTACATCGGCACGTCGATGGCGGCCCCGCACGTGGCCGGGGTCGCCGCGATGCTGATGCAGCAGGGAGTGACGGATCCGGGCGCCCTTGAAGAGATCCTCGAGAAGACCGCCGTGGACCTCGGCGCGCCGGGCCGCGACAACACGTTCGGGTTCGGCCTGGTGGATGCCCGCGCGGCGCTGCGCGGACTGGGGCTGGCGAAGTGAAAACCACAACCCTGCTGTTCATCGGGCTCGCGCTCGCGGCGCTCCCGACGCCCGCGGCTGCACAGGACCCGCCGCTCTCGATCCGGCCGTTCGTCATGGCCACCGATCAGTCGTTCACCGCCGTCGATACGTTCGACGCCGCGTTCGGCAGGACCTCGTTCCCGTTTTTCGGGGGCGGCGTCCAGGTGATCCTGAAGGATCGCTTCTTCGCGGAGCTGGGCGCGTCGCGATTCCGGCAGAACGGCGAACGCGCGTACCGGAGCGGCGGCAGAGTCTTCAAGCTCGGCATCCCGCTCACCGCGACCATCACGCCGTTTGAAATCACGGGGGGCTACCGCTTCCGACTCAGGCGGCTGCCGCGTGTGCGCCCTTACGTCGCGGTGGGGGTTGGCTCCTACGGCTACACCGAGACCTCATCGTTTGCCGATCCGGGCGAGGATGTGGACACCCGTCACAGCAGCGCCGTACTGAACGGCGGCGCCGAGTTCCGCCTGTATCGATGGATCGGCCTCGCCGCCGACGTCCAGTACAGCCGTGTGGCGGGCATCCTCGGCACAGGGGGGGTGTCCCAGCAGGCGGGGGAGGACGACTTGGGTGGAGTGGCGGCTCGGTTCAAGCTCGTGGTGGGCCGCTGATGCTCGCGCCGCGCGAGGCGTATAATCAATGAAGATGCCTCGAAGGCGAAGCGCCCGTCTCTCGCGTCGGCTGACGCTGGCCGGAATGGCGATCTATGCCGTCTTCCTCGTGGCATCGTCCTTCGAGCACCACGATCTGCTGTGCGAGCTCAGAACGCCGCAGCACTGCAGGTCCTGCACGTCGGCCCAACTCGGCTCCGACCCGCAGGCGCTGCTGAATCCCGGCGTTTGGCATCTCGCTGACGCCGGCCGCGCCGTGGCAGTTCTTCATCTCTTCGACGACACGCTGCTCGCCGTTCGCTCGACCGGCCGCTCTCCGCCCGCCACGCTCCAAGCGCTCTGAGCGCATCCTTCTCGATCGCGTTATCGCGGCAGGCCACAGGCCCGCCGCCCGGAGGGCAATTCATGCGAGCTATGCGATTCGTGTGCGCGTCGGTCGTAGCCGGCGCGCTGGCGCTCGGACCATCGAGCGCCGCGGCGCAGGACACTCCTCAGGCGCTGCGCCAGGAAATCGATCAGCTTCGAAAGGACTTCGAGGCGCTGAAGCAGCAGTACGGCGAACGCCTCAATACGCTGGAAGGGAAGCTGGCGTCGGCCGAAGGCACCCCGGCTGCCGCCGCGCCGGTGCCACCGCCGTCGGTGGCAGCTGCGCCGCCGGTCGCGCAGGTGCCGCCGGGCGCCGAGGGCGCGGGTGGGCCGAGCGGGACGTTACCTGTGTACGGATCGTCGGTCGCCGGATCCAAGATTTTCAACCCGGACATGGCGGTCATCGGCGACTTTCTGGGCGCAGCCGGCAGGAATCCGGTGAACCCGACCCCGTCGCTCGAGATGCATGAATCCGAGCTCTCGCTCCAGGCGGTGGTCGACCCCTATGCGCGCGCCGACTTCTTCGTGTCGTTCGGCGAACGAGGCGTCAACCTGGAAGAAGGGTTCATCACGCTCACGGAACTGCCCGGCGGTCTGCTGACGAAAGTCGGCAAGATGCGTGCGGCATTCGGCAAGGTGAACACACTGCACAACCACGTCCTGCCCTGGTCTGACCGCCCCCTCGTCACGCAGAACCTGGCCGGCGGCGAGGACGGCATCGACGATGCGGGCGTGTCCGTGGCGCGGCTGATTCCGAACCCCTGGCTGTTCCTCGAAGCGACCGGGCAGGTGTTTCGCGGCGACTCTGGCGATCTCTTCAAATCGAACAGGCGCAGCGATCTGAGCTATGTCGGCCACCTGCGCGCCTATCAGGACATCACCGAGTCGAGCAACGTCGATCTCGGCCTGTCGTACTCGCACGGCCACAACGACGCGGGGCTCGGCACCGACGACAAGCTGACCGACTTCACGACGCAGCTGTACGGCATCGACGCGACGTTCCGGTGGCGCCCGCTGCAGCGATCCATCTACCGGTCGTTCGTCGGCCGATCCGAGTGGATCTGGAGCCGGCGCGATCAGCCGAACGGGCTCCAGGGCTCGAACGGCCTCTACGTCTCCGGCGACTACCAGTTCGGGCGGCGGTGGTTCGCCGGCGCGCGCTACGACCGCTCCGGCCGCGCGACCGATGCGTCGCTCGTCGACACGGGCGGTTCGATCCTCCTCACGTACTGGCCGAGCGAGTTCAGCCAGCTGCGCGGGCAGTATCGGCGCACCAACTACGCGCTTGGTCCGGCCGCCAACGAGCTGCTGTTTCAGTTCCTGTTCTCCATCGGGGCGCATGGCGCGCACCCCTTCTAGCCATATCAGCGTTCGAGGTTCAGCGTTCAGGTTCAGGTGCCTTATGAAATGCTTCACGACGCTCGCGGTTGCCGCCCTGCTGATCGCGCCGACGGCGGCGCGCGCGCAGGGCAAGCTCAACGTGATGACAACGACAGAGGATCTCGCCTCGATCGCGCGTGAGATCGGCGGCGATCGCGTCACCGCGGACGCCATCGCGAAGGGCTATCAGGATCCGCACTTCGTCGAGGCGAAGCCGAGCTTCATCTTGAAGCTGCAGAAGGCTGACGTGCTGGTCGCGGTCGGCCGCGAGCTGGAGATCGGCTGGCTGCCGCCGCTCATCCAGCAGAGCCGCAACTCGAAGATCCAGCCGGGCGCGACGGGCTACCTCGACGCGTCGCTGGGGGCCACGATTCTCGAGATCCCCACCGGCAACATCACCCGCGCGATGGGCGACGTCCACCCGCTCGGCAACCCGCATTACTGGATGGATCCCGAGAACGGCAAGCGGATCGGCAAGCAGATCGCAGACAAGCTGTCCGAGGTCCGCCCCGCCGATCGCGCGTTCTTCGCGCAGCAGCTGGCGAGCTTCACGAGCCGGCTCGATGCCGCCGAGAAGCGCTGGCTCGCGACGATGGCGCCGTACAAAGGGATGAAGGTGGTGACCTACCACCGCTCGTTTCCGAACTTCGCCCAGCGCTTCGGGCTCGACATCGTCGGCTACGTCGAGCCGCGGCCGGGCATTCCGCCGACGCCGCAGCACACGCTGGATCTCATCAACGAGATGAAGCGGCAGAACGTGAAGATCGTGCTCGTGGAGCCGTACTTCGATCTCAAGACGCCGAACGCGATCGGCCGCGACACCGGCGCGCAGGTGCTCGTGATGCCGCCGTCGGTGGGCGGCGTCAAAGAGATCACGGACTACTTCAAGCTGTTCGACTACGACATCGCACGGCTCGTCGACGCGATCAGGAAGAGCGGAGCGAAATAGTGCTCGACACCTCCATGCTCGCGTTCCTGGCGGCGCCATTCGTCGCCAGCCTCATCCTGACCGGGATTCACGCGTACCTCGGGGTGCACGTCGTCGAGCGCGGCGTGATCTTCGTCGACCTGTCGCTGGCCCAGATCGCGGCGTTTGGCGCGACCATCGCGATTTTGATGCCGATGTCGGGCGGCGACCCGCACGCGCCGATGGTCTACTGGGTCAGCCTCGCGTTCACGTTCCTCGGGGCGTTCGTGTTCTCCACGATCCGGAGCAAGCGCGCCCGGATCCCGCAGGAGGCGATCATCGGCATCTGCTACGCCGTCGCGTCGGCCGCGGCGATCCTGGCGATGAGCAAGTCGACCTCGGAGAGCGAGCACCTGAAGGACATGCTCGTCGGCAACATTCTGGCCGTCTCGTGGCCGGAAGTGGGCAGGACCGCGCTGCTGTACGCGGCGATCGGCACGTTCCACTACGTCTTCCGCCACAAGTTCCTGGCCATCTCGGTGGACCACAAGAAGGCGGAGGAGTCGGGCCTCAACGTCAAGCTCTGGGACTTTCTGTTCTATGCATCCTTTGGCTTCGTCGTCACCTCGTCGGTCTCGATCGCCGGTGTGCTGCTGGTGTTCTGCTACCTCATCGTCCCGTCGGTTGCGGCGATGCTGTACGCCGATTCGATCGGCAAGCGCCTCGCGATCGGCTGGTCGATGGGGACCATCGTGTCGGCGCTCGGCGTGTACCTGTCGCTCGAGCTCGACCTGCCGACCGGCGCGACAATCGTCTGCACGTTCGGCCTCGTGTTGATTATCATGGCGGCCGTGCGTCCACTCATCCAGCGCAATGCTCTGTCGTAGTTGCGGGGCCGACATCGCCGACAAGGCGCGGATCTGCTACCGCTGCGGCACGGCGACCACCGAGGCGAAATACCAGCCGGCCGTGCTGCCCGCATCCTCGTCGCGATCCGGTTTGGTGGCGACCGTGGTGGCGCTGGCGCTCCTCGTGGCGGCCGCACTCTATCTCGAACGCGTCTCGAGCGCCGACACCGCGCAGTGGATCACCTACGGCGCCGTGGCGGTGGCCGTGATCATCATCGGCATGCGGGTGTACGCCCGCCGGCGCCGCTGACCCCTCTTCCGTAGCGCGAGGCTTCAGTCGAGGCGAAAGTCGCCACGCCGTAACGCGAGGCTTCAGCCGAGCGAAAGACGCCACGCCGTAGCGGACGTGCCACGCGCACCAGTCCCGCGAGCGTGCGATAATCGACGCTATGCTGATCGCGGCCGCGCGGCGCCGCGTCGCTGCGTGGCGGCAGCCGCACGCCGCCGCCCGTATCGCTCGCGCGCTTTGGATCGCGTGGGCGATCATCGTCTGGAACGTGGTGTTCGATCGCGTGATCGTCGTCGCGGGGCGAAACTACGTGGCGGCCGCCAGCCGGGCCGCCGACATTCCCGCCGCGCCGTTCGCCAACATGGACGACTGGATGCGTCCGGCCGTCGCGCGCGGTCTCTGGATCGCCACGGCCGCCGGCGTTGCGGTTCTGCTCACCGGTCTTGCCGCCGTGGAGTGGGCCGCGCGGCGTTCCGCACGCTCGGCTGAAAGCCTGGCGCTCCAGGCACAAGCTGAACGCCTCACGCTTCAGGCACAACCTGAACACCTCACGCTTCGGGGAAAGACCAGCCCGGCGCGACAAGGAAAGCCAAGGTGACTTCGTGCGCCTAGCCCCCCATCCGCTGATTTACGACTGGAACCACGACTCCGTGGCCGATGGCCCGTCGAAGCCGGTCGCGATGCTCGACGATGAGACGTTGCGGGACGGCCTGCAGTCGCCGTCCGTCCGGACGCCGACGATCGACGAGAAGATCGAGATCCTGCATCACATGGACGCGCTCGGGATCGACACGGCCGACATCGGCCTGCCCGGCGCCGGTCCGAAGGTGGCGCGCGACGTCGAGCGCCTGGCGCGCGCGATCGGCGACGGCCGGCTGACGATCCGCGCCAACTGCGCCGCGCGCACCATGGTCGCCGACATCAGGCCGATTGCGGAGATTCAGCAGCGGACCGGCGTGCCGCTCGAATGCGGCGCGTTCATCGGATCGAGCCCGGTCCGGCAGTACGCCGAAGGGTGGACGCTGGATTTCCTCGAGAAGTGCACGAACGAGGCGCTCGCGTTCGCCGTGAAAGAGGGCGTGGACGTGATGTACGTCACGGAAGACACGACGCGCGCCGATCCAGAATCGCTGCGCCGGCTGTTCACGGCGGCAATCCGCGCCGGCGCCAAGCGGCTGTGCGTGGCCGACACGGTCGGCCATGCCACGCCGAACGG
>JRHI01002435.1_pt1 | contig 12757 bp, 11 predicted proteins | sample 215371 | NCBI WGS metagenome assembly JRHI01 (sample SAMN02929681, study PRJNA255918) | sediment metagenome | biome: cave system; feature: Ice Cave; material: Sediment; isolation source: sediment from deep within a dark volcanic ice cave with no known source of... ...
CGACCCCGCCGGGACCTCTGGGGCTGCTGGTGGGCGCCTCCCCGACCCCGGCCGCGGCCCAGCCCGGCGTCACCGGCCGCACCTACACCAGTCCCACCTACGGCTACACCCTCTCCTGGGACGCTTCCTGGCGTGTCGAGGGTGCGTCCTCGACCAACGGCACGGACGAGCTGCGGCTCACCAACGGGACCAGCATCGTCAGGCTCGACACGACGAGCCTTGGGGGTGACCCGGCCGCGTGCCTCAAGGACTTCGCCAAGACCATCCGTGACAACCCGACCCACAGCCGGGTGATCCCCGCCCAGGGGGCCGACGGCCGGCCGCTGCAGGGAGGCGACGCGACCCATGCCTGGGCCGTCTACACCTACACCCACACCGCCAAGGACAGCGCCACGACGGACAACGCGGAGTACCTTGAGTGCCGGGTGCTGGTGTCGGGGCGGGCGCTCCTGGTGATTGACCACACGGCTCCCGTCGCCGCCTACAACGCCCAGGTGCCGCTGGTCCAGGCGCTGCTGGCGCGGCTGGTTGTGCCCGGCGGCACGGGGCCAGCAGCGCTCCCGACGGCGGTCGGGACCGCTGCTCCGGCGCAGCCGACCGCGGCCGGGCCGGACTGCACGGGGGTCGCCGCCTGGGTGGCGGCGACCAAGCCACGGCTGGAGCGGACGGTGGCCATCACCGCTCAGCTGTCCGCCGCGACGAACCCGGCCGCGATCGTAGCGGCGGCGCCCGGTTTTGCGGCGGAGTTCGCTGCGCTGGCGCAGGCCCAGCGGGCCGGGCCGGTGCCGCCGGCGGCGGTGGCGACCAACGAGCTGCTGGCGAGTGTCTTTGCGCGGTACGCCGACGGCCTGACCCGGCTGGCGAACGCCGCCCAGGCGGGTGACCAAACCGCCGCAAGCCAGGCGATCGCGGCGATGCAGCAGGCCGACGGGGACCTGCAACGGGCGGTGGCCGAGGGCACACGGCTGGCGACCCAGTGCGGCGTCCCGACCTAACCCGGCCCCGGCCGGCCAGCTCCGCCCGCCCATAGGCGGGCGATCCAGCGATGGGCATATCGCTGAGGGAGGACCTATGTCGCGCGTCGTCGTGCTTGTCCTGATCCTCGCCCTCGCCAGCCCGCTCGCGGTGGCCCCCTCCCGGTCCGCCCCCGCGGCGTCGCCGCGCCCGGGCACCCCCGCCCCCCCGTCCGGCTATACGGTCGTCGACCTCGGAGTCCGCTTTGCCGCCATGGGCATCGACGATACCGGCCGGGTGATTGGCTCCATCACCGTCACCGTCGCGGTCGACGGCGGGAGCCAGTCGTTCGTGCATGCGGCGGTGTGGGACCGGGGGATGGTCACCGACCTGGGCGCCCTTGGTCCGGGCGGGGCGAGCGAGGGGTGGGCCATTGCCGCCGGGCGGATTGCCGGGCGGGCGACGACCGTTCCGGGGCGCCAGCTCGGCGACGCCGGCACCCACGCCGTGCTGTGGGACGGGGGGTGCCGACGCGACCTGGGGACCCTGCCCGGGGGCGACACGAGCTGGGCGCGCGGGATCAACCCGCGCGGCCAGGTCGTCGGCGACTCGACCACCGGCTCGACCACCGGTCCGCCCACGCACGCCTTCCTCTGGGACGGCGGTACGATGACCGACCTGGGCACCCTCGGCGGCCGCGAGAGCCGCGCCGCGGGGATCAACGGGCACGGCCAGGTCGCCGGCACAGCAGACACCGCAGATGGGGGGCGGCACGCCTACCGGTGGGAGCGGGGGCGGATGAGCGACCTGGGCACCCTGCCGGGTATCGTGCTCAGCGACGCCGCCGCGATCAACGATGCCGGCCAGGTGGTGGGCGGCGGGCTCACGGCCCGCGGCGGGAACAAGGCCCTGATCTGGGAGGGGGGAGCGGTCACCGACCTGGGCACCCTCGGCGGCCACCTCAGCTTCGCCAACGCGATCAACGACGCGGGCGAGGTGGTTGGCGTCTCCACGGTACACGGCCGGCGGCACGCGTTTCTCTGGGTGCGCGGACGGATGACCGACCTCAACGACCGGCTCCCGGCCGGCAGCGGTTGGACGCTGGAGCGGGCCACGGCCATCAACGGCGCGGGGCAGATCGTCGGCACCGGTGAACGCGACGGCACGAGTCGGTCCTTCCTCCTGACGCCAGCGGTCGGCGCGGCATCGCCGCCGGCGAACCCGCGCGCGGGAGCGACCCCGGTGGCCACCCCGACCCCGATCATCATCCCGCCCTGCGCCGCCGCGTCTCCGGGCGCGGTCGCAAGTCCCGTGCCCGGCGAGGCCGGTGCAGGCGCGATGTTCCACGGGGGCCCGACCCATGCGGGGGTCGCGCCGGGCCCCGGCCCGGCGGGGCGGCCGCGGTCGCGCTGGCGCTTTGCCACCGGCGGCGTGGTCTACTCCTCACCGGCGGTCGCCGCCGGGGTGGTCTACGTCGGCAGCGACGACCACACCCTCTACGCTGTCGATGCCGCGACGGGCAAGGAGCGCTGGCGCTTCCCGACCGGCGATTTCGTCGTCTCCTCGCCGGCGGTCGTCGCCGGGGTCGTCTACGTCGGCAGCTACGACCACAGCCTCTACGCCGTCGATGCCGCGACGGGCAAGGAGCGCTGGCATTTCACCACCGGCGGCCCCGTGCGCGGCTCACCGGTGGTGGCGGCTGGGGTCATCTACGTCGCAGACGACCTGGGCGCCCTCTACGCTCTGGACGCCGCGACGGGGCACGAGCGCTGGTGGTTCCGGACCGGCGGTCTGATCGAGTCCTCGCCCGCGGTCGCGAATGGGGTGGTGTACGTCGGCAGCGACGACCACAACCTCTACGCCATCGACGCGGCGACGGGACGGGAGCGCTGGCGCTTCGCCACCGGCGGGCCGGTGGCCGCCTCCCCGGTGGTGGTGGGCGGGGTGGCCTATGCCGCGGGCTTCACCGAGGGGACCCTCTACGCTCTCGACGCGGTGACGGGCAAGGAGCGCTGGCGCCTGCGGACCATCGACTGGCTCGCCTCCTCGCCGGCGGTGGCCGGGGGGGTCGTCTACGTCGGGACCCTGGGCGGCACCCTCGAGGCGGTCGACGCGGCGACCGGAGCGGTGCGCTGGCGGGCGGCGCTGGGCGGCATGGTGTTCTCCTCACCGGCCGTCGTCGCCGGGGTGGTCTACGTCGGCAGCTACGACGCCAACCTGCACGCCCTGGATGCGGCGACGGGGCAGGAGCGCTGGCGCTTCCCGATCGGCGACGGGGTCTACTCCTCGCCGGCGGTGGCCGGCGGAGTGGTCTACGTCGGCGGCCTCGACGGCGCCCTCTACGCCGTCGAGGGCGCGGGCGGGGCGCCGGCCGGCACCCCCGGCGCGGGGCCGGGCGCGACCCCGGTCGGCGGGGGAGCGCGACCCGCGGCATCACGATCGACGTCGGTGTGACCCGACCCCGCAGGAGGTTTCGCGATGGTCCGGCGCTCCCCCCGATGGCCGCTGCTCGGCCTGGTCCTCGTCCTCCTCGTCGCACCGGCGGCCGCCCAGGACGGCACGCCGAGTGCAGGAACGCCCGCCCCGCTCCTCCCCTACGCCGCCATCGACCTGGGCACCCTGGGCGGCCAGGCGAGTGAGGCCTTCGCCATCAACGACCGGGGGCAGGTCGCCGGCTGGGCCGAGACGGCCAAGGGTGCGACCCACGCCGTGCTCTGGGAGCGAGGCCGCATGACCGATCTCGGCACGCTGCCGGGCGGCAGGGGCAGCGTGGCCGCCGGGGTCAACGACCGCGGCCAGGTCGTCGGCTGGGCGGACACGCCGGGCGGCACCCGGCACGCCGTCCGCTGGGATGAGGGGCGGATCACCGACCTCGGAACGCTGCCCGGGACCACCGAGAGCGAGGCCCGGGCCATCAACAGCGCGGGGCAGGTCGTCGGCTCGACGCTGGGGGTGCCGGTGGCCGTCCGGTGGGACGGCGCGCGCCCGACCGCCCTCGCCGCCCTGCCGGACGGCGGGGTTGCCGTCGCCCTCGCCATCAACGACCGGGGCCAGGTTGCCGGCGAGGGGGGCACGCGGGCCGGGCGCATCCACGCCATCCGCTGGACCGACGGCACACCAACCGATCTGGGCACGCTCGGCGGCCGCGAGAGCCGCGCCGACGGTCTTGATGCGACGGGACGGGTCGTCGGCCAAGCGGCCACGACCGGCGGCGCGCGCCACGCCGCGCTCTGGGAGGGCGGCCAGGTCACCGACCTGGGGACGCTGCCCGGGGGCGGGGACAGCGAGGCGCACGCCGTCAGCGCGACCGGTCAGGTCGTCGGCTGGGCAGACACCGCCGACCGGCACGAGCACGCCGTCGTCTGGGACGGGGGGCGGATCACCGACCTCGGGACGCTGCCCGGCGGCGGCACAAGTCGCGCCCAGGCCGTCGATGCCGCCGGCCGGATCGTCGGCTGGGCCGAGACGGCGGACAGGGACAAGCACGCCGTGCTCTGGGAGCGCAACGCGGCGATCACGGCCTGCGGCGCCCTGACGCCCGTCTACGACGCCGGGCCGGCCGGGGTCGTCTGCGCCTTCCAGCTGGACGGCTATTCCATGGCGCCGACGCTGGTCAACCGGGACTGGGTCCTGGTCGACCGCGCCGCCTATCGGGCCGGTCCCCCGCAGCGCGGCGATCTCGTCGTGTTCCAGCCCCCAGTTTCCTCCTCACGGCCCTACCTCAAGCGGGTCGTCGGGCTGCCCGGCGAGACGATCGAGCTCAAAGACGGCGCCGTCTGGATCGACGGCCGGCAGCTGGACGAGCCCTACCTCAAGCCGGGCGCGACCACCGAATGTTGGACCCGGCCCTGCCGGCTGGTGACGGTGCCCGCGGGCGCCGTCTTCGTGCTGGGTGATAACCGGTCCAACAGCTCGGACTCACGCGTCTTCGGCCCGGTCGGTCTCGACCACCTCCTGGGCAAGGCCTGGTTCGCCTACCGGGTGCCAGGTGGGCGGCCCCTGGCCTCGCCTGACGCCTGGGGCGCGCCGCCCGCCGGCACGCCGACGGCCTCATGCCAACGTTGTCGATCCTGAGTGATCAGGGACGCCGGACCGGGCGGCCGTGCCGGCCGGCGGTGAGCGGAGGGGATGGAGATGAGACGTCAGTCGTTCGTCAACGCGCTCCTGGTTGGTCTGGTGGTGCTCGCGGTCCCGTCGATCGGGGCACGGCCGGCGGCGGCGGCGGAACGCGCCGTGACCGCCACCGCCCGTTGCCAATCGGCGGCGAGCGCCGCGGGTGAGCCCACGGTCGAGGTCACGATCACTAACCGGTCGGCGCTCCTCCTGCACGTCGTCTACGTCCACAGCTTCGCCACCGGACAGACCACCGAAGGAGGGCTGCAGGGCCTGCGGTTGGTCGACCCAGGTGAGGAGGCGGTCGTCACCATCCCGGACGGGGCCACCCAGACGCTCGCGGCGCCCTGGGCCGGGAGCCGGCCCACCCAGGGCGCCGTGGTCATCGCGCTGGTCGTGACCAGCGCCGGGGCGCTCACCCCCGCCTGCGGCGAGGCGAACCCGCAGCGGGTGCGGTACGCGGGTCCGGCCCCGGTCGTGGCCGGCGAAGAGGGCCAGGAAAGCGCCACCATCGCCGTGGAGACCATCGGCCAACTCGAATCCTGGCGGGCGTACCCGGCACTGTACGCGCTGCTCCATCCGGACGCGCGCGCCAAAATCTCGTTCGAGGCGATGGCCTGCTGGTACGCCGCCCAGTATGGTCCGCCCGTCACCAAGCACATGCGCACGATCTATTCAACGAAGGTCACCAAGGTGCGATGGGTGGCCTGGACCTGGGGCGTCACTGGGCAGACCTACCCGCGGACGGCCGAGGTGACATCCCAACAGACGACCGGCATCTTCCCCCATGCCGACGCGCCGGTCGAGGCGGTCGCGCACCTGGTGCGGGTCGACGGGGTCTGGCGGTGGTTCTTCGGGTCGGACCCGGCCGCCGTCGCAACGTTGCCCACCGCGTGCGGGCTGCCCGCCACCACATAAGGCGGTGGGAACGGCGGCGGTCATTCGTGGGTCGACCGCCGTGGGCAGACCCAGACCGGTTCGTCGGGCACCCGGGGCGGGGCCCAACGGCGCGGTTACCGCAGGCGTCGCCGCGCCGCCTCCCGCCACTCAGTGAGGAACTCGATGCCGCCGAAGAGGGCCTCGCCGACGTCGCCCAGAGCGGCCGTCGCGACGCCGACCGCGAGGCCGACGGCGAGGAGCACCGCCACGACGGCGGCCAGCAGCGCGAGCCGGAAGACCGCCTGGAGCGTCCGCCAGGCGACGAGCAGCGCCACCGCCGCGCCGAGCTCGGCCGTTTCGCGCCCGCGTCGCAGAGCCGATTCCATCGTCGTTGCGCCGTCCATCCGGTCCCCCTGTTCCGCTCCCCCTGATCGCCTCACCCGAGGCCCGCCAGGACTGCGCCCAGAGTAGGCCGTCGGGACAGGACCGGCATCGGCAATCTTGCCGATGCGGCCGGTGGACGTGCGCGGCAGCGGATGGCGTCCTGCGGGGCGGAGCGCCGGCGGGTGGCGACAGGCAACTCGGTGGTCTTCTCCCCGGCCCGGGCCGGCCAGGAGTGGGGAGCCGAGAGGCGAGGAGCGGCACCGATCCCGTATCCGTCAACGACCTCGTGTTCTGTCCGCGCTCGACCGGACGAGCGGCAGCACGGGGTTGAGCCGTTTCTGAGGCGTCGCACAATGGATTCAGCCTGCGTTGAACATGGGAGGGACGGCTGACAAGGGCGCCGACAGGGGAGAGTCTGGCTTGGCGTGCTTCCGCTAGCGCGCCGCGCCGGCCGTCAGCCCGCGCACCATAAAGCGCCAGACGGGGAAGACCAGCAGGAGCGTCGGCAGGCTCCCGATCGCGATACTCGCCATCAGCAGGCCCCAGGACACGTCGGTGTTAGTGGAAAGCGCCCCGAGGACGACCGGCAGCGTACGCGTCTTGATGCTCGTCTCGATGAACAGCCCGAAGAGGAACTCGCTGTAGGAGAGCATGAAGGCGAAGAGCCCGGCCCCGACCAAGCTGGGGAGCGACAGCGGCAGCGTGATGTCCCACAGCACGCGGAGCGGCGAGGCGCCCTCGACCTGCGCCGCCTCGTCGATCTCCTTGGGGATCCCCTTGAAATAGAGCGTCAGGACCAGGATCGTGAAGGGCAGCGTGAGGACGGAGTAGATGGCGATCAGCGCCCAGTAGGAATTGAGCAGCCCCAACCGTAGGATAATGGTGTAGTAGGGCACGGCCAGCGCCACGGTCGGGATCAGGCGGCTCATCAGCACGAAGGTGAAGGTGGCGCGCCGGCCCGGGAAGCGCAGTCGCGCATACGCGTAGGCGGCCAGGCTACCGAGCACGAGGTTGATGAGCATCACGGCACCGGCCACGACGACGCTGTTGAGGATCGTGCGCGGTACCTGGCGCACCTCGTTCGAGACCATGCTGCGGAGCGACCCGCGCTGCAGGTAGGTCTCCGGGATCTTGCCGGTGAAGATGTAGGCGTAGTTGCCGAGGAAGGGCGGGTCGGCGAACCAGTGCGGCGGGAACGAGAGGAGGTTCCCCTCCGGGATGACGCTGCCGATCCCGACCAGCACGAACGGACCAAACCAGAAGACGGCGAGGAGGAGCGCTCCGCCGGAGATGACCAGACGCTGGAGCGGCGTGCGGCGCTTCACCCGCCCTCCTCCAGCAGCGCGTCCTTCGGCATCGCCCGCACCAGGACGCCGATCGCCACGAGCGAGCCCAGAGCGATGATGATGGCCAGGGCCGAGCCCTGCCCGAAGTCGAGCATCTTGAAGCTCTCAGCCCAGGTGAAGTAGGTCAGCATCGTCGTCGCCGACCCTGGGCCACCCTGGGTGAGCGAGTAGGGAATATCGAAGTTGGTGATCGCCATCAGCACCTCGTAGAGGGCCACGATCACCAGCATCGGGCGGATACCGGGCAAGGTGATGCTCAGGAAGCGGCCGACGGCACCGGCCCCGTCGAGAGCTGCCGCTTCGTACAGGTCGTCCGGTACCGCCTGGACGGCGGCCAGCAGCAGCACCGCCGCCAGCGGGAGTTGGGACCAGACGAAGACGACGACCACCGCGGTCATCGCCAGCTTCGGTGTCGTCAGCCAGTGGACATACTTGTCGATGATGCCCAGCGAATAGAGCAGCGCGTTGAGAGCACCCCAACTGTCGAAGAAGACCCACTTCCAAATCAGCCCCGCGACGGTCGCGGGCAGGGCCCAGGGGAGGAGCATGCCGACGCGCAACACCGTGTTGCCGAGGAAGCGCTCGTTGAGGAGCAGGGCCACCAGCACACCCAGGACGACCGTGACCGGGGCGGTGACCGCGGCAAAGAAGAACGTGGTCTTTGCCGCATCGCGGAAGTAGACGCTCTGCACGACCGCGCGGTAGTTGTCGAGACCGACGAACCGGGACGGAAAGAGCGGCGACTCGAGCCGCATGCTTTCGCGAATGGCGTGACCGACGGGGTAGAGCGTGAAGACGGCGACGAGCAGAAGCACCGGCGCGACCATGAGGAGACCCGGCCGTGCGGAGCCGCGGCGGTAGGCGCGCCGGCCGACTGCCGCTGCCGTGCTCTTCCGCCGGCCGGCGCCGACCGTCGTCTGCCCCATCCCCGCACCCTCGGGAGAGCGTGGCCCGGCCCGAGCTGTCCGGGCCACGCGCGATTGGTTACCCCTGGACCAGGGCCTTGAGCTTGTTCCACTGGTCGGCGGAGACCGCCAGTGCGTCGTCAGCGCTGATCTCGCCGGCGAGCGCCCGGCCGAGCTGGAGATGGAAGAATTCGCTCCAGATGCCGTACCAGGGTGTCTGTCGCCGCGCCCGCGCCAGACCGAGCTGCTGCTTCCAGAGGTCGACGTCGATCCACTGGGCGAACGCCTGCTGCACGTCCTTGTCGTCGAAGAGCGGCTTTTGACCGAAGCCGAGACCCTTTTCCACCGCCCAACGCTTCGCCACGGGGTACTGGCCGTCGACCTCCCCGGCGAAATACTGGATGAACTTGCCGCAGGCGTCGATGACGTCGGCGCCGCGATCGACCGCCATCTGGGTCATGTTGTAGAACTTGGCGAAGCCGTAGCACTCGTGGGTCTTGCCCGGCATCAGCGCCAGCTTGAACTGCCCTGCGAGTGGGGAGGTGGCCTTGTTGTTCAGCTCCGCGAGGTTGTAGTTGAAGAGCACGGTGAAGGCGTGTTTGCCGGTGTTCATCGCCTTGACGACCGTCGTCTCGTGCGGGTCGATGGTGAGGATCTTGTCCTTGTTGCGCGCATCGACCAGCCACTTGAACTGCATCGCCGCTTCGCTGTCGGGCTTGGTCCAGAGCGGGGTGAGCTGCTCGTCGATCAGCTCGCCGCCGCGGCCGAAGACCATGCTGGCGAAGGCTTCGCTGACGTTCGGCAGGGTTTGGGCGAACTCGTAGAGGAAGGGGTTCTCCATCCCCTTCGCCTGGAGGGCCTTGGACTGCTCGGTGACCTCTTGCCACGTGGCGGGTGGTTTGGCGATCCCCGCGTCGGCGAGGATCTTCGCGTTGTACAGGAAGGTGATGGTGTCGGCGTAGTAGGGCAGACCGTAGACCTTGCCCTGGTAGATCATGTCCTGCCAGGCGAAGCCGAGCACCTTGTCCTGGTAGCCCTTGACCCAGGGAAAGTGATCGTCTAGCGGCACGACCCAGCCCGCCTTGGCGAACTCGTTCAACCAGTTGCCGCCGTCGTACGCGACATCGGTCGGCGTCTTGGAGCGGAAGCGGTTGACCATGGTCGGGTGGTAGTCGGGCCAGGCGAAGTCGCTCTCCGTGACGACGATGTTCGGATATTTTTCCTGGAGCTTCTTGATGTTGGCCTGGATGATGTCGATACTGTAGTTCCAGACGACGAAATCGAGGTTCACCGCCGCCGCCGCGGACCGGCGCTCCGTGAGCAGGCTCGGCAGCGCCAGCGCGGCCGCGGTGCCGCCCACGAAGGCGCGGCGAGAAAGGCGCTGCTTGGTGAGTCGTTTCTCCGATCGGTGTTCCACGGCTGGTCCTCCCACGGGATAGCATCGGGCCGGCCCTACGGATCGGGCCGGCGGGTGGAGCGTGGTCCCGCCTCACGCCAGCGGGGCCGTTGTCTCGCGGACCAACAGCGTCGTCTCCAGCGTTCGCACCTCCCTCTCGTCCGGGTGGCTGATACGCCGCAGCACGAGCTCGGCGGCCAGCCGCCCCGCCTCCGCCACCGGCAGATCAACCGTTGTGATCGCGGGGGTGGCGTACCGCACGAAGTCCGGGTTCCCGAAGGCGACCAGCGAGACATCGTCTGGTACCCGCCGCTTCAGCTCGGCCAGGGCCCGCAGCGCGCCCAAGGCCATCGCGTCACCGCCGACGAAGATCGCGGTCGGCCGTTCGTGCCACACCTCATGCGTCAACTGGCAACCGCTCGCGAAGGAGTCGTCGCCTTCGGCGATGAGTCGCTCGTCGCCGGCAATGCCGGCGTCCCGCAGCGCCGCGAGGTAGCCGGCCCGCCGCTGACGACCAGTGAAACGAGACGACGGCCCGGCCAAATGCGCGATTCGGCGATGTCCCAGGTCGAGCAGATGCCGTGTCGCCAGGCGGGCCCCGCCCAGGTGGTCGAAGGCGACACGCGAGAGCGGCGCGTCGTCCGGCAGGTGCCGGTTGATGACGACCACCGGCGTCCCAGCGCGCTGCACGCGGTAGAGGTGGTCGTTCGCGATGTCGAGGTAGGAGACCGAGAAGAGGACCAGACCATCCACCTGCTTGCCGCGCATGACCTCGATCGCGTGCTGCTCGGTGGCGGTGTCGACCACGTTGGCGAGGAGGAGACTGTAGCCGGCGGCACGACAGGCCGCTTCGGCGCCGAGGGTCACCGGCGGGTACAGGGAGTTCGTCACCTCGGTGATGACCAGCCCGATCGTCGCCGTGCGACTCGTGACGAGGCTCCTGGCGACGTGGTTGGGCTGGTAACCCAAGCGGTCCATGGCGACCTGCACGCGACGCAGCGTGGCGGCCGCCATCTGGCCGTGCCGCCCGTTGAGCACGTTCGACACCGTCGAGATCGAGACACCCGCCTCGCGAGCGACCGATCGGATGGTAATGGGTTTGACCACGATCCGCCCCACGTTACTAAAACGGTTTAGAAATGGTACGGCCGGGCCGAATCCCTGTCAAGCCCGCGCGCCCTCCAGGACCAGAGCTCACAACGACGATCGGCGTGATCGTCGAACTCCTTGGCGCCGAGACTCCAGGCGGCCGACGTCGTTGGTGAGGTGGGCGAGGACGTCGCCGCTGCGGCTGCAAGTCCAGAAGCCGACGCTCTGGCCGATCAGGCGGTCGAAGAGCCAGCCGCGCAGGTCGGTCAGGATCCTCTCACTGATCAGCGAGCGCAGGTACGCCTCGGCCAGCCCAGCCAGCCCGCCGCGAGCGAAGCGCCCACCGCGGCGGCGACGAGGAGCAGGCAGAGGAGGGTCAGCGCGCCCTGGCGCCGGTATGGGTCGAAGGTGCCAAAGATGCGGCGCACGAGCCTCCAGTCGAGGCGCGGCGGCGGCGCTTGCCCCCAATCGACGGCCGTGCCCATGCCGACGCAGGAGCGCATGATCGCAGCATCGCGCGTCGGTCGATCTGCCGCGGGGGCTCCCTTGACGCGCTGTGCTACGCCAGTCATTATAGTGAAAAACGTAGTACTCAGGGGGTGGTGGATGAACCAACCTGCTCTCGACTGGGGGCGGTTTTCCGGCCCGGTGCTGGCGATCCTCACCTGCTTGGCTGACGGCCCCAAGCACGGCTACGCCATGATCGCCGAGAGTCGGGAACTGGGCCTGGAACTGGGTCTGGGCACGCTCTACGGTGCCCTCAACCGCCTGGAGCGGCTGGGACTCATTGAAGCCCTGCCGACGGAGAACCGCCGGCGCCCGTACCGCCTCACGCCCACTGGCGCCGCGTTCCATAAGGCCGAACTGGAGCGGCTCGGGCGGCTGGTCCGCGCCGGTCGGCAGAAATGGGGGATCGCATCATGACGCGGCGTCGGCTGCTCTGTCTCGCGCTCTGCCTCTACCCGTCCTGGTGGCGTCGCCGCTACGGTGAGGAAGCTGCGGCCATCCTCGACCAGACGCCCCCGAACGCCCGCGCTGCGGTCGATCTGCTGCGCGGGGCGGTCGACGCCTGGACGCGCCAACGCCCACCTCAGGAAACGTTCGCCCGCTTCACCGACGAGGCACGCGACGTCCTCGCCTTCGCCCAGGAGGAAGCGCGTGCGCTCCGCCACGACTACGTGGGAACGGAGCACATTCTCCTCGGGCTCCTCGCCGCGCGGGAGGGCGCGGCGGCCGGGGCATTAGCGGCGCTCGGTCTCTCACCGGAGCGCGTTCGGATACGGCTGCTCCAGATCGTCGGAGAGGGATCCCTTGTGGTAGCGTGCTCCCGGCGGTCGCAGTGTTCCCGAGCGCCATGGCGCCGTCCGCCGGACGGCGCCATGGCGCTCACCGGCCGGGTCAAGCGGGGATTCGAGTGGTCGTGCCGTGAGGCCGATCGCCTCGGGCGCCCCGACGTTGACACGGAGCACCTCCTCTTGGGGCTGCTGCGTGAAGGGGAAGGCGTCGGGGCTCTGATCCTGACCGAGTTCGCCGATCCGCTGTGCGTGCGCGCGGAGCTGACGCGATTCACGAACCGCTGAGGCGCAGCGTTTCCTCCCGCTTGCGTTGAGCCTGGGGCTCATCCTGGGCTCCTGGCTCGCTGCCAGTCGGCCGCCGATCGGACACCGCGGCGAGGCCGTGCAGGGCAGACT
>JRHI01002436.1_pt1 | contig 12755 bp, 15 predicted proteins | sample 215371 | NCBI WGS metagenome assembly JRHI01 (sample SAMN02929681, study PRJNA255918) | sediment metagenome | biome: cave system; feature: Ice Cave; material: Sediment; isolation source: sediment from deep within a dark volcanic ice cave with no known source of... ...
GGTGACTTTCCCAATCCCGACCCACATCCATGCCGGGAGGCCCCCAAAATGCTCCAGCAGAGCCTCGCCAGGCTCGAGGAGGACGACCTCGACGCGCTGGTGCGCGGGCTCCGGGCGCTGACCCGGTCACTGACACAGGACGCCGGAGGCGGCGCGGCCGCACCGGCGTAGGGGGCGGGACGCCCCCACCACACGGAAGGGACTCGGAGATGGCAGAAGGCGAAGGCGAGCTTCGCGGCCGGCCCGTGCAGGGCGGCGGCAGCCCGCGGACCACACGCACCCGGCGGCCGCCGGCCCCGAAGGCGGCGCCGCCGCCCCCGCCGCCCCCGCCGGTCGAGGCGGCGCCGCCCGGAGGCGGGCGGATGAGCGGGCGCACCCGGCTGCTCGCCATCGGCGCCATCGCCGTCCTCGCGGTGCTCATCGGCGTGGCCTTCCTGTACTCGTACCTCACCACCGCGCGCCAGTTCGTCAGCACCGACAACGCCAACATCGACGGCGACGCGATCGTCATCACCGCCCCCGCCAACGGCACCCTGCTCGCCTGGAAGGGCCAGCTGGGCAGCTCGTTCCACGCCGGCGACGTGGTCGGGGTGCTCCGCCTCGGCAACGGCAGCGGCGTGAACCCGATCCTGAGCATCCGCGCGCCCCAGGACGGGGTGGTCGCCGCCGAGCACGCCCTGGCCAACGACCAGGTCGCGGCGGGCAGCACCCTCGCCACCGCCTACGACCTCGCCCAGGTCTTCGTGACCGCCCGCGTCGACGAGACCGCGATCGGCGACATCAAGCCGGGGCAGACCGCGGACGTCTTCGTCGACGCCTACTCGTCCCCGCTCACCGGCACGGTCCAGCAGGTCGAGAGCGCCGCCGCCTCGGTCTTCTCGCTGCTGCCCCAGAGCAACAGCACCGGCAACTTCCAGAAGGTGACCCAGGAGATCCCGGTGAAGATCCTGCTCACCGACACCAGGGGGCTCCACCTGGTGCCGGGGATGAGCTGCACGGTGAAGATCCACCGCAGCTGACCTGGGTTCCCCGCTAGCCTGGCGGGGGCTTCCGCGCCCTCCCGGTGGGCAGCATCAGGGCGAGCAGCACGCCCACCGCCGTGATCCGGCGGTGAGCAGGAAGAGGTCGTCGACGGCGTTGCCGAAGACCTGCACCTGGGTGCCGCTCAGCAACCCGAGCACCGCTCCGGGGCCGCCGCCGGTGACGCCCTGCACCGAGGTCGACCCCGGGGAGATTGCGGGGAGCAGCGCGGCCCGCCCGGACAGCTGCTGCGCCTGCTGCGAGGTCAGCACCGAGGTGAGCACCGCCAGCCCGAGGGCGGCGGAGCTGCGCTTATGATGTTGCTGACCGCGCTCGCCCGGCCCACCTTGTTGGTCGGGACCACCGCCATCGCGCCGGTCATGATCGGCATCATCGCCAGCCCCATCCCCAGGCTGCGGATCGACATCCAGACGACCACCTGCATCCGCGTGGTGTTGGCACTGAGGTTGTGCATCAGGTAGGTCCCGTAGGCGGTGATCAGCAGCCCGATCGCCGCTGGCCAGCGCGCGCCGACACGGTCGAAGAGCCGCCCGCTGATCGGCATGATCACCGCCGTGAGCAGCGCCGAGGGCAGCAGGATGAGACCGGTGTCGAAGGCCCCCAGGCCCTGCCCCTGCTGGATGAAGAGGGGCACGTAGAAGAAGCCGGCCATCAGCCCCGCCATGAGGATGCCGATGAGCAGCGTCGAGTTGGTGAACGCCCAGTAGCGGAAGATCCGCAGGTCGAGCATCGGGTGCTCGACGGAGAGCTCGATGATCACGAAGATCGCCATCGTGAGGGTGCCGAAGGCGAGCAGGCCGAGGACGCGGTACGAGCTCCAGCCCCAGTTCGAGCCCTCGGAGAGCGCCAGCAGCAGGGCGAAGAGGCTGCTGGACACGAAGGCGAAGCCGGCGGAGTCGAGCCGCTGCGTGGTTCCCGCCGGCCAGCGGGGCAGCACCAGCACGGCGGCGACCAACCCGAGGATCCCGATGGGCACGTTGATGTAGAAGATCAGCCGCCAGTCGACGTACTGCACCAGGTAGCCGCCCAGGGTGGGGCCGAGGGCGGGGGCGAAGACGATGCCGAGGCCGTAGAGGCCCATCGCCATCCCGATCCGCTCGCGGGGCGCGATCCGGTACACCATGGCCATCGAGATCGCCGGCAGCAGGCCGCCGCCGACCGCCTGGAGGATGCGGAAGGCGACCAGGCTGTTCAGCCCCCAGGCCAGCCCGCAGAGCGCCGACCCGATGACGAAGAGCACCAGGGCGAGGTTGTAGATCCGCCGGAGCCCGAAGCGGTCGCCCAGCCATCCGCTGACCGGCACCACCACCCCCATCGAGAGGGTGTAGGCGGTGACGATCCACTGCACGTCGTCGTTCGAGGCCCCGAACTGGGTCTTGATCCGGGGGATGGCGACGTTGACGATGCTGGTGTCGAGCACCGCCATGAACATCCCGACCACCACCACGCCCATCGGCACCAGCCAGCTGCGGCTCGGCACCGGCGGCCCCTCGACGGGCGCGGATGCCGGCGGGGGAAGGGGGGCGGGGAGGCTGGTCTTCGCGGTCCGCCGCGCGGGCGAACGGCGATCCACGACCGAAGCGGGCGCCGACACCGTTCCAGTCTACGCGCGGGTCACGGCGATCTCCCGGATCATCTCGATCGCGCGCGCCAGGGTGGCGAGGCGCGCATCCAGGGTCTCGCCCGCGGGGTAGAGGCGCACCGTGGTCACCCCCGCCGCGCTCCAGCGCCGGAGCCGCTCGCGCACCATCGCCTCGGTGCCGATCAGGGTGGTGGCGAGCACCATCTCGTCGGGCACCCGGGCGGCGGCCTCGTCGCGCCGCCCGTCGACCCAGAGCCGCTGCACCTCCGCCGCCACCTCCGCCCAGCCCTGGCGCGCGTAGGCGCGGGCGTAGTAGTTGGTGGTAGCCGAGCCCATGCCGCCGAGCGAGAACGCGAGCCCCGGCTTGCGGCGGGCGACCATCGCCTCGACGTCGTCGCCGAAGGCCACCTCCGCGCCCTGGCAGACGTCGAGGTCGGCGACCGAGCGGCCCGCCCGGGCGGCGCCGGCGGCGAGCGGCTCGAGCGAGGTGTCCGCCGCCTCGGGGATGAAGCTGGTGCCGAGCCAGCCGTCGGCGACCTCGCCGGTGAGCTCGAGCATCCGCGGCGAGAGGGTGGCGAGATAGATGGGGATCGCGGGGTTGGCGGGCTGGCTGAGGCGCAGCGCCCGGCCCTCGCCCCCGGGCAGGGGCAGGGGGAAGTGGGTGCCGCGGTGCTCGATGCGCTCGCCGGCGAGGGCGAGGCGGATGATCTCCACGGTCTCCCGCATCCGGCCCAGGGCGGCGCCGTGGCGGATGCCGTGGAGGCCCTCCATCACCTGGGGCCCCGATGCGCCCAGGCCGAGGCAGTAGCGGTCGCCGGAGATCCGGGCCAGGGTGAGCGCGGTCATCGCGGTCATCGCCGGGGTGCGGGCGCCGAGCTGCATGATCCCCGAGCCGAAGTGCATCCGCTCGGTGCGGGCGGCGAGGAAGCCGATCGGCGTGGCCGCGTCGCAGCCCCAGGCCTCCGCCACCCAGCACATCTCGGCGCCGAGCCGCTCGGCCTCGCAGACGTAGGCGACGAGCTGGTCCCAGGGCGCCTGCTCGGCGGCGAGCTGGATCGCGACCCGCATCAGGGCGAGCTCTTCTCGGCGAGCTCCTTGATGCCCCGCAGCGTGTTCTCCATGTTGCCGCGGTGCTCCGCCAGCCGCCGGTCGATGATCCGCTCCTCCCGGTCGGGCATCCGCTCGATCGCGACGTTGAGGAACGACTGTCCTGGGCCGAGCCGCATCCACTGGCGCAGCCGGGTGCCGCCGCCGTCCGGCTCGAGCTCGAAGCGCCACTCCGCTGAGGGGTGCGCCGGGTCGCCGACCGCCCAGCCGAAGCGGCGCTCGGGTTCGAGGTCGACCACGGTGCAGCCGGTCTGCCAGTCGCCGACGGCGTCGTGGTGGTTGTGGCCGGTGAAGCGGGCTCCGAGCGCCGGGCCCTCGCCGTCGTGCCACTCGCCCCGGACGAACTCCGCGCTGAAGCGGCCGGGCAGGTCGATGTCGCAGACCAGCGGCCACACCGCCGCGGGCGGGGCGTCGACGTGGACCTCGACCTCCGTGCTGGGCCCCTCCTGGTACCTCACGGTGCTGCTCCCTCGGGTGGGTTCATTGAGGAGACCGATGGTACCGGGGTGACCGACGGTATTGATGAGCTGGTGGCGACCCACCGCAGCGGCGCGCGGCGGCGGGCCGGCTGCCGCCCGGGGGGCTGGCCGGGCCGCTGCCGCGCCGGCGCGTCGGGGATGGGGAGGACGGTGTCGTCCTCGGTGATCGTCACCGGCTCGCCGTGATGGGCGATCTCCAGCGGTGGCCCGGATCCGAGACGGTAGCGGGCCTGGTCGTGGGTCACCTCGACGCGGATCCAGCGCCCCTTGAAGCCGAGGCCGAAGGCCAGCCGGCCCAGCGCCTGCGGCAGCCGCGGCGCGAAGGTGAGCCGGCCGTCGTGATCGCGCATCCCCCCGAAGCCGGCCACCGCGGCGATCCAGGCCCCCGCCAGCGAGGCGATGTGGACCCCGTCGCCGGTGTTGTGTTCGAGGTCGTCGAGGTCCATCAGGGCGGCCTCGGCGAAGTAGTCGTAGGCGAGGTCGAGGTGGCCGACCTCCGCGGCCATCACCGCCTGGGTGCACGCCGAGAGCGAGGAGTCGCGGACGGTGAGCGCCTCGTAGTAGGCGAAGTTGCGCGCCTTGTCGTCCTCGCGGAAGGCGTCGCCACGGAGGTGCATGGCGAGCACCAGGTCGGCCTGCTTCACCACCTGCTTGCGGTAGAGGTCGAAGTACGCGTGGTGGAGCAGCAGCGGGTAGTGGTCCTCCGGGGTGTTCGCGAAGTCCCAGACCTGGTGGCGGGTGAAGCCCTCCGCCTGGGGGTGCACGCGCAGCCGCTCGTCGTAGGGCACGAGCATGGTCTTGGCCGCGTCCCGCCAGCCGGCGGTCTCCTCGTGGTCGACTCCGAGCGCCGCGGCGGGTTCCGGGTACCGCTCGGCGGCCGCGGCGGCGGCGTGGAGGTTCCGCTGCGCCATCAGGTTCGTGTAGACGTTGTTGTCGGAGAGCGCGCTGTACTCGTCGGGACCGGTGACCCCGTCGATGCGGAACCTCCCGTCGACGTCGTGGTGGCCGAGCGAGCGCCACAGCCGCGCGGTCTCGACGAGCAGCTCGGTGCCGACCTCGCGCATGAAGTCGTCGTCCTCGGAGGCCTCGTGGTAGCGGGACACGGCGTCGGCGATGTCGGCGTTGATGTGGAAGGCGGCGGTGCCCGCCGGCCAGTACGCGGAGCACTCGTGCCCGCGGATGGTGCGCCAGGGGAAGGCGGCGCCCTGCAGGTTGAGCTGCCGGGCGCGGTCGCGGGCGAGGTCGAGGATGGAGTGGCGCCAGCGCAGCGCGTCGCCGGCGGCGTTGGGCGCGGTGTAGGTGAGCGCCTGGAGGACGAAGGTCTCCGTGTCCCAGAAGGCGTGGCCGTCGTATCCCGGGCCGGTCAGCCCCTTGGCGGGGATGGCGCGCCGCTCCGCCCGCGCCCCCGCCTGCAGGGTGTGGAAGAGCGCGAAGCGCACCGCCTGCTGGAGCTCGGCGTCGCCGTCGAGCTCGACGTCGCCGCACCGCCAGAAGTTGTCGAGGTACTCGCGCTGGTTGGCCAGCAGCAGCTCCCAGCCGGTGTGGCGGGCCTCGGCGACGGCCGCGTCCACCTGGTCGCGGACCGAGGCCAGCGACCGCCGGCTCGACCAGGCGTAGCCGAGGTACTTCACGATCCGCAGCTTCTGCCCGGGCTGGAGGTCGGTGGTGATGGTGAGCCGGGCCAGGTCCGCGCCGCTCTCGATCAGGGTGCCGTGGCGCCCGGTGCACTGGATCTCGTGGTCCATGCCCGCGGCCATCCGGAGCCCGCTCGCCCGGGTCGAGTGCGCCAGCATCGCCCGCTGGTCGCGGGAGACGAACATCTCCGAATGCAGCGGCGCCGCCAGCACGGCGGCGGCCCGCGGGTCGCCGGACATGGGGGGCATCGGCTCGTTGGCCTCCAGCTCCGACTGCACCACGATCCGGGTGGCGGCGTCGACGGGCTCGACCTCGTAGAGGATGGCGGCGACCGACCGCTGCGCGAACGACACCAGCCGGACCGAGGAGACCCGGACGCGGCGCCGCGCCGGCGACTCCCACTCGGTCGCCCGGCGCAGCACCCCGGCGCGCAGGTCGAGCACCCGCTCGTGCGCGATCACGCGTCCATAGCGGATGTCGAAGGGCTCGTCGTCGACGAGCAGGCGGATGATCTTGCCGTTGGTGACGTTGAGCACCGTCTGCCCGTCCTCGGGATAGCCGTAGCCCGCCTCGGCGTAGGGCAGCGGGCGCACCTCGTAGAAGCCGTTGAGATAGGTCCCGGGGAGGCCGTGCGGCTCGCCCTCGTCGAGGTTGCCACGCAGCCCGATGTGCCCGTTGGAGAGGGCGAAGACCGACTCCGCCTGGGCGAGGATGTCGAGGTCGACCTGCGACTCGCCGACCGTCCAGGGATCGACGGAGAACGCGGGATGGGGGATCACGGCTTCTCCAGGAGCTCGGCGAGGTCGGAGACGACGACGTCGGCGCCGTGGCGGAGCAGCTCCTCCGCCTGCCCCACCCGATCGACCCCGACCACGGAGGCGAAGCCGCCCGACCGGCCCGCCTCCACCCCGGCGAGCGCGTCCTCGAAGACCGCCGCCCGGCCCGGCTCGACGCCGAGCTCGCGGGCGCCCTCGAGGAAGGTGTCCGGAGCGGGCTTGCCGTGCAGCCCCAGCCGGTGGGCGACGAGGCCGTCGACGACCACCTCGAACAGGTCCTCGATGCCGGCCGCGGCGAGGATGTCGCGGCAGTTGGCGCTCGAGGAGACCACCGCCCGGTGGAGACCGGCGTCGCGCACCGCGCGCACGTAGCGCACCGATCCCGGGTACACCTCCACCCCCTGCTCGCGGATCACCCGGAGCACCAGCTCGTTCTTGCGGCGGGAGAGTGCGGCGACCGTCTCCGCGCCCTCGGGGTCGCCGGGGCCGCCCTCGGGGAGGGTGATGCCCCGCGAGGCGAGGAAGCCGCGCACCCCGTCCTCCCGCGGCCGGCCGTCGACGTACTCGTTGTAGTCGTGCTGCTCGAAGGGCGTGAACACCTCGCCGGTCCGTGCCGCCCGGTCCCGCAGGTCGCTGTCGAACATCTGCTTCCAGGCGGCGAAGTGCACCGTGGCCGTTCGGGTCAGGACGCCGTCGAGGTCGAAGAGGCAGGCGATCACCACGGCCGGCAGCCCCAGCGGGGTGGTGACGCCGGATCGAGCGCCGGTCACCGATGGGTCATGATGCCGGCAGCGCCGTGAACGCACCCATCAGTGGAGGACGCTCGATGCAGCTGGGCATGATCGGCCTGGGACGGATGGGCGCCAACCTGGTGCGCCGCCTGATGCGCGCCGGGCACGAGTGCGTGGTCTACGACGTCAATCCGGAGGCGGTCCGCCGGCTCGAGCAGGAGGGCGCGAGCGGCGCCGCGTCGCTCGACGACTTCGTCGCGAAGCTGACGGTGCCGCGCGCCGCCTGGATCATGGTGCCGGCGGCGCTCACCGGTCGCACCGTCGACGAGCTCGCGCAGCGCATGGACACCGGCGACATCGTGATCGACGGCGGCAACTCCTACTACCGCGACGACATCCACCGCGCCGAGGCGCTGAGCGGCCGCGGGCTCCACTACGTCGACATCGGCACCAGCGGCGGCGTCTGGGGGCTGGAGCGTGGCTTCTGCCTGATGATCGGCGGTGAGACAGAGGTGGTGGCCCGGCTCGACCCCATCTTCCGCGCCATCGCGCCGGGCGTCGACGCGGCGCCCCGCACCCCCGGGCGTGACGGCGACCCCACCCCCGCCGAGCATGGCTACCTGCACTGCGGACCCTCCGGTGCGGGCCACTTCGTGAAGATGGTGCACAACGGCATCGAGTACGGCCTCATGGCGGCATACGCCGAGGGGCTGAACGTGCTGCGCAACGCCAACGTGGGCAAGAGGGACGTGGCCGGAGACGCCGAGACGGCGCCGCTGACCAACCCAGAGTACTACCAGTACGACATCGATGTCGCCGATGTGACCGAGGTCTGGCGCCGGGGGAGCGTGGTCGCGTCCTGGCTGCTCGACCTCACCGCGAAGGCGTTCGTCGAATCCCCGAGGCTCGAGACGTTCGGGGGCCGGGTCTCCGATTCCGGCGAGGGCCGCTGGACGGTGCTCGCCGCCGTCGATGAGGGGGTGCCCGCCAACGTGCTCAGCGCCGCGCTCTACAGCCGCTTCAGCTCCCGCGGGCTCGCCGACTTCGGCGATCGCATCCTGTCGGCGATGCGCAAGGAGTTCGGCGGCCACATCGAGCGGTCGGCCGGCGAATAACCGGGCTCAGAGGCTGACCGGCCGCATCCCTCGCTGCCAGGCCGGGGTGGGTTCGGAGGTCATCGCCGCCGGGTGACCGCCGCCGTCGAAGGCGCAGCCGGGACAGTTCACCGGGTGCACCCGCGGGGGCACCGCCGCGCACACCGTGCTGGTGGAGACCACGACCGCCGGCCAGGGGGAGAGGGGGAGGGGGCCGGCGCGGCGTCGGGTGGACTGCGGGGGGCGGCGGGGGTTGGTCACGGGGTGGGTTCCTCTCGGGCCTGATGTCACCGTGACGAGGCTGACGCACGGGGGCGGGCCACGGCTTCGGCGCTCCTTGCCAAGCCGCCAGGCCGGGCGATGGTGCGGCCCGCCCAGCGCTGTCGCCGCGATGGCGCGACATCGGGCCGATCGCACGGATCGGACCGCCTCATCCCGCCCCTCGTGCCCGTCCGCGCCATAACCGGTCGGGGCGCATTTCTCACCTTCTGCCCAATTCCGGCGGTGACGGGCGTCGCTACCCTGGGGTCAGGAGGGTCACCTGACATGATGCCCATGCCCGAACCGGGCTCGCGGGAGCTGCCCGCCATCTACCTCGCCGACCCGTTCGCCACCGGGCCGGTCCTGTGCCCGTGGTGCACCGGGGAGGTGGTCATCGAGGCCATCGCCGCCCACGGCCGGGGCGCGCGTCGCACCGCCTCCTGCCGCGGCTGCGGCCTGCGGATGTCGCAGGAGACCCGTCCGATCCCCGGCCGCCGGGTGGCGTGACCCGCTGACCACGCGGCTCTCGCGGCAGTCGAGGCTACGCTGGATCGCCCACGCAGGTCTGGCGGCGGCGCGTCCGGGGGGAGCGCCCACCCGGGAGACCATCGCCGACGCCCTCCGCATCCACGTCGACTGGATCGAGCTCGACGTCTGCGTCAGCCGTGACCGCCGGCTGCTGCTCCGTCACGACCGCCGCCTGCCCTCCGGCCGCCGGGTCGAGGAGCTGACCGCCGCCGAGCTGCGCTCCGAGTGCGGCGAGCTGCTCTCCCTCGACGACGCCGTCGAGGTGGTGGGCGGGCGCATCCCGGTGGTGCTCGACCTCAAGGGCCCGGCGGTGGCGCGGGTGCTGGCCGGCTGGCTGGCGCGGCGCCGCGACCCCGACGCCTTCGCGGTCTCCGGCGACGTCGAGGCGGACCTGCTCGAGCTGCGGCGGCGGGCACCGCGGGTCCCGCGCTGGCGCAGCCTCCCCGGCGTGCCGAACGGGGCCTCGCCGTGGATCCGCACCGTCGCCGGCATCGCCTGCCGCGGCCGCGACCCCCGCGGGCTGGCCCCGCTCGCCGCCGGCGTGCTGAGCGCGGCGCGCGCCCCCCGGCAGCGCCGGGTCGAGCTGCTCCACCTGGCCGCCCTGCCCTGGCGTCGCGAGCTCCCCGTGCACCTCGCCCGGCTCAGCGGCGAGGTCGCCGCCGCCGGGGTGGTGGTGGCCCACCGAGCGGTCAGCCCGGAGCTCTGCGACACCGCCGCCCGGCTCCGCCTGCCGGTCGCGGCCTGGACGGTCAACCGCCTCGAGGCGGTGCACCAGGTGATGCGCTGCGGCGTCGGCATCATCGTCACCGACCGGGTGGTGCCGCTGCGCCTCGGACTGGCCGGCTACGACGAGTGAGGCCGGGTCAGCGTCCCCCCCACCGGGTGGGACGGAGCAGGACCCAGATCACCACCCCGAGCCAGGCCGCCGCCACCGCCCCGAAGACGAGCGCCTCCTGCTGCCGGCCCTCGCGGGCGGACCTGACGGCGAACGCCACCCAGACGAGCGCGAACGCCGCGTAGATGACGCGGAGCGCCGCGGTCGTGGCCCGTCCCACCATCCAGGGAGGCTACCACCCGCCCGTGGGACTCGGGTGAGACCTCCCGTCACTCCCCGCGGGGCGCCGGAGGGTCCGGACGGCCCGCCCGCCGCTCCCGGCGCCGTGCCCGGGCGACGGTGGTCAGCACCACCGCGCCGCCGCCGCCGAGCACCACCACGCCCATCGTCGAGAGCAGCCCGGTGGCGCGGTCGAGGTGGTCGCCGACGAGCAGGCCCAGGCCGAGCAGCACCCCCACCCAGAGCGCGCCGCCGGCCGCGTTCGCCCAGAGGAACGTGCGCCACCGCATCCCGTTCATCCCCGCCAGCGGCGCCGCGGTGAGCCGGAGCACCCCGGTGAAGCGGCCGACGAGCACCACCACCCAGCCCCGGCGCACCGCCAGCCGCTGCGCCCAGGCCAGCCGGCCGGGGGTGACCAGCCGCCGCACCACGGGGAGGCGGACCAGCCGGAGTCCCCAGCGCCGGCCCGCCCCGTAGCCGGCGATCTCTCCGGCGACGGTGCCGCACCAGGCCGCCACTCCCACCCCGGCCACGGAGAGGTCACCGCGCCCGGCGAGCACCGCGGCGACCATCAGCGTGGTCTGGCCGGGCACGGGGACGCCCGCGGACTGCAGGCCCACCAGGACCAGCACCGCGAGGTAGCCGAGCCGGGTCAGCAGGTCGAGGGAGCCGTGGTCCACGCCGGGACACGGTGCCGTTTCCACCTGACCTCGTGCTGACGCCGGGGACCGGGTCGAGCCTGTCCGGTGTTCCGAATGTGCGGACATTCCATTATCATGACCGGAGATGCAGGCACTCGATCGCGCCAGTCCGCTGCCGCTCTGGGCCCAGCTGGCGGACGAGCTGCGCCGCCGCCTCCTCGCCGGCGAGCTCGACGGCCGGCTGCCCCCGGAGTCCCGGCTCGCCGCCGACTACGAGGTCAGCCGCCAGACCGTGCGGGAGGCGATCCGCCGGCTTCGCGAGGCCGGCCTGCTCACCGCCGCACGCGGTCGCGGCACCTTCGTGCGCAGCCGCGAGGCGGCGGCCGCGGCGGCCGGGCCCCGGAGCCTGGTCGCCGCGCTCGAGGCGGCGCCGGGGCGGCGGGTCAGGGTGCTCCGGCTCGACCGCAGCGCCGACCCGACGGCGGCGGCCGGGCTCGGGCTGCCCGCCGGCGCCGGGCTCATCCATCTCGAACGGCTGTGGACGGTGGACGGCCTCCCCGCCGTCCACGACCGGGTCTGGCTCCCCGCAGCCGCGGCCGCGGCGCTGCTCGACGTCGACTTCGCCTCGATCACCCTGCACACCGCGCTCGACCGGTGGTGCGGGCTGCGGGTCGACGCCGGCTCCGAGCGGGTCGGCCTCGCCGCTCCCAGCGGCGAGCCCCGCCGCCTCCTCGGCCTCGAGAAGCGGCAGACCGCGCTCGCGGTCGAGCGCCGCGGCTGCGCCGGCGACCGGCCCGTGGAGTGGGGTGAGACCCTGGTCCGGGGCGACCGCTGCGGCCTGGCCCTGGAGTGGTCAGCCGCCGGCCGCGGCTGCGCCGTCGCCCCTCAGCCGCCGAGCACCGCCCTGCGGGCCACACCGACGTAGTCCGCGCAGGTGTGCACCTCGGACCCGGACATGCACATCACCCGCCGGCGTTCGCCGGGCTCGCGTCCGACCAGAAGCACATCGTCATGGCGGGCAGCCCGCTGCCCGACGCGCTGAGGCAGGTGAAGCTCTCGCCCCCGCTCGCCGCCACCGTCGGCGCGCCCACCGAGAGGGCCCCGACCCGTAGCGAATGCTCTGCCCGGTGAACGCCCGCAGGCTCTGGACGGCGGGCGGTGGCTACCGCCCGGCCTTGTGCTGGCGGCGGCGCGACCGTGCGCTCGTGTCCTCGGGCACGATCGCGAACACGGCGGCGACGACGGCGTCGTCACCCTCGACGAACGCCGTGCTGCAGGTCTCGCACAGGTTCTTCGGCGAGTAGGCATGGACCACGCTCCGGGCCGCACTCTCCGCGCCGCACCCGTCGCACACTCCGGGACCGCCATCGGGGGTGACGGGGACGGTCTGCCGAGCCATGCCAGCACCCTACCACCTCACGGAGATGAGCATCACCGCGCCGCCGGCCCGCCTCCTCGGGCGGGGTCCGGGCGGCCGGTTCGAGCCGCCCGGACCCCCTGCCCGTCAGCTGCAGCCGCTGGTGCCTCCGCAGTTGAGGCACTTGTAGCAGGCCCCTGAGCGCACCATCAGGCTGCCGCAGTCGCTGCAGGACGGGGCGTCCTCCTGGTTGAGGAACGCGGTGGGCGCGGTGCGGCTCACCACCGGCACGTCGTGGCGTGCCGCCGTCGCCGCCGGCGTCGCGACGATCCGGGTCTCCACCTGGGGCTCGTCACCCGGCTCGGTGCCGTCGCGGCGGATGATGCCGAGCGCGTCGCGCTCCTCCCAGGGGAGGAATCGCGAGGCCAGCCAGCGGAAGATGTAGTCCATGATCGACTTGGCGATGGGG
>JRHI01002437.1_pt1 | contig 12750 bp, 14 predicted proteins | sample 215371 | NCBI WGS metagenome assembly JRHI01 (sample SAMN02929681, study PRJNA255918) | sediment metagenome | biome: cave system; feature: Ice Cave; material: Sediment; isolation source: sediment from deep within a dark volcanic ice cave with no known source of... ...
CACGTGCGCCTGCGGTCAACTGCAGGATCTAGGTTGAATCGATTCCCGGCTTCACGGCCGTGGCAGGCGTTCTGGTGTCCGAGGCGCGCGGCCTCGTCTTTACATCCAACCGAGGCGAGGACACCGTTTCGGTGTTCGCGCCGGGCGCCGAGTATGACGCGTTCAAGGTCGGGGTCGGTGTGAAGCCAAACGGGCTCGCGTTCGATCACGTTCGAGGCATCCTGATCGCTGCCAACGTCGGCGACCCGGCGGTCCCGGACTCGCATACGGTGTCAGTAGTGGACATTGCGCGCCGTGAGCGCATCGCCGAAGTGAAAGTGCCAGGCCGAACGCGTTGGACAATCTACGACGCGGCGCGGGAGACGTTCTTCGTCAATATCGCCTCTCCGGCGCGGATCATCGCCATTGATGCCAGCGAGCCAACCAAGATAGCGAAGGCGTACGAGATTCCGGCGGAGGGACCGCACGGCTTGGACTTCGATCCGGCGACCGGTCGGTTATTCTGCGCCTGCGACGCCGGCGTACTTTTGGCAATCGACGCAGCTTCGGGTCGCGTCCTCGGCAAAGTTCCCCTTAGCGGCACTCCAGACGTAATTTTCCTGAACCCGCAATCCGGACGCCTGTACGTGGCAATCGGAGACCCCGGAGTCATAGACGTCATCGATATCGGCACAATGCACCGGCAGGAAGTGGTGCCGACAGAGGCGGGCGCCCACACGCTGGCACTCGATCGGAAGAGAAGCAAAGTCTATGCGTTCCTGCCCCAATCGCATCGCGCCGCAGTATTTGCCGATACGGCTTGATGCCTGTCGCCATTTTTTGCACGTTGGGTCATTGCATTGGAAAGGCACGGCAAACAAGTTGTTGAGCGCCGGGAGAATGACGGGGTAGCCGACAGCGGCCAGCGAGGCGGGCATTGGATATCGTCGCAAAAGCTATGGCGACCATCAGGGGCCGCTCGCTTGAGGTCGTATTGCCGGAAGGCGAGGACGAACGCATCTTGCGCTGCGCGCAGCGCCTGAGCGAGGCGAGCCTGGCGTCTCCCGTGTTGCTTGGGCCCGTCGCCAAGATGCGCGCGCTTGCGGACGGCCTCGGCGTGCGGCTCGAGGGCTGCGAGGTGCGCGACCCGCAGAGCGACCCACACCTGCCGGCCTATGCAGCCCACATCGCCTCGGGCCGCGAGAAGATGACGGCCGGAATGGCCGAGCGGATGCTGCGCCGACCGCTCTACTTTGCCGGCGCCATGGTCGCGTCCGGCGACGCCGCGGCGATGGTGGCCGGCGTTGCCAATCCGACGCGGCGCGTTATCGAGGCCGGGATAATGACGATCGGCCTGGCGCCCGGCATATCCACACCCTCGAGCTTTTTTCTGATGATCGTGCCGGCGCCCGACGGCGCGGCCAGGACCTACATCTTTGCCGACTGCGCGTTGAACGCCGATCCGACTCCGGCGGAGCTGGCCGACATTGCGGTCGCCTCGGCGGACAGTGCGAGAAGACTTCTCGACGATGAGCCGCGCGTGGCACTGCTTTCGTTCTCCACCCACGGCAGTGCCAGCCACGCCCGGGTCGACAAGGTGCGCGCAGCGCTCGAATTGGTGCGGAAGCTGCGGCCCGATCTCGCCGTCGATGGCGAGTTGCAGGGCGACGCGGCACTGTCGGAGGCCGTCGCAGCCAAGAAGGTGAAGGGTCCGAGTGCCGTTGCGGGCCGGGCCAACGTGCTGGTGTTCCCCGATCTCGACGCCGGCAACATCGCCTACAAGCTCGTGCAGCACCTGGCGCGGGCCCAGGCCGTGGGTCCGCTGCTGCAAGGCTTCGCCAAACCGATCTCGGACCTGTCGCGAGGTGCAACGGTCGACGATATCGTCGCCACCGTTGCCGTCACACTGGCCCGCGCGCTGCCTTGAAATCTCCGGCCGGAGCACTCCGCCGTCAGCCGCGCTCCGGATAGAACGACCGCAGGCCCTCCCGCGAGGCCGGGCACACCCCGCGCTCGGTGATCAGCCCGGTGATGAGCCGCGCCGGGGTCACGTCGAAGGCGTCGTTGCGGGCGGGGCTGCCGGGCGCGGCAATCTCGACCTGGACCACCTTTCCATCCTTGGTACGCCCGCTCATGGTCAGCACCTCGTCGGCGCTGCGCTCCTCGATCGGGATGTCCTTGCCCTCGGCAATCGTCCAGTCGATGGTCGAATGCGGCAGCGCCACGTAGAACGGCACGGCGTTGTCCTTGGCCGCCAGCCCTTTCAGATAAGTGCCGATCTTGTTGGCGGCGTCGCCATTGGCGGTGACGCGGTCAGCGCCGACGATGCACAGGTCCACCAGGCCATGCTGCATCAAATGCCCGCCGGCGTTGTCGACGATGATGGTGTGCGGCACACCGTGTGCGCCCAGCTCGAAGGCTGTAAGCGACGCGCCCTGATTGCGCGGCCGCGTCTCGTCCACCCACACGTGCAGGGCGAGCCCACGGTCGTGCGCCTCGTATATGGGCGAAAGCGCGGTGCCGCGATCGACGCAAGCGAGCCAGCCGGCGTTGCAGTGGGTGAGCACGTTGATGCGCTCGCCCGGCCGCTTGTATGCGGCGATCGCTTCGATCAGCTTCGCTCCATGCTCGCCGATGGCGCGGTTGGTCTCCACGTCGGCGTCGCAGATCTCGGCGGCGCGCTTGTAGGCGGCTGCGACGCGCCTCTCGCGGGGGAGGTTGCGCACGGCACCGCGCATCTCGTCCAGCGCCCAGCGCAGATTGATGGCCGTGGGGCGCTGCTTTGCCAGGTGGTCGATCGCGCGGTCGAGCGCCTCGTCGGAGGCATCCTCGCGCAGCGCGAGACAGACGCCATAGGCTGCCGTGGCGCCGATCAGGGGTGCGCCGCGCACTTGCATAGTCAAGATCGCCCGGCCCGCGTCCTCCATCGTCTCGAGCGTGACGAATGCGAGCTCGTGCGGCAGCTTGGTCTGGTCGATGACCTCCACCGACCAGCCGTCGGCGCCGAGCCAGATGGTGCGATAGGACTTGCCGTTGATGTTCACGCTGCTAATCCAAGGATTGCACGGGCGGACCTAGCGGAATGTGCAGCGTCTCGTCCAGTCCGCAAGACCGGCAGGAGAGCGCATACCACTCCGCGTAGGGCCGCGCTGAGCGATCGATGATCATGAGGCCAGCCCCTCCGCACGCGGGACACGCCACCGGCGCGTCGGCGTTTACCCGCCAGGCAGCGATGCGACGGACGGCCTCGCGCAGCTGGTCCGCGTCGAGCGCCATGCCGCCACCAACTAATGCCCCTCGAAGGCCATCAGCACGTGGCTCTTGATGCCGAGCGCTGCCAACTTCCTCATGCCGCCCAGCTCCGGCAGGTCGATGATGAAGGTGGCGCCGACGATCTCTCCACCCGAGCGCTTCAGAAGCTTGACCGCCGCCTCGGCCGTGCCGCCGGTGGCGATCAAGTCGTCGACGATGAGGATGCGCTCGCCGCGCCGCACGGCATCCTCGTGCATCTCGATGATGTCGACGCCGTATTCGAGCGTGTATTCCTGGCCGATGGTCTTCCAGGGCAGCTTGCCCTTCTTGCGCAGCGGCACGAAGCCACAGCCCAGCCGGTCGGCGATGGCGCCGCCCAGAATGAACCCGCGCGCCTCGATGCCGGCAACTGCCTCGACTCGGCCGCCCGCATAGGGGGCCGCCATCTGCTCGATCGCCGCCTTGAAGCCCAGCGCGTTGCCGAGCAGCGTCGTGACGTCCCGGAACATGATGCCCTTCTTGGGGTAGTCCGGGATGGTGCGGATCAGGCTTTTGAGGTCTTGCATGGCCGCGTTCTCATGCTGCAATTGCCGCGCACACCATAGCAAGCGGCCTCCGCTTCGTCATTCCCACGGTGAGCTATGGGTGCCAGACCCTAGATAGGTGACCCTGCGGGATCACCGACAGGGCCCCCGTGGCCCACTGCGCGCAGAAAGTTGCCTGCGCTCGGCGCGCGCGCTATCACAAGCCGCTGAAGCCAACAGGATGAGCACGCAATGCCCAAGACGGCGCCACAGACCCTGTACGACAAGATCTTCGAAGACCACGTGGTCTCCAGACAGCCGGATGGCACGTGCATCCTCTATATCGACCGCCATCTCGTGCACGAGGTGACGAGCCCGCAGGCGTTCGAAGGCCTGCGCCTGGCGGGGCGCAAGGTAAGGGCGCCCGACAAGACGCTGGCCGTGGTCGACCACAACATCGCCACCACAGCCGACCGCAACCAGGGCATCAAGGACGAGGAGAGCCGGATCCAGGTCGAGACCATGGCCAACAACGCCAAGGACTTCGGCATCGAATACTACGACGAGCGCGACGTGCGGCAGGGTATCGTGCACGTGATCGGGCCGGAGCAGGGCTTCACGCTGCCAGGCACGACCATCGTCTGCGGCGACAGCCACACCTCCACGCACGGCGCCTTCGGCGCGCTGGCGCACGGCATCGGCACGAGTGAGGTGGAGCACGTGCTGGCCACCCAGACGCTGACCCAGCGCAAAGCCAAGAACATGCGCGTCATCGTCGACGGCAGGCTGCCCGACCGCGTGACCGCCAAGGACATCATCTTGTCGATCATCGGCGAGATCGGCACCGCCGGTGGCACCGGCCACGTCATCGAGTACGCGGGCGATACCATCCGCGCGCTGTCGATGGAAGGCCGCATGACGGTGTGCAACATGTCAATCGAGGCTGGCGCGCGCGCCGGCATGGTGGCCCCCGACGAGACGACCTACGCCTACTTGAAGGGTCGGCCGAAGTCGCCCAAGGGTGCCGCCTGGGACATGGCGATGAAATATTGGCAGACGTTGAAGACGGACGATGGCGCGCACTTCGATCGCGAGGTGAAGCTCGATGCGGCGAAGCTGCCGCCGATCGTAACCTGGGGCACCTCGCCGGAGGAGGTGGCCACGATCGAAGGCGCGGTGCCCGATCCTGCCAAGATGGCGGACGAGGCCAAGCGCGCCAAGATGGCCCGTTCACTCGACTACATGGGGCTAACCCCCGGCACCAAGATCGCGGATATCCCTCTCGACGTGGTGTTCATCGGTTCGTGCACCAACGGGCGCATCGAGGACCTGCGCAATGCGGCCAATATCGTCAGGGGCAAGAAGGTGTCGAGCCGACTGGCCTATGCCATGATCGTGCCGGGCTCGGGCCTGGTGAAGGCGCAGGCGGAAGCGGAGGGGCTCGACAAGATCTTCCTCGCAGCCGGTTTCGAATGGCGCGAGGCCGGCTGCTCCATGTGCCTCGGCATGAACCCGGACCAGCTCAAGCCGGAGCAGCGCTGCGCCTCGACCTCCAACCGCAATTTCGAGGGCCGGCAGGGCTATCGCGGCCGCACGCACTTGGTCTCACCGCAGATGGCGGCAGCCGCAGCGATCGCGGGGCACTTCGTGGACGTGCGGACGTTTGGGTGAGGCGGCGTTGAGGACGGGAACATGCCGACCGTTCTCAGATGGAACGGCTACCGCTTCTATTTCTTCAGCAACGAGCGGACCGAGCCTCCCCATATTCATGTCGACAAGGGCGGTCGCTCGGCGAAGTTCTGGCTGCGGCCGATTGGGCTAAGTCGCAATTTCGGCTACGCGGATCGCGAGCTCAACAGACTTCATGCTAAGATAGTCGAACACGAGGCAGAATTTTTGAGAGCCTGGCATGAGCACGCTAGCCGTAAAGCCTGACAGCCGCGTCGATGACGTCCGCGTCACAGACGACTGGCTAGAGGTCCTGCTCAAGGACGGCCGAAGGATCTCAATTCCACTCGGGTGGTTCCCGCGACTGAAAGCAGCCAGTCCCAAGGATCGCGCCGCGTGGGAGCCTTGCGCGGCCGGATACGGTATCCATTGGCCCAAAATCGACGAGGACCTGAGCGTCGAGGGCTTGCTCACAGGCACATCGACATAGTCGCGCTATCAACGTCATGCCCGCGTCGTGTCGTGTCGAAGACGCGCCTCCGGCACGATGGCGGGCACCAACGACACCGAGCCGCGCACTCCGGAAAGTTGCATGGGTTCCCGCCTCGCGGGGTTGACGTACTTACGGCGACCTGCGCGTCACGCCATCCTTGATGAACACACGGAACGGCGTGGTCCCGGAGGCGCTGCCGTCGCGGGCGCGCCATTTGCCTTCGGTGCATAGCGTCCCGCCCTGGACCTGCACGATCTCGAACTCGACGACGTTGTAGTAGACTTTGCCGTCCGGCAGCGTGGCGGTGAAGTTGGTCACGCATTTGCTGCCGACGATGACGGGGTTGTACTCCCCGATCATCACGCCACCGCCACCGGTGCTCTCGAACGGGTTCTTCAGGACCGCCCAGCTCTCGTAGTTCTCCTCGGCGAGGCCTTCCGGGATCTTGAAGAGTGTGACGGCGCTGGCCAAAGCCAGCACGGCCAATCCGAGTTTCCAGCGTCGCATGGCATTCCTCCCATCGCGCGTTGCGTGCTCAGAATTACGGAAGTCGGGGGAGAATGGTTTTCCACCGGCGCGTCACAAATTAGTGAAGCTGCGCGAGGGGTAGGGCGCAATAGCGGTAGCGTATTGCGTCGAGCTATCCGCTCACGAACGGCGCAATACGGCTGACGCCTATTGCGCCCTACGCGCTTTCCGTCTTGTCGCGGAAATAAGGCTCGACCTCGCCCGGCAGCTTGATGGTCAGGGGGCGACCCTTGCGGTCCCGCGTCGTGCCGACGGACAGCCGCACCCATTTCTCGCTGACGCAATACTCTTCGACGTTGTTGCGGTCCACGCCCTTGAAGCGCACGCCCACACCCCGCTCGAGCAGCGCGGCGTCGTAGTACGGGCTCATAGGATCGGCGGACAGCCGGTCTGGAAGTGCGTCGTCGCTCATCGGTCAGCCTTGGCCGGGACTACTTCGCAAAGGCGGAGGCTCCAGCCGCCAGCCTCGGCAATATCGCGCCGCACTCTTTGCCGCAAATGATTTCGTCCGGACGTCACGCGCCGCAAACGCGGCTAGCCCTGCCGGCGCGGGTCGGCGACGTCCTCGATGACGAGCTCGCGGCGGTCGCGGCCGCCCCAGGTGTCGCGGCGCAGATGCCCGGCGACATGCAGCGGCATCCCGTTGGAGGACTGCAAGACGGCGCCCACCGGTTGATCAGCGGCGCGAAAGGCCACCGCGTCGACGCGCGAGCCGTCGCCGGCCTCCAGCACACAGCGCACGTGCGCCCCGCCGACGACCTTGGCAAACTTGATGCGGTGCGCCGGAAAGGCGAAGCGAGGCTGCGGATTGCCCTGGCCGTAAGGCCCTGCGCGCTCGAGCAGGTCCAGGAACTCGTCGGTGACGGCCGCCGGCGTCAGCGCCCCGTCGATGGCGAGCGACACCGCCGCGCGCGCCGCACCGGCAGCCACAGCCAGGCGGGCACGCATGAAAGCGCCCAGCGCATCAAGGCGCCCGCGCTCCATCGTCAGCCCAGCCGCCATGGCGTGCCCGCCGCCCTTGACGAGGTGGCCCGCATCGACGGCTGCCCGCACCGCCGCGCCGATATCGACGCCGTCGATCGACCGCAGCGAACCGGTGCCGAGCCCGGTCTCCTCCCAGGCGATCACGCAGGCTGGTCGGCGGAAACGCTCCGTCAACCGGCTGGCCACGAGGCCAACCACGCCCTTGTGCCAACCCTCGCCGGCGATCAGCAGCAGCGGCAGATCGGCATCCGCGTCCACCAGCCGCTCGGCATTGGCGACGGCCTCCTCCAGCATGCGCGCCTCGATGGCCTTGCGCTCGCGATTGAGCTTGTCCAGCAGCACGGCAATGCGGGCCGCCTCCATCTCGTCGTCGGTCGCCAGCAGGCGCGCGCCAAGCGCGGCGTCGCCGATGCGCCCCCCGGCGTTGATGCGCGGCCCCAGCACGAAGCCCAGATGATAGGGCGTGGGTGGCACGGCGAGGCCGGCAGCGTCGGCGAGCGCCCTCAGCCCCGTGTTGCGGCGCTGACGCATCGCCTGCAGGCCCTTCGTCACATAGGCGCGGTTGAGGCCTTCGAGCGGCACCACGTCGCACACGGTGGCCAGGCCGACGAGGTCGAGCAGAGCCAGCAGATCGGCCGGGGGGGAGGCGGGGCCGTAGAACCCCCGGCTGCGCAGCTCGCGCGCGGTGGCGACGAGAAGCATGAACACGACGCCGGCGGCGCAAAGGTTGCCGAGACCCGACAGGTCGTCCTGCCGGTTGGGATTGATGACCGCGGCGACGTCGGGCAGGCGCTCGCCGGCCTGGTGGTGGTCGACGACGACGACGTCGGCGCCGAGAGGGCGGGCCGCCGCCAGCGGCTCGACGCCGGTTGTGCCGCAATCGACCGTAACGATCAACTGGGCACCCTCTTTCACCAGCGCCTCGATGGCCTCGCGGTTGGGGCCGTAACCCTCGGTCATGCGGTCGGGGATGTAGATGCGCGCATCGCGTCCGTGCGCCGCCAGGAAACGCTTGAGCAGCGCAGCCGAGCAGGCGCCGTCGACGTCGTAGTCGCCGAACACGGCGATTAGCTCATTGCCAATGATCGCCTGCGCGAGGCGCGCTGCGCCCTTTTCCATGTCGCGCACCGTGCTCGGGTCCGGCATCAGCGCCTTGACGGTGGGGTCGAGCGCCACCGGCACCTCGTCGAGACCGACGCCGCGCGAAGCGAGCACGCGGCCCAGCAGCTCCGGCAAGGCGTGGCGCTGGCTGATGGCAATGGCAGTCTTGGCCGCCGCGGCATCGAGCCGGTCGCGCCAAGCCAAGCCGCGCGCCGAGGCCGTGACGCCGAGGTAGGCGCCTGCCGCAGCGTCGCCACTGTCGATGATCTTGCGAACCGCCCCCATGTGCACCGCCCCGCCTTTCGCCCAGTTTAGGCTTTCCAAGGCCAGCACAGACATCGATTCGGTCGGTCACTCCATAGCTTCGTGCGCGGCTGACCTCAAATTCCCGGCGTGGCCTTGGTGCCGAGCATGCGGAAGGTGGTCTTGATACGGCGCACGGTGCCGGTCTTGGAGCGCAGCACCACTGTCTCGGTCTCGGCGAAGTCGCCACGGAAATGCACACCATCGAGCAGCGAGCCATCAGTGACGCCGGTAGCCGAGAAGACCACGTCGCCGGAGGCCATCTCGTTCATGCCGTACTTGCGCTTGATGTCGGTGACGCCCATGGCCGCGGCGCGCACCTCCTCCTCCTTCTTCATCGGGTGCAGCCGTCCCTGCATCTGGCCGCCGATGCACCTGAGCGCCGCCGCCGCGAGAACGCCCTCGGGCGCGCCACCGATGCCAAAGTAGATGTCGATGCCGGTCTCCTTCGGGTCGGTGGTCCAGATCACGCCGGCAATGTCGCCGTCGGGGATCAGCTGCACGCCGGCGCCTGCCCTGCGCACGGCGGCGATGAGCTCGGCATGGCGGGGCCGATCGAGGATGCACGCCGTGATCTCCGACACGGGTACTCCCCGCGCCTTGGCCATGGCGTTGAGCGTATCGCCAGGGGGGGCGTCCAGATCGATGATGCCTTCCGGGTAGCCCGGCCCGATGGCGATCTTGTTCATGTACATGTCGGGCGCATTGAGCAGACCGCCGCGCTCGGCAATGGCCAGCACGGCGAGTGCGTTCGGCATGGCCTTGGCGCAGATGGTCGTACCCTCCAGCGGGTCGACGGCGATATCCACCTCCGGTCCATCACCGATGCCGACCTCCTCGCCGATGTAGAGCATCGGGCTCTCGTCCATCTCGCCTTCGCCGATCACCACGCGGCCCCTGATGTGGACCTTGGCCAGCTCCTTGCGCATGGCATCGACCGCGGCCTTGTCGGCGGCCTTCTCGTCACCGCGGCCCCGCAGCCGGGCGGCGGCGATGGCTGCGGCCTCGGTCACGCGTGCAACCTCCAGCACCAGGACGCGATCGAGCCCGCCGACGACGTCATGGCCTTGGATGTTGTTCTGCATCTCACCCCTCCCCGCTCCTGAGTCTTGGGCGCCCGAGATCGGTCCTACAGCGGCTCGATTCGTATCATCTGCGGGCGCTCGGATACATTGCCATCTTTATGGATGGTCGCGAGCGCCGCGCGGATGGCTTCCTCCGTCGTCTCGTGCGTGATGAGGATGACCGGTGTCGGCGCGTCGGGCTTGAGCCGCGCGGCAATGCCGATCTGCGCGCCGGGTGGTCGCCTCTGCACGATGCTCTCCAGCGACACCTCGCGCTCGCCCATCCGGCCGGCAATGCCCGCCATGGCGCCGGGCCGGTCGTAGACCGAGAGACGCACGTAATACGCGCCCTGATGTTGACCTAGCTTGGCGCGCTTGTAGGGCTCGAGCTTGGCGGCGGGCACGCCGAACGGAGGCGGGTTGTCCCCCCGCGCGATGTCGAGGATGTCGCTCGCTACCGCGGAAGCGGTCGCCTTGCCGCCGGCTCCGGCTCCGGCGAGCAGCAGATTGCCGCAATAGTCGCCGTCGATGGCCACGCAGTTGGTCACGCCCGAGACCTCGGCGATCGCCGAATGTTTCGGCACCATCGCCGGATGCACGCGCTGCTCGATGCCGCTCTCGGTCATCAGCGCCACGCCGAGAAGCTTGATGCGGTAGCCCAGGTCGTCCGCCGCCGCGATGTCGGCCTCGCTGATCGTCTCAATGCCCTCCACGTGCACCTGATCGAGTGCAACGCGCGTGCCGAACGCCAGGCTGGTCAGCAGGGTGAGCTTGTGCGCGGTGTCGAAGCCGCCGATGTCGAAGGTGGGGTCGGCCTCGGCATAGCCCTTGGCCTGCGCCTCGGCCAGCACGTCCGCGAAGGCGCGATGCTCCTCTTGCATCTGCGTCAGGATGTAGTTGCAGGTGCCGTTCAAGATGCCGTACACGCGCCGGATCTGGTTGCCGGCCAGCGCCTCGCGCAGTGTCTTGATGACGGGGATGCCGCCGGCCACCGCCGCCTCGAAGTTGAGGGCGACGCCGTTCTTCTCGGCAAGCTCGGCAAGCTCGGTGCCGTGCCGGGCGAGCAGCGCCTTGTTGGCGGTGACGACGGGCTTGCCCGCCGCCAGCGCCGCCTCCACCGCGCCCTTGGCGGCCCCGTCCTCGCCGCCGATGAGCTCGATGAAGACGTCGATCGACGGATCGACCGCAAGCCGCTCCGGCTCGTCGAACCAGGCGATGCCCTTGAGAACGACCGCACGCTTCTTGGTGCGCGAGCGCGCCGAGACGCCCACCACCTCGATGCCGCGGCCGGCGTTGCGGGCGAGCCGGCTGCCGTGCTCGGCCAAGAGCTGCAGCAGTCCCGTGCCCACCGTGCCGAGCCCGGCGATGCCCAATTTCAACGGTCGATTCATGCCGATTGCAGGCTCAGGCTAACGTGACACCTTCTGCGGAATTGGGATCACGTTATGCATGCTTTCGCGCGAGCGGGCGAGGAACTTTTTGATGTTGCGGGCGGCCTGGCGGATGCGGTGCTCGTTCTCGACCAGCGCGATGCGCACGAAGCCCTCGCCGTACTCGCCGAAGGCCAGGCCCGGTGACACGGCGATGTCCGCCTTCTCGACCAGCAGCTTGGAGAACTCCACAGAGCCTACCTCGCGATAGGCCTCCGGGATCGGCGCCCAGGCGAACATCGAGGCCGGCGGCGGCGGCACCACCCATCCCGCACGCGCAAAGCTCTCGACCAGGCAGTCGCGGCGGCTTTTGTAGATGGCGCGGATCTCCTCCACGCAGTCCTGCGGGCCGTTGAGCGCGGCGGACGCCGCCACCTGCACCGGCGTGAAGGCGCCGTAGTCGAGGTAGGACTTCACGCGTGCCAGCGCACCGATGAGGCGCTCGTTGCCGACGGCAAAGCCCATGCGCCAGCCGGGCATCGCATAGGTCTTAGACAGCGAGGTGAACTCCACCGTGATGTCCATGGCGCCCGGCACCTGCAGCACCGAGGGCGGGGGATCGTCGTCGAAATAGATCTCGGCATAGGCGAGATCGGAGAGGATGATGAGATCGAGCTTCTTGGCCAGCTGCACCGCCTCCGTATAGAAGTCGAGGCCGACGGTCATGGCCGTGGGGTTCGACGGGTAGCTCAGCACCACGGCCAGCGGCTTGGGGATCGAATGCTTGACCGCCCGCTCGACGCCGCGCAGGAACTCGGTCTCGGGATCCGAGCCCGTAAATGGCGCGGAGGCGCGCCCGACCATGGGAATATGGCGGATAGCGGCGCCCGACATGATGAAGCCGAACTCGTGGATGGGATAAGTCGGGTTCGGCACGAGGATGACGTCGCCCGGCGCGGTGATCGCCTGCGCCATGTTGGCGAAGCCCTCTTTCGAGCCCAGCGTTGCCACGATCTGCGTCTCGGGGTTGAGCTTCACGCCGAAGCGGCGCGCGTAGTAGGCGGCCTGCGCCTTCCTCAATCCCGGAATGCCCTTCGACGCCGAGTAGCGATTGGTCCGGGGCTTGGCCACGGTCTCGGTCAGCTTGTCGACGATGTGCTGCGGGGTGGGCATGTCCGGGTTGCCCATGCCCAAATCGATGATGTCGGCGCCGCGGGCGCGTGCCGCCGCCTTGAGGCGGTTCACCTCGGCGAACACATAGGGCGGCAGGCGCTTGACGCGATGGAATTCTTCGATCACGTGATTAACCGTATGAGGCGGTTGATTCGGCGGGATAGGGTGTAGCGGAAAGGCCGCAGCGCGTCACTTCCCGTTCTCTATCTCCTTGGCGGCTTCGGTCTGGTGCTGTTGGCCCTTGGCGATCATCTCGTTGACCTTAGGCAGCCTGCATAATCAACCGCTCCAATCAAATCGGGCGCGGCCGT
>JRHI01002438.1_pt1 | contig 12742 bp, 11 predicted proteins | sample 215371 | NCBI WGS metagenome assembly JRHI01 (sample SAMN02929681, study PRJNA255918) | sediment metagenome | biome: cave system; feature: Ice Cave; material: Sediment; isolation source: sediment from deep within a dark volcanic ice cave with no known source of... ...
GACTGACGCAGAGGGGTGAGCAATTACGCTGCGAGCGAATTCTGCGCGTCGTGTTTGCAACCCGTGTACGTTGCTTGCTGCGGTGCATGAGTCAGCAGCTGGCACATCGCGTCACCCGCCGAGCGTCGGCTTTCGAGGCACAGCGGCGGTCGCCGTGCGTTAGCGACCCCAGCCAACGCTGCTTGGGACGTGGCGCCGACAGCTGCGTCCTGCTGTCATCCCGGTGCTCGCCTGCCCTCGGACTTGCTCCGAAGGTCACCGGGATCCATCCTGCCGTCCACTCCGGCGCTCTCGGATAGCTGGATACCGGGGACAAGCCCCGGTATGACAACGGCATCTGTTGTTTGAGTCACACCACTGGGACGCGGCGCTCGGGTGCAGCTGTAAGCGAGGGAGATGGAATGCGATCACATGTGGGTGCGAAACTTTCGGTTGCTCGCCTTCGGGCTGTCGCCTTTGCCGCACTGCTCAGCGTCCTGCCGTCCGTGGCGGCCTCGGCCCAATGCGGCAATGATGGCCACGGCTTCGACGCCTGGATCGCGCAATTCAAGCAAAGGGCGGCGGCCCAGGGCATCTCACCCGCAGTCCTTTCTGCCGCGCTCGCCGGCGTCAGCTACGACCCGACGGTCGTGCGGCTCGACCGCTCGCAGAAATCCTTCAAGCTCTCCTTCGAGGAGTTCTACGCCCGCCGCGTAGGCGAGGGACTGATGCGACGCGGCCGGGCGCTCATGCGCCAGCATCAGGCCACGCTCGACCGCATCGAGAAGCGCTTCGGTGTGCCGGCGCCCATCCTGATCGCCATCTGGGGCCTCGAGACCAATTACGGCGCCGACTCCAGCGGCAAGTTCTCGATCATCCGCTCGGTCGCTACGCTGGCTTACGACTGCCGCCGCTCGGCGTTCTTCACCGGCCATCTGCTCGATGCCATGCGCATCGTCGAGCGCGGCGACCTGACGCTGGCGCAGCTGCGCGGCGGTTGGGCCGGCGAGATCGGCCACACGCAGTTCCTGCCCTCGGGCTACTACAAGTATGCGGTCGATTTCGACGGCGACGGGCGGCGCGACCTGGAACACAGCGTGCCCGACATGCTGGCCTCCACCGCCAACTTCCTCAAGGGCAACGGCTGGCAGGCCGGGCAGGCCTGGGAGCCGGGCTCGGCCAACTATGCCGTGCTGCGAGAGTGGAACCGCGCCGAGGTCTACCAGCGCACCATCGCCGTGATGGCCTCAAAGCTGCGCGAGGGGCCCTGAGGGGAGGGGCTGCCCGCGTCCCCTCTCCCCACTCCTTCAGTGGGGAGAGGGAGAAGACGCGGGCGCGCCTGCCGCATGGCTGCTGGCCGGCGTGACACGTTGATCGGGTCGGGGCAGTCTGTACCCTCGATGCTCTGCGACGCCTGCAGCGACGCACAAGAAAATGCAGGGAGGAATGCTGCGATCATGACGCACGACTTCATCATCGTCGGGGGCGGCTCGGCCGGGTCGGTGTTGGCTAACCGGCTCTCTGCCAAGAGCGGGACGCAGGTGCTGTTGCTGGAGGCCGGCCAGGACACCCCGCACGGCAAGATCCCGCCGGAGGTGCTCGACAGCTATCCGGGCACCGCCTACTTCGACCCGCGCTTCCACTGGACGCAGCTCAAGGTGCGCACCGAGGTAGTCTCCCACAACAATCCCGCCGAGAGCCCGCCGCCGCTGCGCAAGTACGAGCAGGCGCGCATCCTGGGTGGCGGCTCCTCCATCAACGGCCAGCTCGCCAACCGCGGCGCGCCGGCCGACTTCGAGGAGTGGGTGGCGCGGGGCGCGCGCGGCTGGGGTTGGAAGGACGTGCTCCCCTTCTACAAGAAGGTCGAGCGCGACATGGACTTCGACGGGCCACTGCATGGCAAGGAGGGGCGCATTCCGGTGCGGCGCATCTTCCCGGAGCATTGGACCGAGCATGCGAAGGCCTCGGCCAAGGCCTTCCACGAGGCGGGCTTCGAGTACCTGCCCGACCAGAACGGCGAGTGGAAGATCGGCTATTATCCGATCACGATTTCCAACGCTTACGAGCGGCGCGTCTCGGCCGCCATCGGCTACCTCGATCCCGCGACCCGCCAGCGCCCGAACCTGAAGATCTCAACGGATACGCAGGTCGCCGAGCTTCTATTCGAGGGCAAGCGCTGCGTCGGCGTCGTCGCCCACGTCAAGGGCGCGCGCACGGAATTCAGGGCGCACGAAGTGATTCTCTCGTCCGGCGCAATTCACTCGCCGGCCCACCTGCTGCGCGCCGGCATCGGGCCGGTCGGACACCTGAAAGACCTCGGCATCGATGTACGTGCAGCCCTCGCCGGCGTCGGCCAGCGCCTGATGGATCACCCCTCGATCTCAGTCTCGGCCTACGTCAAGCCGCATGCGCGCATCAACGAGTTCACGCGCCGCCACATCCACGTGGGCCTGCGCTATTCCTCCAACATGCCCGGCATGCACGAGGGCGATATGTTCGTCGTCTCGGTCACCAAGTCCGCCTGGCACGCGGTGGGCGAGCGCATCGCCTCGTTCCTGACGGCCGTCTACCACACGTGCTCGGAGCGCGGCGAGGTCAAGCTCACCTCGCGCGACTGGCGTGAGGAGCCGCTGGTGGAGTTCAACCTGCTTTCCGACCGGCGCGACCTGGAGCGGCTGATGGAGGCCTTCCGCATGCTTGGGAAGCTCTACATGATGCCGGCCATGCAGGCCGCCACCTCCGACCCGTTTCCCGCCAGCTACTCCGAGCGCGTGCGCTCAGTCGGCGTCGTCAACGCCCGCAACAAGCTCATCACCGGCATCGCCGGCAGGCTGCTCGACGGGCCGGCGGCGCTGCGCACCTATCTCATCCGCAACTTCATCACCGAGGGCTTCAAGTTCGATGAGGTGATGGGCGACGACGAGGCCTGCGAGGCTTTCGTGCGCAAGGCGGCGATCGGGGTGTGGCATGCCTCCTGCAGCTGCCGCATGGGCACCGACGGCGATCCCATGGCAGTCACCGATCCGCAGGGCAGGGTGCGCGGCGTGGAAGGCTTGCGGGTCGTCGATGCCTCGATCTTCCCCCTCGTCCCCTGCGCCAACACCAATTTCCCCACCCTGATGACGGCCGAGAAGATCGCCGACGGGATAATGCAGGAGGGGAAGTAGAGGTGTTTGTGTTCTAGTCGTCGATGATCTTGCGAAGCCGACTCTCCGCAGTGTTCGCACCACAACGTCGCCCCGAACTGACGGCAGCCGCGCGCTCACGCTCCGACCGTTACCCGCTCGACCCCGGGCGTGATATCGGCAGGCAACGACTCGCCTCGGGCAAGGCGGTGCTCAATGATTATGACCGGTCGATGGCTTCGCGTGCGTTCGCCAGCGCCTCCGCGCGGGTATCGCCTTGGGTGCCGACCTCGGGCAGGGCGGGCACGGTGACGATGAAGCCGCCTTCGTCGGATGGCTCCAGGATGATGGCAAAGTACATGAAGGGCAAGCCGCTGGAAGCTTACCGATTGCCTGCCCACCGGTGGCATCACTTCATCTGGGCTGAAAAATGCGCTAGCCTAGACAGGAGAATTCGCCCCGATGCACCCGATGCACAAACGCCCTCCGCCAATAAGGAGACTTGATCGATGACGTACTCTCTCACGCAGCTCGCCGCCGACATCCGTGAAACGCTGAAGGCCGACGCCGGGCCCGTCGCCAAGGAGAAGGTGTGCGGCTACGTGTCGAAAGCGCTCACCGACAAGACGTTGATCGCCACGCATCTGAAGGACCGTGCGCCCGGCGCCCATCCGCGCGAGGTGCTGTACGAGGACCCGGAGCTGGGCTTCTGCATCTGCGGCCACGTCTACAGCGGCCCGGCCCACGGCTCGCCGCACGATCATGGTTCGAGCTGGGCCATCTACGGACAGGCCACGGGCGTCACCGAGATGACGGACTGGCGGATCGTGAAGAAGGGCCAGGGCGAGGAGCCTTCCCTGGTCGAGCCGGTCAAGACCTACGCCATGAACCCAGGCGACGCGCACCTCTACGACGTCGGCGCCGTGCACTCGCCCGACCGTAAGGCACCAGTGAAGCTCATCCGCATCGAGGGCAAGAACCTCGACCACGTCAAGCGCTCCAACATCAAGGCGAAGTAGGCGCCCGCGCCGCCGGATTCCCCCTCCCCGCAAGGGGAGGGGAGCCAACGCGGCCCGCGCGCGGTATGTCAGATGCGAAACACGCCGCGCTCCTGCGCGTCGAGCTGGCCGATGAGGCCGATCTCCCAGGCCAGGTACTGCCGCGCGGCTTCGGCGTTGCCCTCGTGCCGGCCGTGGGTGAAGAACAGGAAGTCGATGCAGTCGGTATCGGGCGGATCGTCGGGCGTGGCGACGACCGGCAGCCCGGCTGCGCGCCAGGCCTCGTGGCCGCCCGTCAGCAGGCGGACATCCTTGCAGCCCGCTTCGGCGAGATCGAGCGCGGCAAGGGCCGCCACATCCGGCTCATCGGCAATCAGCACCACGGTTTTCGAGGTATCCGCGACTGCCGCGGCAATGCGCGGTCGGATCGACCAGCGGGCCTGCGGGATGTGGCCGGCGCGGTAGCTCATGGCAGGGCGCAAGTCGATGACCTCTGCGGTGACCTGCCGCAAGGCCGCAGCCAATGCGTCGGGCGCCATCGCCGCGGGTGCTGGCGGACCTGATACGGCTCTGTGTTGCGGCCGGGCCACCTGCGCCGCTGCGGCGACCCCGCCCTGCAGCACGCAAGCCTCGTGGCCGAGCTGGCGCAACCAGCCGGCAATGACAGGCGCGCGCACGCCTTCCTCGTCGAGAAGCACGAGCCGCGCGCCCTTGACGCCCACCCACTGGTCCGTCGCCTGCACGAGCTGCCCGCCCGGCGCATGCGCGAAGCCCGGCACGGCACTCGCGGCGAGCTCCTCGGCGGTACGCACGTCGAGCAGATAGGTGGTGCGCGAGGTATCGGCGAGCCACGCCTTCGCCTCCGCGGCCGTGACGAAGGCAACGCCGCGCGCCTCGGCCAGCGCACGCCCGCGTGCCTTGCGGGCCGCGATGTCGGCGACTCCGATCCCGTCGGCATAGCGCCGGCCCGCACCATACTCGAGATCGAGCCCGGCCAGCGTCCAGCCCTGCGTGCCGTTCTCCAGCGCGACCACCGGATTGGCGACGCCGAAATCGATCAGCGTCTGGGCGCCGATGATTGAGCGTGTGCGACCCGCGCAATTGACGACGATCTTGGTCTTCGGGTCGGGGGCGATGGCGCCGATACGCAGCACCAGCTCGCCGTTCGGGCAGCAGATGCCGCCCGGAATGTTCATCTTGCGGTATTCCGCGAAGGTCCGGCCGTCGACGATGACGAAGTTCTCCCCCGCGCGGCGCATGGCTTCGAGGTCCTGCGCGGTGATGTGCGGCGTGTGCTTCTCGTGCTCGACCAGCTCGCCGAAAGTCTTGCTCGGCACGTTGACGCCGGCATAGAGCGTGTAGCCCGCACGCTTCCACCCCTGCGTCCCTCTGGCCAGGACGTGCACATTGCGATAGCCCATCGCCTCGGCCCGCTTGGCTGCCCGGCCGGCAATCGCGTCGTCGCCGCCGTCGCACAGCACGAGCCGCACGGCCGGGTTCGGCACCAGCGCAGGCAGGGCAAGCTCGAAGCGGCTATAGGGCAGCGGCACCGCGAAGAACAGATGCCCTTCGCCGAATTGCCCCTGCTCGCGCACATCGAGCAGCGCGATTTCTCCGCCGTCCGAGAGCCAGATTTTCAGCGTCGCGGCGTCGATGGTTGCGGTCATGCCTCGCCTCCCGGGACTCACGTGTGCAGCCGGCATGGCCAAGGATAGACGCCCCGCGCCTCGCGCGTCGATGGTTTCGATTTTTCGCAGGTGCGGGAGCGGCAACATCCCCCGTTCAACCTGCCCCGACGCGTTCCCTCGCGATCGGGTCCGGCGCGCCGCTCCCACGGGGGATGATCCGCGCGCAACAAGGCGGAACTCGGGCAGCCCCGGCTGATTGCGCCCGTCGCCTTGACCCGCCCCGGTCGCAATGGTCTATCAGGCCAGCCTGTGCAACCGATTCTCCGGCCGGGGCGGCGCCGGCCAGAGCAGGATCGCTTCGGATTGAAGCGCTTTGCCTCAGCCGCAACGTCGCGGCCGAAGCGTGAATCCTGCTCTATTCATTGAGTCGAGAGCAAGATTCACGTTTCGTGATCGAAGCGAAGAGCTTCGATGAGAAACGATCTTGCTCCAGGAGGCCGCCCCGCATGACCGACAAGACCACAGACACCGTCCTCATCATCGACTTCGGCAGCCAGGTGACGCAGCTGATCGCCCGGCGCGTGCGCGAGCAGGGGGTCTACTCCGAGATCGTGCCCTTCAACCGCGCCGAGGATGCGCTGGAGCGCCTGAAGCCCAAGGCCGTGATTCTCTCAGGCGGCCCGGCCAGCGTCACCGAATTCGGCACACCGCGCGCGCCCGATTGGGTGTTCAAGGCCGGGCTCCCCGTGCTCGGCATCTGCTACGGCGAGCAGACCATGGTGGCGCAGATGGGTGGGGGGGTGGAAGGTGGGCACCACCGCGAGTTCGGCCGTGCGGAGCTGGAGGTCACCGGCGATACGCCGCTCTTTAAGGACGTGTGGAAAAAGGGCGAGCACGATACCGTGTGGATGAGCCACGGCGACCGCGTCACGCAGCTTCCCCCCGGCTTCAAGGTGGTGGGCGTGTCGAAGGGCGCACCGTTCGCGGCCATCGCCGACGAGAAGCGCAAACTCTATGCCGTGCAGTTCCATCCCGAGGTGGCGCACACCCCGCGCGGCGCCCAGCTGATCGGCAACTTCGTGCGTCGCATCGCCGGCCTGCCGGGCGACTGGAGCATGGCGCATTTCAAGTCGAGCGAGATCGCCAAGATCAGGGCGCAGGTCGGCAAGGGCCGGGTGATCTGCGGGCTGTCGGGTGGCGTCGACAGCGCGGTGGCCGCCGTGCTGATCCACGAGGCCGTCGGCGACCAGCTCACCTGCATCTTCGTCGACCACGGCCTGCTTCGTCTCGATGAGGCCAAACAGGTGGTCTCGCTGTTCCGCGGCCATTTCAACATCCCGCTGGTACACGTGGACGCGAGCCGGCGGTTCCTGGCCGCGCTGGCCGGTAAGACCGACCCCGAGGCTAAGCGCAAGACCATCGGCGCGCTCTTCATCGATGTGTTCGACGAGGAGGCCAAGAAAGCCGGCGGCGCCGAGTTCCTGGCGCAGGGCACCCTCTACCCCGACGTGATCGAGAGCGTGTCGTTCACTGGCGGGCCGTCGGTGACCATCAAATCGCACCACAACGTCGGCGGCCTGCCGGAGCGCATGCACCTGAAGCTGATCGAGCCCCTGCGCGAGCTGTTCAAGGACGAAGTGCGCGCGCTCGGCCGGGAGCTGGGTATCCCTGAGCATTTCATCTGGCGCCACCCGTTCCCGGGACCGGGCCTCGCCATTCGCATCCCCGGCGAGGTGACCGAGGAGCGGTTGCAAATTTTGCGCAAGGCCGACGCCGTCTTCCTCGACGAGATCCGCAAGGCCGGCCTCTACGACAAGATCTGGCAGGCCTTCGCCGTGCTGCTGCCCGTGCGCACCGTCGGCGTCATGGGCGACGCGCGCACCTACGACCACGTCTGCGCCCTACGCGCCGTGACCTCGACGGACGGCATGACCGCGGATTTCTACCAGTTCCCCCACGACGTGCTGGGAAGAGCGGCGACGCGCATCATCAACGAGGTGCAGGGCATCAACCGCGTGGTGTACGACGTGACGAGCAAGCCACCAGGGACGATCGAGTGGGAGTAGGGAGCGGGCTTTCCACAGTCAGGGAAATAGGCTGGAAGCCGCCAATAGGTGCGCGGATGCGCGAGCGAGAGAAGAGATGGGTCAGGGTCAGGGCCCTCACCACGGAGGAGAAAGCCGCCATTGCAATCGCTTGCGAGCGCTTCATCGGCGCTACGCTCAAGCCCCGGTTTCTGCCTGAGGTCCGTCCGACCCAGTTCAACTATCCCATCGATATTTTCGGCAAATGGCGGGGAAGCAAATACAGCTTCATCACGCGCTACCGTTCGGGGTTTCCAGACAATCTCGGGGAGGAGTTCGATTCGGCGTTCACGCGCCTCGACCATGTGGAAGAGCACCTAGCGGAAATCCGATTCGATCTGATGTGGCATCGGCACACCGGTCAGTGGTGGCGTATTTACTCTTCCCTCACCCTTGAGGAGGCATTGCAGCTCTTGAAGACCGAGCCCTTGCTTCAACCGATCATATGAAGACGAAAGGTCAATCCCGATTCGACTGGCGCGCGCTGCGAGACTTGGCAGGCGAGAGGTCGTTTGCGCGCGGCGCAGATTATCACCGCAACGGGCGGGTCCAGATTATTGCCTTCGAGGCGCGGCGCGTGCTGGCACAGGTCGCCGGGACGGATGACTACCGAACGGAGCTGTGGGGTCGCGGAAAGACAATCGACGGGGAGTGCTCGTGCCCGGCTTTCGAGGATCGGGGCTTCTGCAAGCACATGGTCGCAGCAGCGTTGGCAGCCAATGCTGCGGGCGGAGATGCGGAGGCGGAAGGGGCCGGTGTGCTCGCGCGCATCAGGGGTCATCTGAAGGCAAAGGGCGTCGACGCACTCGTAAATATGATCGTGCATCTGGCGGAGCGGGATCCAGCCTTGTTCCGCAAGCTGGACCTGGCCGCAACGGCGGTGCACGCCGACGACAAGACGCTGGAGGTGCGTCTTCGCAGGGCGATCGACGATGCGACGCGCACGAGGGGCTTTGTCGACTATCGCGAGGCGGCCGGCTGGGCCGACGGCGTGGAGAAGACCCTCGATGCCATCGCCGATCTCGCACAGGACCACCGCGCCGGCTTGGCCCTGAGGCTCGTGGTGCACGCCATGGCGCAAATCGAGCGGGCGATCGAGAGCATCGACGATTCCGACGGCCATTGCGGCGCGCTGTTCGAGCGTGCGCGCGACATCCACCTCGCGGCCTGCCGCGCGGCGAAACCCGATCCCGCGGAACTGGCCCGCGATCTCTTTGTCCGAGAGACCGACGGCGCCTTCGATACATTCCACGCTGCCGCCCCGCTCTACGCCGATGTCCTGGGCGAGCGGGGGCTCGCAGAGTATCGCCGCCTCGCCGCCGAGGCCTGGAGCAGGCTTCCTGCGCGAACGGGCCGTAGGCCCGCTGGAAACGACCTCTCAAACGATAGCTTTCATTTGCTTCCGATCCTGGATTTTTTCGCCGAGCGCGAGGGCGATGTGCAGGCGCGCATCGATCTGCGCGCCAGGGACTTGTCCTCGCCGTGGAGCTATCTGCAGCTCGCCGAGTTCTGCCGCGAGCAGGGCCAGGAGGAGGAGGCGCTTCGCCGCGCCGAGGAAGGCCTTTGGATCTTTGAGGACGGCAGGCTCGATGAGCGGCTGGTGTTCTTCGCGGTGGACCTGCTCTCAAAGGCCGGTCGAAAGCGGGACGCGGAGGCGCATTTGTGGCGAGCCTGGGAGAAGGCCCCGAGCCTCGAGCTGTACAAGCGGCTTCGCAAGCTCGGCGGCAAAGCCGCAAGCAAGCGCGCGGTCGAACGGCTCGAGGTGCCGCTCCTCGAGAAGGGGCGCGCGCAGCGGAACTTCTCGGCTGATCTTCTGATCCGCATCCTAGCGCTCGAGAAGCAGTTCGACGCTGCCTGGGCGGCAGTGCGCCAGCACGGGGCGACAATGGGAGAGAGGAACACCCTTGCCCGGGCGAGCGAGGCGACCCACCCGCGCGAGGCTCTGGAGACCTATGCCCGAAGGATCGAGGAACTCGCCAATGCAGGCGGCAATCCGGCTTACGTGGAGGCCGTAAAGTTGGTCGAGCACATGGCGAAGCTGCGCGACGCCACCAAGCATGCGGCCTACCTGGCAGATCTCAGGGAGCGGCACGGGCGCAAGCGCAATTTTATGAAGCTTCTAAAATGAGGCGGGCCGGAAATGCCATCGGCTTGGAGCCGGGGCGCGTGAGGCGGCCGCCGCTGCCAACCGCCGGGGCAGGTTCTGCTGACCCGGTCGGCGCGTCAGAATGGGCGCCTGCCCGTGCAGGCGCGTGGGGCAAGCCGGTGCGTGGTCACCTACTGGTCGTCGACCTCACCGCCCACTCCGCGCTCGCCCTTGCGCGGGTAATAGTCCGAGCCGTAGTCGTAGGTCGGCTCCGCGCCGGCCTTGATGCCTTCGACGCCGGCGACCAGCCACCCCTTCGGGCTGCGGCAGATGTGATTGACGAGCGCGGCGCCGTTGCCGTTGTCGAAGCCGTCGATGTTCTGGTCGCGGCCCAGCTCCATGATCGCGCTGGCGCCCTCGGCAATGCGCGCCTGTGCTTCCTTGTCGCTGATCACGGCACTCTTGTACTCGATGATCTTGCGGCCCCACGGAATCTCCTCGCCGGCAAACAGGCCGTCGCCTTCGATGGGAGACTTGCGCACGACGAGGCGGCAGTTGGCACCTTTGACTGGCTTCATGCAGAGAGTCGATCCGTTCTGCGCGGCGATGGCCTAGCGGTCATCTATCGCATGGTCTTGCCTGCGACTAGCCCGCGAGCGACCAAGGCGCCACCCCATGGGGAACGCCGCGAGGATAGAAATCCCGGCTGCAAAATCTACTGCGCGCCCTCCGCCTTGATCTTGGCGTCGCGGATGACTTTGCCCCACTTCTCCATCTCGGTCTTGATCCGTGCCGCGAACTCATCGGGTGAATTGGCAACGACCTCGAATCCGAGCTCATCGAGACGCTTCTGCACGTCGGGCATCGCCACGAGCTTGACGATCTCCCGATGCAGCAGAGCAACGATCTCCTTGGGCGTAGCAGCCGGCGTCAGGATGCCCGTCAACGTGTAGGCCTCCTGCCCTGGGAAGCCGGCCTCCGCCATGGTCGGCACATCCGGCAGCGCCGAAGAGCGCTTCTCGGCCGTCACCGCGAGACCTCGCAGCAGGCCCTCCTTGATCTGCGGCGCCGCCGGCGGCACGGCGGAGAATGCCACCGGTGTGTGGCCGCCGACCGTCGACTGCATGGCGGGGCCGGCACCGGTGAACTGGACGGTCGGAAGGTCGAGGCCGTTCGAGATGCGGAAGATCTCGCCGGAGAGGTGCGGCGTGCTGCCGACGCCGGGCGCCGCGAAGCTGTACTTGCCCGGGTTGGCCTTGATGAGTTCGATCAGCTCCTTGACGGTCTTGGCGGGCACTGAGGGGTGCACAGTGATGACGTTGGGCGAGACCGCCACCATGGTGACCGGCGCGAAGTCCTTGACGGGATCGTAGGGAATCTTGGCAAAGAGGCTCGGATTGACGACGAAGCCCGTGCTGACGACCAGCAGCGTGTAGCCGTCTCCCGGCGAGGAGGCGACCATGCCCGTTGCCGTGTTGCCGCCGGCGCCGGGCTGGTTGACGACGTAGAACTGCTTGCCGAGGTTGGCTGACAGCTTGTCGGCGACGATGCGGGCGACGACGTCCGTCGGGCCGCCGGCCGCGAAGCCCACGACGATGCGCACGGGCTTGTCGGGGTAGGACTGGGCGGAGGCCGCCTCGGCGAAAGCAAGAGCGATTAGGCCGACGGCAAGACGAATGATCGAGCTCAAGGGCGTCCTCCACTGCGATCGATTTTTCGGCCATAGTAGCATCAGCGCCGGCAGCCGCGAACCGATTCCCATCACCGGGGCCGTCGGCTCGCCCGTCAACCCGCTGGCGATCAAGTACTCTCTCTCCATCGACAAGGAGCCCCACATGGATACCAAGCAGTATCCCGTCACCAGGACCGAGGCGGAGTGGCGCAAGCTGCTGACGCCAGAACAATACGAGATCATGCGCGAGCACGGCACCGAGGCGCCCGGCAGCTGCGCGCTCAATTTCGAGAAGCGCGCCGGCACGTTCATTTGTGCGGGGTGCGATCAGCCGCTGTTCGTGTCGAAGAGGAAATTCGAAAGCGGCACCGGCTGGCCGAGCTTCAATGATCCCGCGTCCGGTGCGGTGGAGACGACGACGGACGAAAGCTACGGCATGATCCGTACGGAGGTGCATTGCAGCCGCTGCGGCAGTCATCTGGGCCACGTCTTCGACGACGGCCCGCCCCCGACCGGCCTGCGCTACTGCATCAATGGCGTGGCCATGAAGTTTCTGCCCGAATAATTCAGGCCAGGATGGTGCATCCGGCGGCAGAGTGCCAACTGCTCAGCCAGGCCCCCAGGACAGCCATCGCACATTCGCGGTGTGACTTGATCCGCAGTTGCTCTTCCGGCCTTCGGCTGCAAACGTCATTCGCGCACCACGGATCAAGCCAGAGTTAAACTCCGCTGAGAATCCATACAACTATCCGAGCATGCTTGGCCTGCCGCCACGGTGCATTCCAACTTGTGCGGGAATGATGTTGCACATACGTTGATCCTTCAATTCATGCGGTGACCGGTATTGCGGCCAAAATAATGCGGTTTTCGCGTCAAAATGGCGGATGCCGCACATTCAACCTTCGGAAACTCTACCATTCGTATGCGAACAGGCGACCAACCGTGCTCGAAAAAAATCGGGAACTTGCGAAACTTGTTGGAGAATTTGTCGCCGTTAACACACTGTTAATAATCTCCCCATAACTTTCGTTTAACTAATCCGCAACGGTTTGCGTCGGGCCTTATCGTCCGTCTTCGAGTTTCGGTTTCAACCAAGCTCCGGAAGCCTGCGCCAAGAAATGGGTCTTGAACTGAACGGCTTCGCCGTAGTTGGAGCGAGCCTCGCGGGGG
>JRHI01002439.1_pt1 | contig 12739 bp, 10 predicted proteins | sample 215371 | NCBI WGS metagenome assembly JRHI01 (sample SAMN02929681, study PRJNA255918) | sediment metagenome | biome: cave system; feature: Ice Cave; material: Sediment; isolation source: sediment from deep within a dark volcanic ice cave with no known source of... ...
AGCCAGTCGCCGCCGAGACGATGGCGACCGCAGAGAGCACGTACCAGATGGTGATCCGCAGCGCGATCGAAGTCGGGCGGCGCCAGACCCGCCACCCTCGCGCCGCCACGATGTCAGGACCGTACTTCGAGGACATAGCCAATTCCTCGCACCGTATGAAGGAGCTTCGCGTCGAACGGATCGTCGACCTTCGTGCGAAGCCGGCGCATATGAACGTCGACGACGTTCGTGTCGCTGTCGAAATTCATGTCCCAGACCTGTTCGGCGATGACCGTCCGCGACAGGACGTCTCCCGCCCGCCGGAGGAATAGCGACAGCAGAAGAAACTCCTTGGGAGTGAGGTCCAACGTCTTGCCGGCCCGGGTCGCGCGCCCCCGATTGAGATCGATTTCGAGATCGTCAAGGCGGAGGATTGTCTGCTCGCGCTTGGGGCCGCGGCGCAGAATGGAACGGACGCGCGCCAGTAGTTCGGAAAACGCAAACGGCTTGACCAGGTAGTCGTCGGCTCCTAGGTCTAGTCCCTTGACGCGATCCTGGAGGCCATCACGGGCGGTCAGAAAGAGCACACGAACCTCGCTCTGCAGCCGTCTCACCTCGGTCATGACCGACCATCCGTCCATGATAGGCAGCATGACGTCGAGAATCAGGAGATCGTATGGACCGGTACGCGCGAGAAACAATCCGCTCTCGCCGTCGTGCGCGAGATCCACGACGAAGCCGTTCTCCTCAAGGCCTTTCTTGAGATACGCCGCCGATTTTTGTTCGTCGTCGATGACCAGGATCTTCATCTGCGTTTGGTCCAGCGAGTGGATGCATTGACTTGCAAACGCGTCCGCTTCGTGCGTTCACTCGGAGTCGACAATAGTGGCCGCGTCGATGCAATGGAAATGAAACCGCGGTCGACAGTTAGATGACGGAATCGTCATCTTGGCGTCAGGGCCCCGTCAGTTTCGTCTGAGTAAACCCCTGGCCACGCATCGTGATTCCGATGTCCGACGAACTCTCCTTGGCGATGGTACTCACGAATGACCGCATTCGCTATTCCGGCAATTCTCGTTGTAAGGTGTGAGCCGCGTCGTCCCGAGGCCGTGTCCGGCGTATCGCGGACGCCGAGCAGCGACGCCGTCGACAGTGCGGCGGAGTCGGGCATATGAACGGACCAAACCCAGCGAAGCGTCGGCTTCTGCGCCGCATGATTGCGGTCCTTGTCGCCGCCGGCCTTGGGGTCGGGATCGTATGGGGGTTCGTTGCCGGCCGCACCGAAGCGGCCCGGGAAGCGGAGCGGGAGAAGCCCATTAAGTCTCCCCTGCGCATATCCTCGGAAAACGACGAACAGGTCGTCACCCTGGACGCGGACGCGCAGCGGCTCAACGGCATCCAGTCGACGATGGTGACGACGGCGCCTTATCAGGAGCGCGTCCGGGCCTATGGCACGATCGTCGACCTGGCGCGGCTGACCGACTTGAGCAACAGCTACCAGAACGCCATCGCTTTGCTGCAATCCGCAAGGGCGAAGCTTGCGGCCTCGCGCCCGGCGATGGAACGCGCGCAGTTCCTTCTCAGGAATAGCCAGGCCGTGTCCGAAGCGGCGGTTCAGGCGGCTCAGGCGACGTTCGGCGCCGACCAGGCCAGCGAGGCGTCGGCCGAATCGCAGGTGCGCACCTTGAGCGCGACCGCCCAACAGGAATGGGGCTCGGTCCTTGGCAAGGCGCTGATCGAAAGATCAACCGTCATCACCCGCCTGATCGAGCGGCAGGATTTCCTTCTGCAGATCACTTTGCCGCCGGGCGTCTCCATCTCGTCGCCTCCCCCCACCGCCGCGATCGTCACCGCTAACGGACTTCGCGCGGAGATCAAATTCCTGTCCGCGGCGACCCGCACCGACCCAAAGATTCAGGGCATCAGCTACTTCTACATCGCCGCCACGGACAGCGGCGTCCTGCCCGGCATGAACGTGCTCGCCTTCCTGCCGACGGGCAACGTCGATGATGGCGGCGTCGTCCCGGATACCGCGATTGTCTGGTGGCAGGATCGTGCCTGGGTCTACCGCCGCCGCGCGGCGGACAAGTTCGTGCGCGTTTCGATCGCCACGAACCTTCCGGCCCCGGGCGGAGGTTATGTCGTTAGGAGCCTTCCGAAGGACGCGGAGATCGTGACTCAGGGCGCCCAAACGCTTCTCTCCGAGGAGTTCCGCGCCCAGATCCAGGTCCTCGGCGAGGACAAGAAGTGACGGCCGGCTCTCCGTCCGGGCCGCAGGCGGCCATCATCGGCTTCGCGATCCGCTTTCGCGGCATCGTCATCGCGCTGGCCTGTGTGCTGTTGGCCTATGGAGTCTATTCGCTCGGTCGGGCCAAATATGATGTTTTCCCCGAGTTTGCCCCGCCTCAGGTGGGCATCCAGACTGAAGCCGCCGGGCTGACGCCTGAACAAGTGGAAATCCTGGTCACCCGGCCAATCGAGACCGCCATCAACGGCGTGCCCGGCGTCCAGACGTTGCGCTCGACATCAATTCAGGGACTTTCGGTCGTTACGGTGTTTTTCGACCCATCGAGCGACATTTACCGCGACCGGCAGGTGGTTGCGGAGCGGCTTGCGGTGGCCGCCCAGCAGCTTCCGGCTGGCGTCCAGCCGCCGTCCCTGACGCCGCTGACATCTTCAACAAGCACCGTGCTCGTCGCCGGTCTTACCTCTGATAAGCGCTCGCTGATGGAATTGCGGACGCTGGCGGATTGGACCCTTCGTTTGCGGTTGCTCGCGGTGCCCGGTGTCGCCAATGTTGCGATCTTCGGCGGCGAGACGCGCTCGATCCAGATTCAGGTCCATCCCGACAAGCTTATCCTCTACGATCTCGGACTGAACGACGTTTTGACTGCGGCTCGGAAGGCGACCGGAGTGCGAGGCGCCGGCTTCATCGACACCAAGAATCAACGCATCGTGTTCCAGACCGAAGGTCAATCGCTCCGGGCCGCACAGATCGCGCGGACCGTGATGCTGAGCCAGGGCGGATCAAGCGTGACCCTCGGCAATGTCGCTGATGTGACGGACGCACCGGAGCCGCCAATCGGCGGCGCCGCGATCCAGGGAAAACCCGGCGTCATTCTCAGCATCGCCGAGCAGTACGGCGCCAATACCGTTGATGTGACGACAGGGGTCGAAGCGGCACTGCAAGACCTAAAGCCGGGACTCGAACGTGATGGGGTGACGCTGCAATCCGACCTCTTCAGACCTGCGAACTTTATCACGACGGCGATCAGCAACGTCCGGAGTTCATTGCTGCTTGGTGGCGCGATGGTGATCGTGGTTCTGTTTCTGTTTCTCTTCGATTTGCGAACTGCAGCCATCTCCTGCACGGCGATTCCCTTGTCGCTTCTTGCGGCGACCATCGTTCTTGAGTTGTCCGGCGCCACACTGAACACTATGACCTTGGGTGGCCTCGCCATCGCCATCGGCGAGGTCGTCGACGATGCCGTCATCGGTGTGGAAAACATCGTTCGGCGTCTGCGCGAGAACCGCCGTTTAGCGGAACGGCGCCCTGAGGCACGCGTCGTGCTAGACGCCTGCATCGAGGTCCGCGGCGCAGTCGTTTATGCCACCTTTGCGGTCATCCTCGTCTTTCTTCCCATCGTTACTTTGCCCGGCATCGCCGGGCGGCTCTTTGCCCCTCTCGGGATGGCCTATATTTTGGCGGTGCTCGCCTCGCTCGCCGTTGCTTTAACCGTCACTCCTGCGCTCTCGATGGCGCTGCTGGTCGGGCGAAGTGTTCAAGACAAGGACCCGCCGGTCGTCCGCTGGACGCGTGGCGGCTACCAAAAACTGCTGGAGAGGATCGCCCGGCGTCCAAGAGCAATCATCATTGCGGCAGTCGCATTCACACTGATCGGAAGTGCCGCGTTGCCGTTCTTTGGCGGCGGCTTCATTCCGGAACTCAAGGAAGGCCATTTCATCATCCATATGTCGGCCGTTCCCGGCACTTCGATCGACGAGTCGCTTCGCATCGGCGCGCGGGTTGCGGACACGCTTCGGAAATTACCATCGGTACGCTCGGTGGCGCAGCGCGTGGGGCGCGCGGAGAAGTCCACCGACACCTGGGGAACTCACTACAGCGAGATTGAGGTCGATCTTAAGCCATTGAGCGGTGACGAGGCAGAAGGGGTACAGGCCGAGATTCGCCAGGCTCTCGGCGGTTTTGTCGGCGTCAATTTCTCTGTCAAGACCTTCCTGACCGAGCGCGTGGAGGAGACGCTCTCGGGCTACACCGCCTCGGTCGCCGTCAATATCTTCGGCAATGATCTCGATGTGCTTGACCAGAAGGCGCAGCAGGTTGCCATGGTGCTCGGGAGCATCACGGGAGCCACCGAGATTCAGGTCCAGTCACCGCCCGGCTTGCCGCAGCTCACGATTCGATTGCGTCAGGATGATCTCGAACGGTGGGGTCTCGACGCTGTCGAGGTGCTCGATCTCATTCGCACGGCTTACCAAGGAGATATTGTCGGCCAGACCTATGAGGGCAATCAGGTCTTCAACGTCATCACCGTCCTGGATACCGAGAGCCGTGGCAGCCTGACCAAGGTTGGTAACCTGCCGCTCCGTGCCAGCAGCGCGCCAAGCGGTGCTCTATTGAGCAGCCCCTCTGGCGGAACCCAATCTGCCAATGGCGGCGGCACCTATGTGCTGCTGAAACAGGTCGCCGATATCTATCAAGCCGCCGGCAGATATCAGGTGCAACATCAAGGTGGCCAGAGACTGCAGACGATCACCGCCAATGTGGCGGGCCGTGACATCGCCTCGTTCGTTCAGGACGCCAAGGCCGCCATCGGCTCAAATGTACAACTTCCGGCCGGTTACTATGTGACGTTCGCCGGTGCCGCCGAAGCTCAATCGCAATCGCAGCGCGACCTCATCCTGAATTCTGCCATCGCGGGCATCGGCATCATCCTGTTGCTGTCCGTCGTCACCCGCAATTGGCGCAATCTGGTTCTTGTTCTGGTCAACCTTCCATTCGCACTTGTAGGTGGCGTGCTCGCGGTATTTGCGACGGGGGGCATGTTGTCTTTGGGTTCGCTCGTGGGATTTGTAACCTTGTTCGGAATTACGTTGCGGAATTCGATCATGATGATCTCGCATTACGAACACTTGGTCGAAGTTGAAGGCCGGCAATGGGGACCGAGCACCGCGGTCGAAGGCGCGGCAGATCGGCTCGTTCCGATTCTGATGACCTCCCTTGTGACCGCCCTGGGCCTTCTGCCCTTGGCAATCGGCATGGGCGATCCCGGGCGCGAGATCGAGGGACCCATGGCGGTCGTGATCCTCGGAGGGCTGCTGACATCGATGGCACTGAACCTGCTTGTACTCCCAACATTAGCACTACGGTTCGGCCGGTTCGAGCCAGGAGTGGACGAATTCGCGAGCCAACAAGACAGCCCGCACGGAGCTCCTGCCGAATAGATTTTACGAATTGGCGGCGGCTTTCAAATTGAACTCGCCTTGGCTCGCTTCGGCGCCAGCGTGGTCGGTAACGCCCTGCGGCTGCGGGCTGTCCATCTCTTGAGAAACAGAAAATCGAGTTCCGCCCCGAGATACAGAGATGCGTCATCAAGCCCGCGCAGGCAGATGATCGTCACGCGTGAGACTGCTGAATCGCGTCAAGCTGGCCTCGAATTGCAATTCGACCGTGCCGGTTGGACCATGGCGTTGCTTGCCTATGATCACTTCGGCCTTGCCACGCGCCAAAGCCATTTCTAGTTGCCATTTCTCATATTCGGGCGTTCCCGTGTGAGGCGCGTTGTTAGCTAGATAATATTCCTCGCGGAACACGAACATCACGACGTCCGCGTCCTGCTCGATAGAGCCCGATTCGCGCAAGTCCGAGAGTTGTGGTCGCTTCTCGTCGCGCTTTTCGACCTCGCGCGACAATTGCGACAATGCGATGATCGGTACATTCAGTTCCTTTGCGAGGGCCTTGAGACCAGTGGTGATCTCGGTGACTTCTTGCACGCGATTGTTGGAACGTTTTCCCGAACCCTGCAGCAACTGGATGTAGTCGATCACGATCAGATCGAGGCCTTTCTGTCGCTTCAGCCGGCGCGCCCGCGCGGTCAGCTGCGAAATCGAAAGGCCACCGGTCTCATCGACGTAAAGCGGCAATGACTGCAGTTCGATCGAATGATCTCGGATCTTGTCGAAGTCGGCTTCGGTAATGCCGCCGCGACGGATCATGCTGGAGGCGATGCCGGTCTGCTCGGCGAGAATACGCGTGGCGAGCTGTTCAGCCGACATTTCGCAGGAGAAGAAGCCTACGATGCCGCCGTTGACCGACGTCATGGTGCCGTCGGCCTGAACTTCGGCGGTATGCGCCTTCGCCACATTGTAGGCGATGTTGGTGGCGAGCGCCGTCTTGCCCATGCCGGGGCGGCCGGCGATGATGATCAAGTCGGAGGCCTGCAGGCCGCCCATCTTGGTGTCGAGGTCGCGCAAGCCGGTAGCGATGCCGGACAGTTTTCCCTCGCACTGGAAGGCTCTGGCCGCCATATCGACGGCGACGTTGAGGGCCTGCGAGAAGCGCTGGAAGCCGCCGTCGTAACGGCCGGACTCCGCCAGTTCGTAAAGCTGTCGCTCGGCATCCTCGATCTGCGCGCGCGGCGCAAAATCCACCGGGGCGTCAAAGGCGACATTGACCATGTCCTCGCCGATCCGGATCAGATCGCGGCGCAGCGCCATGTCGTAGATGGTTCGCCCGTAGTCGTGGGCATTGATGATGGTGGTCGCCTCAGCGGCGAGTCGGGCGAGATATTGTCCGACCGTCATGCCGCCCATGTCGGTTTGGGCCGGCAGGTAGGTCTTCAACGTCACCGGCGTGGCAACCTTGCCCATCCGGATCAGGCTGCCGGCGGTCTCGAAAATGGTTTGATGGATCGGCTCGAAGAAATGTTTGGGCTCGAGAAAGTCCGACACCCGATAGAACGCGTCGTTGTTGATGAGTATCGCGCCCAGCAGACTCTGCTCCGCTTCGATATTATGGGGCGCGGTCCGATACGCTGGAGCTCCCGGGTCAGGAGCGAGCTTGAGAGCATTCGAATCACGTGTGGCCATGGTCAGCAAGTGATCTCTGAACGTTGAAGATCGGAGCGACGATAAGCGCTTCCCTTATGCACGATTCGCTCACCGCGCGGTGTGCATCGTGGAGACGCATCGAGGCTTCACGGTTTTCGTTGCCTTTAGGCGAAATTCACTCGCCTCATTGGCAACGTTTCAGGTTTCAAGCAGGAAGACTGTCCACCGCCAACGAACGAAACAAGATGGGACCGGCCTGCCCATCGCGTCACGCCTGCCGCTTTTGTCGCAGCCGGGAATTGATCTGCGCCATCAGAATCGGTCCGAGCGAAAATTCGCCGGCCTCTGCTTTTCTCGTCAACCCACGCAGGTAGCCGCCGGCGGAATTGATCGCCGCGCCGCGCTGCAGGATACAAGCGACGACGACCGCGGCCGGAATCTCGCCCATGACGATTTGCGCTTCCTCCCAGGCGCTCGGACTGATCCCAAGCGTGGACCGAACGACGGTCGCAGTGGCGACGAAATCACGCCAGTTCGCAATTCCGCCCTTCGCGTAGTCGACGATCTCCGGACAGGCGCCGAGGACCATTCCTAGCGGATACGAACCATCGCCCCCCCGCGACGGTTGAGGCTTTGGCTCCGCCTTCGCCGCCCAGCCTGTTTGGAGGCTTGGTTCAAGTTCAATAAAGGGTTTTGGGTTTGAACTCTGTATGTGGCGCTCAATCTGGGACTCATTGGCGCTCGGATTTTGTGATTTAACATGTGTTTCCAGAAGATTGAACACATCGTCGGCGAGCTGCGACAACTCCTCCGCGATCGGCTCGAGCTGTTGCGGGGTGGCGGTGCGCGGAATCTGATCGACGATCGCGCGAAAGGCGGCGTGAACCTCCTGCCAACTGGCAGGCCCCTGCCCTCCTTTGCGCGTCGGAACRCCTTCCTCGATGCCGGTAGCGATCATCTTTGCAATGTCTCGCCGGCAAAGCGTTATGCGTTCACGCACGAGCTTTAGTGCGCGCGCCTCTGCTTCCACGGCGGCCGCCAGGCCCTCGAACTCCGCCGAGCGAACGACAAGCGGTGACAGATCGAGACCGAAGGCGAGTTCGATCGCGCCGGCGTTGCCCTTTCGGGCGTAACGCTTGCCATTCGGACTATCGCGTCGAACGATCAAGCCGGCGTCGACCAACACAGCGAGATGCCGTCGCAGTGTGGATGCCGGCATACCATGGGCCCGCAGCGAGAGCTGGTGGTTGGACGGAAAGACGATCAGGTCCTCCTCCCCGGTCAGAGCAGTTTCCGGATGGAACGTTAAAAGCGCATTCAAGACCGAAAGCGAGCGCTCGGATACGCCAAGGCGTGGCCGAGCCGCGCAGATGGCCTGGTAGATCTTCCACTTGTGCACGACCTTTTCGGGAGGGCGTGACGTTGCGACCATTTGGCTTGCCACGTGGGCAAGCGTCAGCGATCGCCGCCCAAAGGGCGTCGTTGGTGTGTGTGACTGCATGTCTTTGCCTCAGTTAGGGCAAAGGAAACCTGCTCGCCAAAACAGCGATTATTTCGAATCCAGACACTTGACTGCGATTCGCGGAAGTGAGATTCTCAGACTGCCAAGAATGAGATAAGGGCTTCCGGAACTCTGTTTCGGGGGCCTTTTTCTTTTGCCGCTGTTCTCCAGTTAGGTTAATTTTATACGCGGTTCACGCCTCTTCGCGGCGCCTGAACGCCGCGTAGATCTCGGGGAGCGATTGCACGAGATAGGTGCCGAAATCGGCCGCTACTTTCTTGTCGATCATCACCGTCAGATTGCGAGCGTCTTCTTTGATGCGCGCAACGCGCGCGCCATCGTCTGTTTTCCAAACAGTCGATGGCGGTGGTTTGGACTTTTTCGGAGCGACTGCGTCGAATATCTGATGGAAGCGCTCGTCGGATTTTTTCTTCGTGAACGCGTCGTCGGCGATGAGACGCTCGGCAACTTCGAGTGCCCGCGGCGCCTCAAGACGCACCGACAATCCGATCCAGCGGTCTCGTCCCGCTTTTGGGGCGGGTCCGATTGCCTCGATGATGGTGCGCGGAATTTTCACAGCTGAAGAGATGAGCCGCGACAGACCCGTTTTGTCGACCGACAGCGCCGCCATAATCGTGTCGCGCCCGTAGCCGTTCCCCTCCAGTTGCGCGGCAAATAATGCTTTCTCGATAAAGGAGAGATCTTCGCGTGCGTTGTTTTCTTGGCCCTGCGCAACAACCAATTCATTGTCGGTGAGCTGTTTGACGACGGCACGTACGGGGCGGCCCAATTCAGCACACGCTTTCGCACGACGTCGGCCGTAGGCGATCTGATAGCGTCCCTCGCGCTCCGGATGCGGCCGCACTAGAATCGGAACTTGTTGTCCATGTTCGCGGATCAACGCAACGAGTTCGTAGTGGCTGTCTTCCGAGCCCTTGAGACGATCGGCAATGGGCGAGGCGTCAATCAAGTCCGGCGCAATCTCAACGACAGATTGTGCCTTCAGTTGTTCGAACGATCGGCTAACCGCGCCGATAGCGCCGCGTGATCCCGGAACAGAAAACGGCGAGCCCAGTGGCTTGACATTCTGCGGCTCGGAAGCGCTTCCCCCGGGCGAGTTGCCGGACGGCAACTGGACCCCAGTTAGGCCCGCCAAGAGATTCTTTCGTGCCATTACGCCCTCCCCCACGCGGTTCGGATGAGTTGCTCTATTTCTCCGTTGACGTTGTCGAGCGCCTCAAGCGCGCGATCGTATGTCGATCGCGTAAACTGATCGCGACTCACTTCGTAAAGCGTCTGCTTGGTGATGCCGGCGTCGGAGATCGCCGTGCTCTTCAACATCGGATAGTTGAGGACATGATCCCCGAACATGGAACGCATGAAAGAAACCATCTGGTTTTGCGGACCGTCACCCGGTTCGAAGCGGGTCATGAGGTAGCGCATCCAGTCGTACCCCATGTTGCCTCCAGCTTGAGCGACCACTCCGAGGAGGTCGGAGGTCATGATTAGGAACTGGCACATGGACATCACGTCGAGCATCTGCGGATGAACGGTGACGAGAACGGCAGTTGCTGAACACAACGCCGACATCGTCAGAAAGCCAAGTTGGGGTGGGCAATCCACGACGACGACGTCGTAGTCACCAGCCACGCTCGAAAGCGCAGCGTCCATGCGGGTGAAGAACATACTTTGCGCACGTCCGCCGCCGGTCATCAGCGCCTTGGGCGTCTCATGTTCAAACTCCATGAGCTCAAGGTTCCCGGGTACGAGATCCAAGTTAGCAAAATACGTCTTGCGAATAATTTCTTTGAGATCTCGGCGCTGGGCGTCATAGCGTATCGCGCCATACAGCGTTCCATTTTCGGGGATATCAAATTCCGGCTGGATACCATGAAGCGCCGAAAGACTGGCTTGGGGGTCGAGATCGATCGCGAGAACGCGGTAGCCTCGCAGCGCGAGATATTGCGCCAGATGCGCGGCAGTCGTGGTCTTGCCGCTTCCGCCTTTGAAATTGACGACGGTGATGACCTGAAGATGATCTTGTCCGACTCGCCCCGGCGCATATCGCCGGTCGGCTTTTCCGCTGGCGTCCAGATATTCACGCAGCGCTTGAATATCCTCGATCGTATAGGATCGGCGCCCTTGTGCCCCGACCTCGACCGCCGGGCCTTTCCCTTCGAGCGAGAGGCGTCGAAGGTAGCCATCATTGACGCCAATAAGTTTCGCTGCTTCGAGGGATGAGAACCGACGAAGGGTCTTATGCGCTTCCGGCGGAAAAAGTTGAAGTCGATGGGCTTGCAGCTTGGACGAGAGCTCGCGGGCATGGGACCCGACGAGTTCGTGGATGGCTTTAGAACCTTGGCCGCTATTTGGTCTTGTATCCACGTGACGCTCGCGTAAGCACGGAAAAGGGCGCGAAGCACGCCCCGAAGCCGTGACTACATCACCGATTCTGCGAGTCTGGCAAGCGATTTAGGGTTAACGAGATCTTAACGCCTGGTATCGCGCCGTAGTTTTGAAAAGTTGCCGGCCGGCAACTTGGGCCTCGTCCCATGAGCAGGATCGGGCCTCCACGCGTATCGAGACCTCTCAGACGGCAAGTCGTGCCGCCTTTCCTAGCCCCCGCTCAACTTCGTTGTAATAGCTCGCGGCCTGTTGCACGGAGCGATGTTGCGACTGTTGCATCGCTTCCGGCAAAGAGACGCCCCGGCGCGATGCCTCCGTGAGGTAGCCCGAGCGGAGCCCATGGGCCGAAAATTCCTTCGCCGCCAGCCCGGCCAGCTCGCAGCGCCGCTTTACGATCAGATTGATCGACTGCGGCGTCAGCGCCCTCTCCTCCACCGCCTCCCAACGATTGATGGCCCGGAAGATCGGCCCCCTGCTGATGTCCGCCCGTTTGAGCCATTCGCGGAGCGCCCCGACCGGAGGCTCGACCAGCAGCACCCTCCCCGACTCGTCCGCCACGCCAGTCTTGGTCCGGCCGAGCTGGATCGCCAGGCACGGCAGTGCCGGCGACTGCGGATCCTGGGGATCGAGCAAGACCGGCGGTTCGTCGCTGAGTTGCTCGATCCGCAGCCGCGCCACCTCGCTGCGCCGTCGTCCGCCGGAGGCGAACGCGAGCAGCAGGATGGCAAGATCGCGGGTATCGGCCAGCCGGTCAGAGCGACATGTCGCGAGCAGACGGTCGAGGACGTCGCGGGTGACCGCCCGCTTGCTTTTGCGCTGCCGCGGCCGGGTGCTCGCCCGGACCGCCAGCCGGAGTGCCGAGCGCAAACTGGGCGAGCGGAACGGACCCTGCTGCCCTTTCCAGCGATGCAAGGTGCCCCAGCTTGCGAGGCGCCGCTTGACCGTCGAAGGCGCATGCGGGCCGGCGCTGCGCAGCATCTCGCTTTCGCGTAGCGCGGCCGCGACGTCGGCCGGCATCACGTGCTGGGGATCGGTCTCGCGCTTCGCCGGGTCCCACAGATGGTGCGCCACGAATTTCAACGCGAGGCTTTCCGAGGCCGGCCAGGGCAACGCAGCGCCGGTCGCGGCCTGGGCCCAAGCTTCAAGGTAGGCAAGGTCCGACGCCAGCGCCCGCAACGAGTTCTCGCCCATGCCTTCCTGAGCGAGATGTTTGAGCGTCGCGACGTCGTCGTCGGTCAGGAGCTCGGCGAGCCGGTCGCGCCGCTCCATCGGCAGAATCGCCGAGAGCGCGTCGAGCTGCAGCGCCCGCCGAGTTTCGGGGTCGGAGACCAGGGCGCCGGAGGTGATGTCGTCCATGGGTGCCGCTCCGTCAGAAGGCCCTGGGGCATAGACATGGGCATCGATGATACGCGCGACGCCAAATGCAAAGCACGAAAGGTGCGGCCGCCGGCGGCAGGAACTGGACCCAGCTCGGCCACAGGTTCGTGTCGATCAAAAATCGCAACACAACGCGCGCGGCAGATCGATCTCGCGTTCCTCGGCGCGCCAGGCGGCATAGCGCAACGCAGCGAGCACGTCATCGCGCTCAAGATAGGGATAGTCGGCCAGCAGCGCGTCGATCCTGCGGCCGGCGCCGATCTGGCCGACAATCATGCCGACGGTGACGCGCTGGCCGCGGATACAGAGTTTGCCGCCCATCACCGCGGGATCCTGAGTAATACGGGAGAAGTCGCTCATGTCTCGCCTCGGTGGGGGCGACGCCATACGCCTCTATATCTGAGC
>JRHI01002440.1_pt1 | contig 12738 bp, 10 predicted proteins | sample 215371 | NCBI WGS metagenome assembly JRHI01 (sample SAMN02929681, study PRJNA255918) | sediment metagenome | biome: cave system; feature: Ice Cave; material: Sediment; isolation source: sediment from deep within a dark volcanic ice cave with no known source of... ...
AAAGCAGTTAGGCAAGTGAATCATGTTGACAGCAGTGGTTAGCATACCGTTCCTCCAAAGGTCGCCAGGAGAGTCTCCGTATTGCGGGTGCCCGCCCTCATTGGCACGGCAACTCCGACGCCGGCCCCGTCGGCCGGCGCTGGCACCTCTTCTCTCTTCTGCACTCGATTGCGGTTCGTTCCGGGATAAGCAATCGACTGGGGTCGGGCACTTCTTGCCACCTGCTCATGCGTGCCAGGCCGCAGAATCATCATAGTATAACGAGTCAACCCCGAGATCGCAATCACTGCGCTCGACAAAATCCGCAACTCCTGCCGAGGATGTCGGGTTGAGCAGGCGATGCGGAGCGTTCCGTTTTTGCCGGTGTTCCGGTGGTAGTTGCCGCGCGGCTGGGTTAGAATCAACCGCCATGGACACGACTATCTCCCAAAATGATCGCCTCGGCCGCGCCGTCAGCCGGCAGCGCCTCGTGGACACCGCCCTGCAACTGATCGCCGTGCCGAGCCGTACCGGCGAGGCCGGCGGTGTTGCCGACTGCCTCGCGCGCATCCTCGGCGACGACGGCTTTCTCGTCGAACGTCCACCGGCCGGCCATGCCGCCGCTCCGGCCGTGGTCGTGCGCTTTGCCGCGCCGCAACCGGGCCGCACTCTTCAATTCAACGGTCATCTCGACACGGTCCACCTGCCGTTCGTGCCGCCGCAGGTCGCGGACGGCCGCATCACCGGCAGCGGTTCGGCCGACATGAAGAGCGGCATCGCCGCCGCCGTCGAGGCCCTGCGCGCGCTGCGCGACACTGGCGCCCTGGGCGCCGGCGCCATTCTGCTGACGGCCCACGACCTGCACGAGGCGCCCTGGGGCGACGGCCGGCAGTTGAACCAGCTCATCGCCGAGGGGTATGTCGGCGACGGCGTGTTGATTCCGGAGTATTTGAACGTGTGTCTGCCGATCGTCGGCCGCGGCGGCCTGACGTGGAAGGTGAGCATCCGCCGTCCGGGTCCACCGATCCACGAGGTGATGCGGCCGGACGAGCCGAACGTCATTGCAGTCGGCGCCGAACTGGTACGGCGCTTGCAGCAGCTGAGCGGACGGCTGGCGGTGAAGCAGGACCCCGAGGCCGGCAGCGAAAGCGTCTTCATCGGCCAGATTCATAGTGGCGAAATCTTCAATCAGTATCCGCAGGAATGCCGACTGGAAGGGACGCGCCGCTGGCTGCCCGGCACGGCCCATACCGAGGTAGAGTGTGAATTCCGGGCCCTGCTCGGCGAGTTGGCTCGGGAGACGGGGACGACGATCGGCACCGAACTGTTCCTGATCCGCGATGCATTCCTGCTGGACCCGGGCGATCCGCTGGTGACGGCGTTCCAGGGCGCGTATCGAGAGATGGCGGGAAACACGCTGCCGCTCGGCGCCAAGCCGTTCTGCGACGATGGCAACAGTTTCTGGGCGTTGGCCAAGGTGCCGGTGATCACCCATGGACCGCGCGCGAGTGGGGCGCATACGCTGAAGGAGTGGGTGGACGTCGACGACCTGGTGCGTGTGGCCAAGCTATATGCGCGGACCGCGGTGGCGTACTGCGGCGCCGCAAGAGGGAACCGAGATGGTTGAGGTGAAACTCGGTCCGAAAACGGTGGACGCGCCTTACACGGTTCGCATTCCAAACATCAGCGAGCAACGGTTCGACGAATGGGTGGACGAGGACACGAAGGCCGAACTGCTCGACGGAGTAATGATCGCGCATTCGCCGGTTTCGCCACGCCACGACAATGTTGCCAGCTTTCTGCGCACGCTGATGCGTTGTTACGCGAGCAAGAAAAGACTGGGGCTGGTGAGTGGCCCCGACACCTTGATTCGCCTGGCAAGCGGCCGCAAGGTCTGTCCGGACATCTTTTTCATCGAGCAAGCACGCGTGCCGCATCCGCTCCCCAGGCAGCAGTTCCAGGGGCCCGTGGACCTCGTCGTGGAAGTCCTCTTGCCTTCCAACCGGGATGAGGACCTGGAAAACAAGCGGCCCGCCTACCATGAAGCAGGCGTTCGGGAGCTGTGGTTCATCGATTTGGAAACCCAGGAAGTCCTTGTGGAGCGACGGCGGGAAAAGAACTACTCGGCCACTCGTATCGGGTCCGGAGAATCAACTCGACGATCCTGCCTGGCTTCTGGATCGAAGCCGACTGGTTGTGGGCCGAGGAATCCCCGGAAGAACTGGAGTGCCTGAGTCTGATACTCGCCTGAGCCACTGCCCCGCGTCCTTCCCATGCGAATCGAGGTCCGACTGCCATGACCACCGTCACCCTCCCCGACCTGATCGCCGAGGCCCAGACCACCGAGGAACGCTTTCTCCGCCAAATCTTCGTCCGCGACCAGATGGCCGAATGGTCGAAGCATCCGCTGATCATGGCCCGTGCCGACGGCGTCCATTACTGGGACGTTCACGGCAAACGCTACCTCGACGCCCTGTCCGGCATCTACGTCGTCTCGGTCGGCCACAATAACCGCCGCGTCATCGATGCCATCCGCCGCCAGCTGGATACCCTCACCTTCTCGCCGCCGATGCATGGTACGAACCCGGTCGCGGTGCAGCTGGCCAATCGTCTCGCCGACCTGGCCCCGGGCGACCTGTCGTGCGTCAAGTTCCAGTGCGGCGGCTCCGAGGTGACGGAAGCCGCCATCAAGCTCGCGCGCCAGTATCACAAGCTGACCGGCAATCCCGGCAAGTACAAGATCATCAGTCGTTACCAGTCGTGGCACGGCTCGACGCTGGGCTCGCTGTCGGCCTCTGGTCTGAAGTCGCGCAAGACGGTCAACGAGCCGCTCGCTCCCGGCTTCCTGCACGTCTTCCCGCCGACCTGCTACCGCTGCCCCTTCGGCAAGACGTATCCCACCTGCGACATCACCTGTGCCACGCTCGTCGGCGATGCGATCGAGATGGAGGACCCCGCCACCGTGGCCGCGATCATGGTCGAACCGATCGGCCACACCGGCGGCATCATCGACCCGCCACCGGAATACCTGCCCGTGCTGCGCGAGGTCTGCGATCGGTACAACGTCCTGCTCATCTTCGACGAAATCATCACCGGCGCCGGGCGCACGGGACATTTCTTCGCGGCGGAAACGTTCGGCGTGGTGCCCGACGTGCTGTGTACCGCGAAAGGCCTGAGCGGCGGCTACGCGCCGCTGTCGGCGATGATTTGCCGCCGCGGCATCGGCGACGCGTTCTGGGGACCGCTCGACGAGAACCCCGGTTTCGTCGAGGGACACACGTTCGAGGGGAACCCACTCTCGTGCGCCGCCGGCATGGCGGTGCTGGACGAGATCCTGGAGCGCGACCTGTGCGGCAATGTACGTGCGCAGGGCCACCGGCTGCGCGCGGGGTTCGAGGCGCTGGCGAAGAAGCATGGCATCATCGGCGACATTCGCGGCAAGGGACTGCTGCAAGGGATCGAATTTGTGCGCGATCCGGCGACGAAGGAGCGCTTCCCGGCGGAGATCAACTTCGGCGTGCGCGTGGGCCGGCGGGCGCTGGAGAATGGGCTGCTGTGCCGGTTCGATCCGCACTGGCTGGCGTTTGGGCCGGCGCTCATCTCGACGGCCGAGCAAATCGACGAGATGGTGGCGCTCCTGGACAAAAGCATCGGCGAGATCTTGATGGACATCTAAACCACCGTGCATGATCCGGCAGCATACAAGCCCGACGCGCGAGCGAGGGACGCTCCTACCTTCGCTTGCGCTTCAGGCTTGTGTACTGCGCCTTCACCCACGCTGCTATAGCTCGGGTATGGAAACGCACGCAAATAAACGCGCGAATTGCTTGTCGGTGGGATCGGCGTCCCGCCGGTCCTGTCGGTGGATCGGTGTCCCGCCGGTCCTGTCGGTGGATCGGCGTCCCGCCGGTCTGGTCGGTGGATCGGCCTCCCGCCGGTCCTGTCGGTGGGATCGGCGTCCCGCCGGTCCAAGACAGGCGAGACGCCTGTCCTACCAGCAAGGAAATCGATCACTGATTTCCGCGCGGCGCCTAACGCATGAGAACGTAACCGGAGTGTGAGTATCCGCTTGGTTGAAGTTCCATCTTCCTCGTCTGCCCATGGCCGACTTTGCATCGCGCTGGCCGCCCTCCTGTGGAGCACCAGCGGCGCCTTCACCAAGGTGCTGACCCTGCCGACGCCGTTCGGCCTGCACCTTCCCGAAATCGCGCCATTGCAGATCGCCTGCTTTCGCACTCTCTTCGCCGGCGCAGTGCTGCTGCCGGCGCTGCGGCGCGCCGACTTCTCGTTTCGGCCAGCGATGCTGGCGATGGTCGCCTGCTTCGCCATCATGAACGCCACCTTCGTCTCGGCGATGGCTCTGGGCACCGCGGCCAACGCCATCGTGCTACAATACACCGCGCCGATGTGGATGTACCTGGCCAGCGTCTGGTGGCTCGGCGAACGGGCCGACCGGCGCAACCTGGTGGCGCTGGTCATCGGTCTCGCCGGTATCGCGGTCCTCGTCGCCGGCGGCTGGCAGGGCGGCGACCTGCCCGCCATCGGCATCGCCCTGGTCAGTGGCTTGACGTATGCGGGAGTATTGATTTATCTGCGCGTGCTGCGCACGGCATCGCCGCGCTGGCTGACCGTGCTGAACCTGCTGAGCAGCGCCGTGGTGCTGCTGCCGTTCGTCTGGGGACGCTCCTGGCCGGCGCCCGGGCAGCTGGCGGTACTCTTCGTGTACGGGGCGGGCCAGATGGCCATTCCGTACTGGCTGGTGGCGCGCGGGTTGCGCAGCGTCAGTCCACAGGAGGCCGGAACGATCACGCTGCTGGAGCCGCTGCTGAATCCGCTGTGGGCGTACCTCATCTCGGGCGAACAGCCGCGCTGGTACAGCCTGGTCGGCGGAGCGTTCATCCTCGGGGCGCTGGCGTGGCGCTATGGGCCATGGCAGCGCGACAGGAAGCCGCTTGCTGCTTAGCAATCTTTTGTCCGCATCCAGCCGCGTGGTAGAATGGCTCGCTCCGCGGAAAGAAAGACCCATCGCTGCTGAGGAAGACTGGAAAGGGGAATCTTGGCCTACATCCCGCAGGAAGCGCCTGGGCACCCCTGTTGGTCACTCGCAGTCTATTGCCTGGATAAGGAATACGAGCGCGGTTTCTGAACTCCCTATCTGTATACAAACGAGATGACTTTCGAGGTTAGGGAAAGGTGACTGGAGGTGAACGATGAAGACGAAGGTGGTCTGGCTGTGCGTGGCCTGCCTGGGGTTGCTGCTGTCGCCGTTGTCGGCACAAGAACCCAAACTACAGGCCACCCTCAAGGGACACACAGATCCAGTCCTGTCCGTGACGTACAGCCCACATGGCAAGACGTTGGCCTCGGCGAGCGGAGACAACATGATCAAGCTGTGGGACGTGGCGAGGGGTACGGAAAAGGCCACCCTCAAGGGACACACGAACGGGGTGACGTCCATTGCGTACAGTCCGGATGGCAAAACTCTGGCCTCGGCGAGCCAGGACCAGACGATCAAGCTGTGGGACGTGGCGACCAACAGGGAAAAGGCCACCCTCAAGGGAAACATGGAAGGGGTGTCGTCCGTGGCTTTCAGTCCGGACGGCAGGACGCTGGCCTCGGCGAGCATGGACGAGACGATCAAGCTGTGGGACGTGGCGACGGGCAAGGAACTTGCCACACTCAAAGGACACACGGACGGTGTGTCGTCCGTGGCTTTCAGTCCAGACGGCAACACGCTGGCCTCGGGGAGCATGGATGGGACGACCAAGCTGTGGGATGTGGCGACGGGCAAGGAAAAGGCCACCCTCAAAGGAAACCCGGAATGGGTTACGTCCGTGGCCTTCAGTCCAGACGGCAAGATGCTGGCCTCGGCAAGTTGCACCCAGACGATCAAGCTGTGGAACCTGGCGACGGGCAAGGAAAAGGCCACGCTCAGGGGAAACACGACGGGGGGGTCCGTGGCTTTCAGTCCGGACGGCAAGACACTGGCCTCGGCAAGCGATGACAGCACGATAACGCTCTGGGACGTGGCGACGGGCACGGAAAGGGCCACCCTCAAGGGACACACGGCAGCAGTGAAATCAGTAGCGTACAGTCCCGAGGGCAAGACGCTGGCCTCGGCGAGTTGGGACACGACGATCAAGCTGTGGGACGCGGCGGCGACCAAGCAGCCCGACAAGTGACCGAGCGGCTCCACGGAAGGGCATTCACAGTATACTCTGGGGTTTGACGTGGCGTTTTCAGGTGAGGGATTGCAGTGGCAGAAGAAAGGGAGATCGGGCGTGATATGAATGACGAAGCGAAACTGCCATCGCAAGGCATGTGTCCGAAGTGCCACACTGCGATTGCCGATGAGCCGACCTGCACTGGCATGTGGAGCGGAGCGAAGGCTGGTGGTTCGCCTGCCGGTGGTGGAGTTCTGACAACAGTCTGTGCGAAGTGCGGCATTGCCCTGGTTGCCTATGAAGATGTCTACGACGAACGTGGAGAGGTCGAGGCAAACTACGAGTTAGACCTGTCGAAACTTTACTGGCAACTTGACAAATCCGAATCTGGTACTTGAAAAGTAATCATCGATCTCCACCGTACCGCCCTCCCACTTCACAGCGCCAGCACGTCGTTCATCGTATACCGTCCCGCCGGCTTGCCGGCCAGGAACTTCGCTGCCTCCAGCGCCCCACGCGCATAACTGTCCCGCGACGAACTCTTATGCACCAACTCCATCGCCTCGCCGAGGGCGCTGAAGATGATCGTGTGCTCGCCGACGTTGTCGCCGGCCCGCACCGCATGGATGCCGATCTCGCCCACCGGCCGTTCGCCGACCAGTCCCTCGCGGCCATGGCGTACCTGCGTCTGGCCCATCGCTTCCTGCACCAGCCGCGCGAAATGCAGCGCCGTGCCGCTCGGCGAATCCTTCTTGAAACGATGGTGCCACTCGATGATCTCGACGTCGAAACCCTTGCCGCGCAACGCCGCGCCCGCCTCTTTCACCAGCTTGAACAGCACATTCACCACCAGGCTCATGTTCGGCGATTGCAGCACGGCCGTTTCGTGCGCGGCCGCCTCGATTTCGCGCTTCTGCTCCGACGTGTGGCCGGTCGTCGCCACCACCAGCGGGATGCGCCGCTGCACGCACACCGGCAGCACCGTCATCGTCCCTTCCGGCATCGAGAAGTCGACGAGCACGTCCAGGCGCTGCTCCAGCGGCACCGCGGACCGCACCGGGGCATCGATGCGCCCGACGCCGGCCACCTCGCCCGCATCCTTGCCCAGCTGCGGATGCCCGGCCGCTTCCAGGGCGGCGCCCAGCGCCAGTTCCCTGTCTTCCAGAGTCAGCGCCACGAGCCGTTGCCCCATTCGCCCGCAGGCGCCGTTGATGCCGATAATTGTCTTCACGAATACACCTCAATGGCGCGAATGATCTCGTCCAGGTCGTTCGGCACCTGCACCGCCCGGTTGGCAAACGTCGCGCGCCGCACGCCGCGCTGACCGAGCACTTCATCGAATGTCTTCTGGTCCGTGCTGTGATACGCGATCGTCGCCGTCGGGTCCTTGAGCTGGTGTCCGGTCAGGATGCACACAACGCGCTCCTCCGCCCCGATCACTCCTTCCTGACGCAGCTTCCGCGCGCCGGCGACACTGGCCGCCGACGCCGGTTCGCAACCCAGACCGCCGGCCCCGACCCGCGCCTTGGCGTCGAGGATCTCCTGGTCCGTCACCTCGCGCACCACGCCGCCGCAGCGGTCCAGCGCCCGCAGCGCCTTCGTCATGTTCACCGGCCGATTGATCTCGATGGCGCTGGCGATTGTCGAGGCCCGCATGCGCTCGGCTTCGAGGCCCAGGTAATAGCCGTCGATCTTCCTGGCTTCCGGCCGGCCGCCGTTCCAGCGCAGACCGCCTCGCTCGTAGAGCTGGTAGAACGTGTTCGCCCCGGTGGCATTGATGACCGCCAACCGCGGCACTCGTTTCACCAATCCCAGGTCCGCTAACTCGATGAACGCTTTGCCGAAGGCGCTGACGTTGCCCAGGTTGCCGCCCGGCACCACGATCCAGTCCGGCACCTCCCAGCGCAGCGCCTCCAGGACGCGGTACATGATCGTCTTCTGCCCCTCCAAACGGAAGGGATTGATGCTGTTGACAAGATAGATGCCGAGCCTGGCCGCGACCTGCTGCACGCGCTGCATGGCGTCGTCGAAGTCGCCGGCGATCTGCACGGTCAGGGCGCCGTGATCGAGGGCCTGGGCCAGCTTGCCGTAGGAAATCTTGCCCGAGCCGATGAAGATGATGGCGCGCATCAGCGCGGTCGCCGAGCAGAAAACGGCGAGGCTGGCACTGGTGTTGCCGGTGCTGGCGCAGGCGGCCCGGCGAGCGCCGGCGAGACGCGCATGCGTGAACGCCGCCGTCATGCCGTTGTCCTTGAAACTACCGGACGGGTTCATGCCCTCGTACTGGAGGAACAGGTGGCCGGGCTCCATGCCGACGTAGCCGGCGACCGCATCGGCCTTCTGCAGGATGGTCTGTCCCTCGCCGATGGTCAGCACCTGTTCCGGCGGCGCGAACGGCAGCAGGTCGCGGAAGCGCCAGACGCCGCTGAAACTGAGGGGATTGGCACGGTCGGCCCATTTCGCCTCGAAGTCGCGCAGCGACCGCGGCGGCGGCAGCCGGTCCCAGTCGTACACGACGTCGCGCAGACCGCCGCAACGCGAACAGGCGAAGGTGGTATCGTCCAGGGCCGCGGTGCTGCCGCAGTCGGGATGGATACAGCGTTGAAAGACGGCGTCCATGAAGGTCAGTAATCCTTGGTGCAAAACCGGAGGCAGGCCAGGCCCAGCATCACGGCGATGAAAACGCAGGAAACGGTCAGGCTCTCTCCCCAGTGGAGCGTGGATGGAGCACGCGAGCGGTCGTCCGCTTGCAGCTCGGGCAGCAGGTCCGCGGCGAGAAGGTCGCTGGTCAGTTTACCCAGGTCCTGCGTGCGCGGCAGGATAAAGTGCAGGCCGTCCACTCCCTGCGCCAGCACCTCTTCCGTCATCGAGGACACCGCGACGGGCCGGCCGTTGCCCTGCGGATCATGGAAATACTGGTGGGCCCTGCCCACGCCCCAAAACAGTACCCAGACTAGACATGTTATCAGAATGCTTACGATCGGGCTGTGCGTCAAGACGCTGACCAGGGTGGAAACCGCGTAGAGGATCGCGAAGCAGAAGGTCAGGACCGGAATCAACAGCAGCAAGCCATGGCACCAGATGCCGGTACGCAGGGCCAGGACGAGCCAGACGCCGACCACCGCAATGGTGGTGTTGAGGGCGATGAACGCCAGGCCGCCAAGGTACTTGTACAGCAGCAGACGCCAGCGCTGCAACGGCTTGACCAGCAAGAGGTCGAGCGCCCCCTTCTGCAGCATGCTGGGAATGAAGAACGCCGCGACGAGGACGCTCACCAGGACGGCGCCCCAGGAGCCGAAGCCGTTGACGAGCATCTCTTCGAGAAAGTAGACCTGCAGGCCGAGTCCGGGCACTTCCTTCTCGGTGCCGTGGCCGCCCGCCGCCATCGCCAGGAATTGCCAGAGCCCGCCCAGCGGCAGAACGCCGAACAGCAGGCTGCTGTCGTGCGGCCAGACGCGGAGAGTGACACGGTTTGGTCGGGTCGCCACCTCGAAGTACACCTGGCGCGCGGCAAGGGCCGGCGCCTGTTCGGAAGTGTCGTGCGCTACCATCCGCACGCCAGTGACTTCCAGGGCGCGAACACTGCCGAACCTGCCGAAGCGCTGGCGCAATAGTTCCTCGGTGGGACCGGGGAACTCCTTGACCCGGGCCGCCTCCGCGGGATCGCTGTACTGGGCGAGGACCGTGAAACGCAGGGGACTCTGCGGCCGATCCGGAGCACCGTCCACCGGCTCGACGCCGCGCAGGTCGAAGAACATGCGGCCCATGGCCAGGGGCTCCATGCCGTCGGTGGCGGGGCGACGTTCCAGCAGGGCGAGACTGAACGGAGCCTGGACCGCTGACAGGAACTCATGTGCCGGGCGCGGCGTAAACGTCAAGCTGGCGAACATCAGGATCAGGCCACAGGAGGCCGCAACCAGAAGGTAGAAGACCCGGACGTCGATGGCTTCGCGCAGCGAATCTTTGAGGATGGCCAGGAGTTTCATGGCGGCGGCTCCGGCACGTCTGGCCGCGGTCAGTAGTCGGCAAACGAGAAGCGCAGGCAGGCGAAGCCCAGCAGCACGACGATGAAGAGCCCCGAAACCGTCAGGCTCTCGCCCCAGGAGAACGTCGTCTTGTCCAGCTTGGCCAGCCGGGGATTATCGTCGAGAAGCACGTTTTTCATGATGAGCCGCGACGTCAAGGCATTCAGGTCGGCGGTGCGCGGCAGGGCATAATGGGCGACCTGGACCGTGGTGTAGACCCAGTCGGGGAAGAGGAGCCTTCCCCTCTGCCGAAATTCGGACGGCGCGCCGTCGTCGTCCGCCGCGTCGGGCGCGGGCGGCGCGGCCGGCATGGCGGGCACGTCCTGGGTCTTCCTGGCCTCGGCCACCTGATCGGCCGGCACGTAGAGCCAGTTGATGCCCAGCAGCAGGCCCCAGGTCAGAAAGCTCACCAGAATGGCGACGATGGGGCTGTGCGTCAGCACGCTGGCAAGGGTGGACACCGCGTAGAGGATGGCAAAGAAGAAGGTCAGCACGAAGATCGTCAGCAGGAAGCCCGGCGCCCAGATGCCCGTGCGCAGACCCAGGGCGAGCCAGATCCCCACGACCGTGAAAGTGGAGATGAAGAGCATGAAGCTCAGGCCGCCGAGGAACTTGAAGACCAGCAGGGTGACGCGGTGCAGGGGTCTGACCAGGAGCAAATCGATCGTCCCCTTGCGCAGCATGTTGGGAATGAAGAACGCCGTGATGATGATGCCGGCGAGAATACCGATCCAGGCGCCCGCGCCATTGACGAGCCGGTTCTCGACGAAGTAGACCTGCTCTCCCAGAGGAGCTTCAAACGAGATGGGACCGAGGCGCAGCGGCAGGGCCCCGAAGAGAAGGCTCGGCTCGTGCTTCCAGCCGCGCACGTTATCGATCTTGGTGCCCTCGGAAGTCACGTGCCAGCTCGACTCGCGCGGGTCCTGCGACGGGCTGTCCACGATCTTGACGTTATCCAGGTACGAGGACAAAGCCTCAGTGAGGACGAAACGCAGCGTGGCCGGCGAGAAGTTTTGAAAGCGCTTCTTCTCGTCCGGCCACTTCACGGTCAGCGTGAAGTCATAATTGCCCTTCCAGGGCTCGACGCCCGGGTTGAGCTGCCGGACCTCGGAGTGACTGAATTCCGGTACGGGGCCTCCCTGGGCCTTGTGGAAACTGAAAGCGAACTCGAAGGTCTTCGTGAACTTATCGATGTCCTCCGCCACGGAGGTCGGCCGGAACGACAGGCTGGCCACGACCAGGATGAGCAGGCCGGACAGGACCAGCATCACGTAGAGGACTTTTGTATCGATCGCCTCGCGGACCGAATCCTTGAGGATGGCCAGGTATTTCATGCGCAAGCCTCGTGTGGCGTTCGTACCCTTGGGGCATCAGGAGGGGAAATGGCTCACAACGACCGGCGGCGCCGGCGCATCGTGACGTCCACGCCCGGCTCCGCCTCTTCCACCGTCGCCAGGAACAGGTCTTCCAGGCTCTGCCGCTGCTCCACGAGATGACGGAGGTTCAGTCCACGCGCACGCAGCAGATCGACAATGGGGTCGATTGATTGACCGTCGGTCAGGATCACTTCCCACATCGTCCCCTTGACGGTCACGTGGTAGCCCTGCTTCTCGACGTCCGCGCGCGGGAACTGCTGGTCCGGGGCCAGGCCGATGACGAACAAACCGCGCTGCCGGGTCAGGGTGGCGATGTCGCCTTCGCGGATCATTTCGCCCTTTTGCAGGATGGCCACCCGGTCGCAGATCAGTTCTACCTCGCCGAGTAGATGCGAGTTGAGGAAGATGGTCTTCCCCTCGCTCTTGAGTTGCTGCATGACGCCGCGGATCTCGCGCCGGCCCAGCGGATCGACGCCGTCGGTCGGCTCGTCGAGGAAAATGACGTCGGGATCGTGGAAGATGGCCTGCGCGATGCCGACGCGTTGCTTCATGCCCTTGGAGTAGGTGCGGATCTTGTAGTGCATGCGGCCCTTGATGCCGACGAGGTCGAGCACCTCCGGGATGCGGCGGTGGCGCTCGCGGCGCGGCACGCCGAGCAGGCCGCCATAGAAGTCGAGAAGGCTATAGCCGGTGTGGTAGTCGGGAAAGCGATGGTCTTCGGGCAGGTAGCCGATCTTGCCGCGAACCGAGGTGGTGCCGGCCGGCTTTTCGAGGAGCCGGGCTTCGCCGTCGGTGGCGGAGGTGATGCCGAGCAGCACCTTGATGAGTGTGGTCTTGCCGGCGCCGTTCTGGCCGAGCAGACCGTAGATCTCGCCCTTGTTCACGGTCACCGAGACGCCCTTGAGCGCCTCGATCCTGCCATAGCGTTTGACGAGTTGCTTGGTCTCGATGACGAGCACGGCGCACACCCTCGAAAACGAGTGACGGGAACAAGGAGAAGTGTACCAAAGAAAGGGCCTCTCGTGTAGCCGCGACGCGCAGCGGAGCGCGGGCGGCGCGTTCTGCTGCGCGCCGCGGCTACGCGAGCACGCCGCGCACTGGCGCGGACACCCTTCCCGATTATCTCTGGAATGGGGACTCGGCCAGGGCTAGTTCTACTGTAACCGTTGCCTCCAAGATGGTATAGTACCACTG
>JRHI01002441.1_pt1 | contig 12737 bp, 9 predicted proteins | sample 215371 | NCBI WGS metagenome assembly JRHI01 (sample SAMN02929681, study PRJNA255918) | sediment metagenome | biome: cave system; feature: Ice Cave; material: Sediment; isolation source: sediment from deep within a dark volcanic ice cave with no known source of... ...
GAGGCATAGCGCTTGGCCATCGCGGACATCGGCAGAACCTTGATCTTCGAGGCATTTCCGGCGGTACCGAATTGCTCGAGCCGCTGCCGGCAAACCGCGCGCATCGCGTCCATGGCGGGTTTCAAGAATTTGCGGGGATCGAATTCGCCTGGCGTCTCATGCGCGACGCGACGAAGTTCGGCGGTCATCGCGAGACGGCAATCGGTATCGATGTTCACCTTGCGCACGCCATGTTTAATACCGCGCACGATCTCCTCGACGGGTACACCATAAGTCTGACGCATGGCGCCGCCATAGGCGTTGAAGCGGTCCTGAAGTTCCTGCGGAACCGATGACGATCCATGCATCACGAGATGGATGTTGGGAAGTTTCGCGTGGATCGCCTCGACGACCCGCATCGACAAAATATCGCCGTCGGGCTTGCGAGTGAACTTGTAGGCGCCGTGCGAGGTTCCCATCGCGATCGCCAGCGCATCGACCTTTGTCCGAGTCACGAAATCGACGGCCTGATCGGGATCGGTCAAGAGCTGATCGCGGCTGAGCTTGCCTTCCGCGCCGTGGCCGTCTTCCTTGTCGCCAGTGCCGGTTTCGAGCGATCCCAGGACTCCAAGTTCGCCCTCGACGGAAGCGCCAACCAAATGGGCCACCTCGGCGACCTTGGCCGTGACGCCTACGTTATAGTCATAGGAAGAAGGCGTCTTCGCTTCGGCATCGAGCGAGCCGTCCATCATCACCGATGAAAATCCGTATTGAATCGCCGTGTAGCAGGTCGCTTCGCTGTTGCCGTGATCCTGATGCATGCAGACCGGAATATCCGGATACAGCTCGATCAACGCCTCGATCAACTTGGCGAGCACGATGTCCTTCGCATAGGCGCGGGCGCCGCGGCTCGCCTGAATAATGACCGGGGCATCGACGGCGGCGGCCGCCTCCATGATCGCCAAGCCTTGCTCCATATTGTTGATATTAAAAGCAGGGACGCCATAGTCGTGCTCGGCCGCATGGTCGAGCAGCTGCCGAAGTGTGATACGGGCCATGGATATTCTCGTCGCTAAATGCGGTCGGGTGCCTTGAGGATAGCCTAGTCAAGGTCTCCCGGCCATCCGGGATAAACTTTCGCGGTTAACGCATAATTCAAGCCGGAGACCGCCCTCGGCAAACCATGAACGGAGCGATAATGGCGCGTGGCGAATATATTCATGGATTGGCTGGCTCAGCCCGCTCGCCGCCGCCGCTCGACGAGCTGAAGGACAAACGGCGTTAAGATCAGCTGCATCGCAAGATCGAGCTTGGCGCCTGGAATAACGATCGAATTGGCCCGCGACATGAAACTGTCATGGATCATCGAATGCAAATAGGCAAAATCGATGCCGCGCGGCTTGGCGAAACGGATGATCACCATCGATTCGTCGGCGGTCGGGATCCAGCGCGCGGCAAAAGGATTCGAAGTATCGACGGTCGGCACCCGCTGGAAATTAATGTCCGTTTTGGTGAACTGCGGGCAAATGTAATGGACATAATCGGGCATTCGCCGCAACATGATGTCCATCACCGCTTCCGTCGAATGGCCGCGCGCGGAGCAGTCGCGATGGATTTTTTGAATCCATTCGAGGTTGATAACCGGCACGACGCCGATCTTCAGGTCGGGATATTGCGAAATATTCACTTCATCCGTATTGACGGCGCCATGTAGCCCTTCATAGAAAAAAAGATCGCTTTGTCCGGGCAAAGCCTCCCAATCGGTAAAGGTTCCGGGCGCGCAGCCGTAGAACGCGGCCTCTTCGTCGTCATGAACATAGTGCCGTGTCTTGCCGGTGCCGGATTCACTATAGCTGCGAAACACCGCTTCGAGTTCCGCGAGAAGATTGGCGCCGGGACCGAAATGGCTGAAATTACGATTGCCCTTCGACTCCTCCAGGGCCATCATGGCGTTCATTTCATCGCGATTGTAACGATGGAAGGCATCGCCTTCGATAAACGCCGCCGCAATTTGCTCGCGCCGGAAAATCTGTTCGAAGGTGCGCCGCACGGATGTCGTACCGGCCCCCGACGAACCGGTCACCGAAATCATCGGATATTTCGCGGACACGGCAGCCTCTTCTTTTCTGCTTGTTCTCTATCTAAAGACGCATGAGGCCGCGCTTGCCAAATAATGGCGCACGCACGGAAAATTGCGGATCGCTATGATAGCGGGCGACGAGCCCAACCGGCCCCGCCGAGCCAAAGACGAGCGGCACCCGCGCGTGGATGGCGGAGGGGACGATGTCGAGAATAGGGTGCACACCGTCGGTYGCGATYCCCGCCGCCCGTTCCACGATKAGGGCGATCGGRTTGGCCTCGTAAAGGAGCCGCAGCCGCCCRTGGKTRTAACCGGCCCGCTGATCGCCRGGATAAAGGAAAATCCCGCCGCGCAGCAAAATCCGGTARGTGTCGGCGACGAGCGAGCCCGTCCAGCGCATATTGTGSTCGCGCYTYAGCGGCCCTTCGGTSCCCTGCTCGCAATCGTCGATAAAWGCCCGGACCGGAGCCTCCCAATGCCGGTAGTTGGAGGYGTTGATGGCGTATTCGGCGCTTTCCCGGTCGATGACCGGRGCGGATATCGCCTGGTGGWACCGGCCGKCGCGKCGGTCSAGGGTGAAGATTTGGGTTTGACCGCTTCCCAASGCGAATACRATCGACGTCTGYGGCCCATAAATGACAAAACCGGCGGCGATCTGCAKCCGTCCCGGTTGCAGGAAATGGGCTTCGGCGCCGTTYSCCKTGGCGAGCACGGGAAGRACCGAAAAGATCGTKCCRATCGAGACATTGGCATCGATATTCGAKGAGCCGTCGAGCGGATCSATCGCAACCGCGAGCGGGCCCGCKGAATCGAGAACCAATGGCTCGCTCATTTCCTCGGAGACAACCGCCGCCACCGGAGCCTGCCTGAACGCGCCGACGAACATATCGTTGGCGAGAACGTCCAGTTCCTTTTGAACATCGCCGTCCGCGTTCGTGCTGGCGCGGCTTGCGCTAAGTTGGCCGGAAAGGCGGCCGAGGCCAATGAGGCCGGACATTTGGACGGCCGACGCCGCGACGGCGCGAAAAACTCTCGCGGTGGCGCCCAAGCGGCCGTCGCGAGCCACGGCTTGATCGAGATAGGCATCGAGGGTCCCGGCAATCTGCGGCACGGCTAGTCTTATCGCTCTTATTTATCCCGCACTGTGGCGCAAAGCCGCCGGAAATAAAAGCGAATAATATCGGGATTGGACTGGGGAAGATTTCATGCCGACCCATCTGCCGTCCCGCCCGGCGGCATTTGGACCGGCAAGGGCACGGGGCGGGACCGCGGCCGCAAGCCCTAGAGATCACCGCCGCCGTGTTCCCCGCCCGGACCAGGCTTCTCGGGCGAGGCAATGGCGACCCTCGGATACAGCCCAAAGCCTGCGGACAAGGGCCTCCGCCAGACGCCGGATCCGGAAGTTAAAGGCGCGGAGTCGCGGTCCCGGGGGTAATTCGGAGCCGCAGCTGGCAATTCACGCATCTTTCTTGAACTTGGCGGCCTCCTCGGATCCGCCCGTCGCGTTTCCGGCGCTGTAGGAATGGGCGCCGGTGCCCGCGAGCTTGCCCTTGTCGACGATGAGATATTCGTCACGGATCGGCCGGCCCTCGAAATAGCATTCGAGGATTTCGCGCGTGCCCGCGGCGTAGCGCGCTTGCGCGGAAAGTGACGTGCCCGAGATATGCGGCGTCATCCCGTGGTGCGGCATGGTGCGCCACGGATGTTCCCTCGGCGCTGGCTGCGGGAACCACACGTCGCCCGCATATCCCGCGAGCTGGCCGCTCTCCAGCGCCTGGACAATTGCGTCGCGGTCGCAGATTTTTGCGCGCGCGGTGTTCACGATATAGGCGCCACGCTTCATCTTGGAAATCATCGTCGCGTTGAAGAGATGCTCGGTCTCCGGATACAGCGGGCAGTTGATGGTGACGACGTCACAGACTTTTACCATGTCCTCGACGTTCGGATGCCAGGTGACGTTCAGCTCTTTCTCCACCGCCTCCGGCAGACGATGGCGGTCGTAATAGTGCAGATGCATGTCGAAGGGTTTTAGGCGGCGCAACACCGCAAGCCCGATGCGGCCGGCCGCGACGGTGCCGGCATGCATCCCTTCGACGTCGTAGGACCGCGTGACGCAATCGGCGATGTTCCAGCCGCCGCGCACCACCCATTGATACGACGGGATGTAATTGCGCACGAGCGAGAGAATCATCATCACCACATGCTCGGAGACGCTGATCGAATTGCTGTAGGTGACTTCCGCGACAGTGACCTTGTGGTTGATAGCCGCCTGAAGGTCGGTGTGATCGGAACCAATGCCCGCGGTGACGATAAGCTTCAATTTCGGCGACTTGGCGAATCGTTCGGCGGTCATGTAGGCCGGCCAAAACGGCTGCGAAATTACAATCTCCGTATCCGGCAGCTCGCGATCGAGGACCGAGCCCGCGCCGTCCTTATCCGAGGTCACAACCAATGTGTGGCTGTTGGATTCGAGGTATTTGCGCAAGCCCAGCTCGCCGGATACGCTGCCAAGCAGGGTGCCGGGCTTGAAATCGATCGATTTTGGCGTTGGAAGCGTCTGGCCGTCCGGATAGCGGTCGATCTTGGGGAGATCGTCCCGAGGATAGGATTTCGGATAACCATCAACCGGATCATCGTAAAGTACGCATACGACCTTTGCCATGACTTTCTCCTTCCTTGTTTCGTTGTTTGGTATCGATACGGTAGCCTGCGATACCTTGTCCGGCGTTGCCTGAGTTCAAGCATTTTCCGGTTGGCTGGCCACGCCGTAGCAGAATAAATTTTGCTATTTCGTGGGAGCCGCGTTTTAAGATTGCGCCGCGGTGCTGTCATATACATCGTTTATATAAAAATGAGCCGGGCTGGATAGCAGGGAGCAAAGCACCCAGTTTTAGACTGCCACGCCTGCATCGCCGGGCGGGGCTTTCAGTACATAGCGCAAAAAATCTCCGCCTAATGCAATCCCCGCATCATCGATGGCGTGGCCAAGGCCCGGCCTCGCCACCGCCGTCACGGGCACGCCGGCTGCTTCGAGCACGGCCTTCGCATTCGCCATCGACTGGAAAGGCACGACATCGTCCGCCGCGCCATGAACGAGGAGAACCGGCGGTTTGCTCAGGATGCCGCTTCGCAACCCCACGGCGTCCGGCAGGGCTCCAGAAAAAGCAACGATGCCCGCAATCGGTTTTTGCCGCCGCAATCCGGCGTAGAGCGCTGCCGCGGCGCCTTGCGAAAATCCGGCGAGCGCCAGGCGGGCATCGCCGAGCTGGCGGCGGGCCAGCAGTTCATCGAAAAAGCGATCGAGAACTGTGCTCGCTTGCCTCAAGCCAGCGAGCAACTTTTCCGGCGTCCGGTCCTGCAGGCTGAACCATTGCCGGGCCTCCGGCGCATGATCGTATGGAAACGGGGCATTGGGCGCGATGAACTCCGCCTCCGGCAAAATCTTCCGCCAAGCGTGGGCAAGAGAGATGAGGTCGTTGCCGTTGGCCCCGACTCCATGCAAGAGAACCACCAGGGAAGCCGCGTTGCCGCCGGAAAGCGGCGCCAATCCCGGCCCGTCAAGTTGCATCCGCATCCGCCCTTCCCCGCCACATCGTCTTTAACAGTAGCGAAACGAGGGAACCGGGTCAGCTTCCATCTTTAAAAATGGCGGCCCGCTGGCCGTTCCGCCACCGAGCCCGATGAGCCAGAGCGGCTGTCTCTCGTTTAGAACGGATAGTAGCGAAGGCTGGTGGAGGTTATTCCTCTCAGACGATTTTATCCTTCACGTAATTCGTACCAGCGAGAGCCGATTAAGGCATAAGGATGTCAAAAACCCGGCAATTCGCTAGGCTATACTGTAGCAACTCTGCCACAGGCGAATTTTAATCGATCCAAAAGCCCGAACGGGGCGCCATGCAGGCGATTCTGTCATACCTCTGTAATCTAGCGAAGCCAACGCCTCAGCAGGCAAATGTCCTTCTGGAGCTGGCACATGAACACCCAAAATTTAAAGCAAAAACTAAAGTGCACCGTCGCGGCTTTGGCGTTAGGCGGGCTGACAGCCTATCCGGTTGCGACGGCGCGGGCGGACGATACGTCCGCCGAAATCCGCCTTCTTAAGGCGCGCCTTAAGCAGCTGGAAGAGAAGGTCGCCAGGGGGGAGCGGGAGCGCAAGGCCGCTGCCACGCCGGCCGCGGCGGGGCCGCCCATCATGGCGCAGACGCCAGTCTATTCAATTCCGAAGATTCCTGGCAGCACCGACCAGAGACCGCTCTACGTCTACCTGCCGGCTGTCGGTCTCGGCGTTCCCGGCGCTCCCCCGTCCTATGAAACTGGGGGCCTTGCCGGTGAACAGGCGAAACTCGCGGGCTATCCCTATATTGGCCCGTCCACTCTCTTCGTTAACAATGTATCCATCACGCCCGGAGGGTTCTTCGAACTCGCAAGCGTTTGGCGCAGCCACTTTATAGGCGCGGACGTCGCGACTCCGTTCTCAAATATTCCCTTCGCCAATATTCCTTCCAGCCATGCGAATGAGTTTCACCTTTCTGCCCGCCGCACCCGCGCCGCGCTTCTCGTGCGGGGCGACGTGACCCCAACGACGCATCTTTCGGGCTATGGCGAGTTCGATTGGCTAGGCGCGGCGCAGACCGCCAATGAGAACCAGAGCGACTCGTTCAATTTGCGCATTCGCCAACTCTACCTGGGCGTGGACGATGACGTCTTGGGCGCCCATCTCCTCGCCGGTCACGAATGGAGTTTGGCGACCATGAATATCATCGGCATCCTTCCACGGAAGGAAAATAATCCGATGACAATCGAAGATCAGTATGTACCAGGCTTCCTTTGGGCCCGCCAGGACCAGCTCCGGGTGGTGAAGGACTTCGATCAGAAATTGTGGTTCGCTCTGTCGGTCGAGCAGCCGGCGACGACTTTCAGCGGTACGGCCCCGACCGTGCCAACGGTCATCAATGTTCTTCCCGGCGTCATATCGCCTCCCGCCGGGCAGGGCACAATCGTTGGCGGCTCGCTGTTCAATTCGATCAATGCTCTGTCCCTCACCCAAATGCCCGATATCGTCGGCAAAGTTGCCTGGGACCCGAATATAGCCGACCGCACCATTCACACGGAAGTCTTCGGCATTTTCCGCAATTTTGTTGATAGGGTAGTTCTTCCCTTCACACCTCCTACCCCAGGTGCCCCCAGCGTCACAACGACTGGCTTTGTTAACCACAGAATCGACACGGCAGGCGGCGGCGTCGGCGGGTCGATCCTCGTGCCGGTGCTCCCAAAGGTGCTCGAAGCGGGATTCTCCGTCGCTTGGGGCCATGGGATCGGACGCTACGGTGCCGCTCAGCTCGCCGACGTCACTTTCAACCCGGATGGATCTCTCGCGCCGCTTCAGGAAACCATGCTTTTCGCGAGCCTCGTCTGGCATCCATGGCCCGGGCTCGATATTTACACCTATGCCGGCGAGGAATACGAAGGTGCGAAGTCTGGCTTTACGACACTTGGGCATAGCGCCACTTTCATCGGTTTCACCGGCGAAGGAAATCCCGCCTTTAACAACTCGGGGTGTGCCATCGAACTTTCCACACTCTGCTCTGGCAATGTCCAAAAGGTCGAGTCAATCACCGGCGGCTTCTGGCAGGATATCTATAAGGGACCCTTTGGAAGGCTGACGGGCGGCCTCGAATATATGTTCGTCAAGAAAATCGGCTTCACAGCCTTCGGAATTCAGCCACCTGGCGGCGCCAACCCCTTCGTGCCTGCGAAGACTGGATTTAGACCGAGCCGAAGCGAAAACATGATTTTCACCAGCCTGCGCTACTATCCCTTCTGAAGGGAGGCAGCAAAACAGCAATGCGGAGCATGATCTGGTGAAGTTTTATTGGATCACGCTCTCGGGGTTTCTGCTTCCCGCGTTGCGTAGACTTTGGGAATACGGGCACGGGAGTTGTGCTTTGTGTTTCGGCATCAATCTGCGGCGGCTTTCTGAGTTCGCAGCAAGCCGTTCCATTGCCAGACTCACCGGCTGGTAATCGCGAGGTCCGAAAAATCGCCGGTTCGAGGCCGAATTGTTGCGCGTAAGTCACGGTACTGAAAATACCGCTGCGTTCGTAGCAACGTCACATCATCCGTTGGATGATCCGTTAGTATAGCTGAGGTTTTGACGCACAAATGACCTGAGGAGACGAAGCGCATGCATAAAAAGCTTTTCCTGGCATCTGTTGGTGCCATAGCTCTCACTGGATCGGCGGCGCTCGCAGCTGAACCTTTACCGTTCCCACCGCCCCCGCCTATTTTCACTTGGACTGGAGTTTATGTCGGCGGCCAGGTCGGCTATGCCTGGGGAGCGGGCAACTTCAACGTCAATGGCTTCGATCCAATCACCGCACCTTCATTGGTGATACCCTTGCGAACAAACCCAATGGCGTGGTTGGCGGTGCCCATCTTGGTTATCAATATCAGTTTAACCAATTGGTCTTGGGCATCGAAGGCTCTGTCGATGGAACGAGCCTGACCAACACCGCCGTAGACACCTTCCCGGTAGCCTTCCGGGGCGGCAACCTGTCGGCGGAAACCTCGGCAGACGTTCAGGGTTCGGTCCGCGGCAAGATCGGTATCGCATGGGACCGGCTTCTGATCTATGGTACCGGCGGCGTTGCTTTCGGCGGGTTCAGTACCGACTTCAGGCTTGTGGCTACGAATGTGCCAATCTTCGCTACGACCCACACTTCAAGCACCCGCGTCGGCTGGACGGCAGGCGCCGGATTCGAATATGCCGTCGTGAACAATTGGTGGGTCTTTGCCGAATACCGCTTTACGGATTTCGGCACACTGAGAGACAATCTTGTCGCTAACGGCGGTGCGTTTTTCAACGGAAGGCGTCGCCTTGAGGAAAATCAGGTTCAGGTCGGATTCAGTTATAGATTCGAGCTTCCCCCTCCGGTGCCCCCTGTCGTTGCAAAATACTGACGTTCCGATGGACGTGTGAAAGGGAACCGGTCCATGCCAAGATGTGGGCTGCGATTTTTGGCTCACAGCCCGCGCTCATTACATGGCTGCCTTGCGACGCTCCTGACCGATCGGCAGCGGACCAGTGGTCGCACACGGCAAAGCTAGAAAGCGCGCTGGATGCGCACGCGGCCTTCATATTGGTTATTGTTGGACTGGAATGCGGGCAAGCCCGTCTTGGTGAGGGTCGAATCTGGGGCGAGGCCAACCGGGCGCGTCTGGTTCAAATGCACATACATGAATTCGGCGCCGATGTCGAAGCCCCTGAGCGGGGTCCAAACGAGGTTGGTGCCGATCCGCGCTTCCTTGAGGTTCGAGACGCCGACCGCGCCACCGAAGCCGGCCAGCGCATTGGCCGGATAGTGGATCTCGAGATAGGAGCCATAAATCGCCGAACTCAAAATAGGGAGCCAATAATGCTTATAGGCGCCGGTTATGTCCCAGCCCCATTGCTGTTCGCAGGCGCCGCTGCCGGTGAAAACGCAGTCGGACATGACCTGCGGGTTCCAGCCCGGGACGTAATCGAGCGGGGTAATGCCGGAGCCGGGATACCGGTTTTGACTGACCGGCCCGTAGCCATCGGCTTGATTGTTGCCCGCGATATAGCCGAAAGCGCCTTTTTCATATGCGGCCTGCAGCCAGAGCTTATCGCCGGGCGAGAGATAGTCGGCATTCAACTGCACGCCGCCCTGAACCGCGAAGCCAAAGGAATTGCTGGTCAAGGCGGGGAAGGCAAAGGATGGGGTGAAACCCGCGGGCGCGGGTGTAACCGGCGGCGTGGCAAGCGCGTTAGCCTGGAAAAGGCTGGCGTCTACCTGGTGGGCGGCCGCCGACAATTGCACCGCGCCCCAAGGCTGGTCGAGGCGAAGATTGCCGACGATTTCGGGCACCCGCGCGCCCGCCGGCTGACCCTGGAAGGAAGTCGCCGAAACGCCGCCGATAGTGATCGGCGCTACGGTTGTGCTGGCGATGGTGCTGCCGATGGCGGCGCGCCGGGCCGGCTGACCCTCGAAGGAAAGGGTCCCGGAGAAACCGTTGCCGAAGGTCGCGGTATAGGCAAAGAGGGTAGTGGTCGCGTTGGACCCGCGCAAACCCAAGTAATTATAGGCGTCGGCGTAGAAATCGAACATCGATTGCGCCCGCCCCGCGGTCAGGCCGGCGAATTGGATGAACGCCTTGTCGACGGTCGTCGTCTCGCGCGGCGCGCTCGTTCCAGCCGTCGTGTTAAACGTATTTACTTGCTGGCCAAGACTGCCGAGAGCGGCGCTGCCACCCGACCCGAAGAAAGCGTCGACACGAATGAACGATCGCAAGGTGCCCCAGGGCGACTGAGTCCTGGCGTCGAGCTCGGCCCGCCCCAAGGCGGCATAGTCTATAGCGTCGCGCGAGCGAGCATTGGAATATTGACTTGGCGATGGGACGAATCCAACGCCGAGATGCTGGGCGCCATTGGCGTAAAATTGCGGGCCGACAATGGTGAACGAGGGATCGAAGCCGCGCAGCTCGGCCAGCGCCAGGCCGCCAACCCGCAAACAGGTATCGGTGCCCGGAATATAGAAGAAGCCTGCGCCATAGGCGTCGCAAATGCGGACATATTCAATCGGCGCCGCCTGACGCGCCGGAAGATCGGCGGCGCGGGCGCCCGGCACAAAGGCCACTCCGGCCAAAGCCGCCGAGGCCAGAAGAAATCCTTGGAACAATTTCACGTCCAATTCCCTTACGGCGGATATTATCCACCCTCCGCTTCCAGCGCCGCCGGTCCGCCAGGTCTTTCCAGGAAGGCATTGTGTTCGCATTTTGCGTCCCGTCTCGCTCCGAACCTTTCCGACTATATAGCAAGTCCGCGCGGCCGCCAATGACGTCCGGTTTTGATTCGGGCTCAGTTTCCCTCCTGGCCATAACGCAGTTTAGCGTCGGCGCCGGTCGCGTAAAGCGAAGTTTCGCCGGTTGCTTTTTTTGGGCGGGGCTGTGCTTTTGCTGCAACGCAACAACCTACCCCTGCTGCGACTCTCGGGTGCCAAGCGGGACAGAGGGCGTGACCGCGCCGCCAGGGGGCTCCGTTGCGTGGGCCTTGCCATCGTGCCGGTGCTCGGGCATACCTCGCCAAGCATATGGGAACGCATCCAGAGTGCGCCGATTTCCGCATGCACGGAGACGTGGCCGAGAGGCTGAAGGCGGCGGTTTGCTAAACCGTTATAGGGTTGTAACGCCCTATCGAGGGTTCGAATCCCTCCGTCTCCGCCACTCCTGGCAAATCGCGCTCTCGGGAACCGGCTACCAACAAACGCCGGCCGCCACTTCAACTCGCGCCGGCAACTCATGGCCCCGCCCGCCCGCGTCCCGGCGCAACAATTTAAACCGCCATATAGTAAACCCGGGTTAGAAATACGTTCGAGCAACGCGCTCGCGTTCTTCTGCCCGCGCGGCTGCGTCGCCGGTTTTCAGCCGGTCCCGTATGCCGTTGGACGATTTCTTGTTCTCGCCGCCGATATCGTTGCCCCGGCTCCGGCGGCGCGCGCCGATCCGTCCGGCCCTTGGTGGACAACGGATAATGGAGCAATCATTAAGGTCGCGCCATGCGGGACATTTTATTGCGGCACTTTACTTTGACTGAACGAGCCCTATGGCCCCGACGGTGCGGCCATGACGTTTGATTGGACGCCCAAAGGCATTGCCTAGAAGATCAACGTCGCATGCCGGCGCCGGGAATAAAGGGTTCAGAAGATGACGCGATTTGAATGAAACCGGGTCTCACTCCAAGACATTGTCAATTTGAACGGAATGCCGTGAACGGGGCACAGCGGGTGGTCACGCCACGCAGAGGCGCACTCCTGGCATCGGCCCTTCTCGTGGCATGGGTCGTTTTGGCCGCCGTACAACTCGCCCTCCGGCCTGCGTTCGCGCTGGATGCGGCAGCAACACCAAACCCATCGTTCACGGCGCCGCTGCCCCCGCCGCGCCCAGCGGGTCCGGCGAGGAGGCGCGCGACATTTGACTTTCCTCCGGCTCCGGCGATTTCCGCCGCGCCAGTCGAAGCGCCAACGCCACAGCGAGATTCCCCGCCGCAGCCGCGAAAGTTGCCGCCGGCATCCCGCGCGCGGATGCACGCGTGCGGACTGGAGTGGCAAAAGATGAAGGAAACGGGGGCAGCGGCGGACAAAACCTGGCTCGATTTCGCCCCGATCTGTCTGGCGAAATGAGCCTTCAATTGCTTCCGGAACCGCGCGGGAACCCGATGACTTTTGCTCCCGCGCGGATTTGTCTCCGCTACATGCCGCGAGCAAATCTTCTCCGCGGGCGCCGCGAGAATTTGGCCACCGTTGCGGCGAAGCTGTTCGCTTCCATCCGGCCGAACGAACCCTCCTGTGACAGCAAGAGGGGACAACCGGCGACACGAGAAAGCTCCTCGCGCGCAAACAAGGCGCCCGAGAGCCGCAGCCGGCCGTCTCCATTCCTCTAGTGAAGTCGTCAAGCGGTCTCTGGAGGGCTCGGCGGCGGCGGCGGCGGAGGTTTGCGGGCGGCCGCTTTGCGCACCACCTTCTTGGCGCTGACCTTCCTTGCCGGTGCCTTTCTGACAATCTTTTTCGCCGCCGTCTTCTTGGCGGATGCTTTTTTGGCCGCAGCCTTCTTCATCGGCCGTTTCTTGGCCATTGCCTTGCGCGCGGTTTTTTTGACAGCG
>JRHI01002442.1_pt1 | contig 12735 bp, 12 predicted proteins | sample 215371 | NCBI WGS metagenome assembly JRHI01 (sample SAMN02929681, study PRJNA255918) | sediment metagenome | biome: cave system; feature: Ice Cave; material: Sediment; isolation source: sediment from deep within a dark volcanic ice cave with no known source of... ...
CACCGCTCAATTAATTGAGCGGTGGACGCGCTAAAGCTGGTCCCTACGACGAACGTAGGGTGGTGGACGCGCTAAAGCTGGTCCCTACGAACACTTTTGTAAGGAAGAGGAGGAAAGTGAATATGCCGATTTCAGCACAGGTATTTGACTTGTCAGGCAATCACCTGTCATTAGATTTTATAAATACGTTGGATGATCGATCCACCGAGCATCCACAAGAACTGCTCGGTAGCTATGAAGACTTGCTTGCGTGGAGTCAGCAAGCACATATTCTGATCGATGACGAGGTGCAATATCTTGTCGCTGCGGCAAAACAATTGCCTGGAGAGGCGGAACAGGTGCGGCGACGAGCTATTGAGGTACGAGAAGCTTTATTTGGTTTGTTCTCGTCTATCATCCACAATGCAGAACCAAGTCAAGTTGATCTTGCAACCTTCAATACTGCTCTCGCAGCGGCACTTGGGCATGCTCGTATCGTCTCGCTAGCAGATCATTTCGTGTGGGATTGGGCTGATAAGGGAGAGAGCCTTGATCGGATGCTCTGGCCCGTTGTACGTGCTGCCGCAGACTTACTGGCTTCGGATGAGCGCAATGCTGTGCGTGTCTGCGAATCCTCTACCTGTGATTGGGTCTTTCTGGATACGAGCAAGAATCGCAGTCGCCGTTGGTGTAGTATGCGCACCTGCGGTAACAGAGCCAAGGCGCATCGGCATTATGAACGGAAAAAAGAATCCGTGTGAACGGACATCGAAAAAGGACACCTTGCAAGGTGTCCTTTTTCGATGTCCGTTCACACGATACAATAATTAGCGGCCAGCGGTCTTGATTTTATTCACCTCTGGAATAACATCGGTTGCGAGCAGATCGAAGATATCTGGGTCAGCGACGTTGGGGAGGTTGAAAATCGCTTGATCGATACCCATGGAGGCGAGGTCCGCGAAGTATTCGATGGCGGCGGCTGGTGTCATGGTGTTGTTGCGTCCATCGCGGCTGAGCATGAGTGTATCAAGCGTCGTTTTCTCGATTTCTTCATAGGGTCTACCTACAGATTGGCAGTGATCGCGCAGAATATCAAATTTATGCTGTAACACGTCTTTGCCCATGCGTGCGAAGAGATTACAGGCGTCCCCATATTGTGCGACAAAGCGCAATGTCTTGCGCTCACCAGTACCGCCGATCAGAATGGGTGGATGTGGCTTCTGTACAGCCTGCGGGGAATTAAGTGGGCGTGCGAGCTGATAGTGCTTACCTTCAAAGGGCTTTTCATCGCCTTTCCACATCTGATGCGCGATCTGGAGCGTTTCTTCCAAGCGCTCGAAACGTTCACCTAGTGGTGGGAAAGGAACGCCTAAGCCGTTATGTTCTTCCTCATTCCAGGCCGCGCCGATGCCAAGATAGGCACGCCCCTGTGAAAGGACATCCAGCGTTGTGACGGTCTTGACCAGCAGACCAGGGTGGCGATAGGTGACACCCGTTACCATTGTGCCGAGCTTGATATGGTTGGTGTGACCGGCGGCAAAGGCTAGAGCGGTATAGCCCTCTAGCATCTCATTCTCTGGTGGGCCAGCCATGCGAATCTGGAAAAAGTGGTCCATGACCCAGAAGCTATAGAAACCGGCGTGTTCGGCACGCTGTGCGATCAACCCGAACGTATTGCCGAGTTGTGCTTGACCATTCGGCCACGTAAAGCTAGGAACTTGTAGTCCAATACGCATAACAATGCGCTCCTTTTGTTGTGTTTTTCTTGAAAACAGTTACATAGATTGTAACACATTTTCAGAATTCATCGTCAGCAAATCAAGAGCTAGTCATGACTAGCTCTTGATTTGCTTCTGGCTGTCCTGTTGTCTATTTTATCGCCTGTTTTCTTCAATAAATCGCAATAAGTTGTTGAAGCAAGCGATGCCGTAGGAGTGACCTAGGTTGGCTCTAGCCCTACCACATTCCGTTGCTATTGCACATCACCTCATTTGGTGCCTAGTCTTCCTCACTCTCTCGGCTTGCTAGGTTGATACCTGTCACATTCCTTAAAGTGAATGTTTCTCCATACAGGTTCGATAAGCCCCGCAATATTTTGTTTGCTGTACTCCGGTTCACTTTTTGCCCGTCTCTTATTCTCATCACTGACCGTTCGCTTACCCCTGACATACGCCCTAGTGCAGTTAATGTTGCTGGCATATTTTCAATTAATTCCTTGATGCTACGCATAAGCCATAGTCTCCCTTTACACCCATCCGTCAAACAGGTATGTTTTGAAACCTACTATACCATTTTACTGATCTACACGCAATCATTGAGTCAGGGGTTGACAAGTCATGACAGATACGCTATAATTGAAACACGGCCTGTTGAATTCTGTCAAGCGCATAGTATCTGAGTCGTGGCGACAATCTACAGGTCATCATGTTACTACTGATGTGCAACTGATGCTGTAAGCTACATCGTGAGCCAGCAAGAGGAGGGATACCATGAGCCAGCAGCAACAGGACAGCGAACCAGAAGAGAAGAAGAAAAAGAAAAAGAAGAACCGCAGGCAGCTGCTCACCAGAGCCGTGACGCATATTCGGTTGCGAGAGATCAACCCTGGCAAGCTTGCGGCGCTGGATGCGCTGGCTGAGGTGTACATGGCCGTGTGTCAGCAATATGTGACCCTCTTTTGCACCGAGGAACAGCCCGATGCCTTCCATGCTTCGGTCTATGAAACACCACTTTCTGAACGCTGGCAACGAGCAGTGATCCAACAGGCAGCAGGCATTGCGCAGTCCTGGCGCACCAATCGCGCCAATGCCTATCAAGAGTATACCGATGCGCTGGCTGACTACTACGATGAACAACAAGCGGATCCCACGCCTGAGCGCAAAGAACCGACGTGGAAGGAATGGAGCATCCCTGCCCTCAAAGCGACCTGCATCCAGGCTAATACCAATGTGGTCTCACTCGAACCCTCCACCGACTCGACCTTTGATTACTGGCTCACCATTTCTACCCTGCAACCGTACAAAACAGTGAAAGTCCCCGTCAAACTGGCTGACTATCATCGGGACACCCTCACAGACCAAACGGTCAATACCAGCGTGACACTCAACAAACGAGGCGAGACGTGGTGGCTGACGCTCACCTATGACGAGACGAAACCCACAGCACCCGCCATCCTCGCCCCTGTCGTGGGTATCGATGTAGGCATCACCAACTTTGTGACCACGAGCACAGGCGAGCACTACGGCAGCTTTGACAAGAAACTGCGAGCACGCCACAAACGTGACCGACGCAAACGCCAACGCAAAGCCAAACTACGCAAATGTTTGGAAAAGAAAGGCGTGCATAAACTCCCTGCGACCAGCAGTAGAACAGGGCAACGTTTAGCCCGCCATGTCAGGCAATCAATCAATCGCGCCGTCAATGAATATTTTGAGAAGCATCCGAGTGCTCCTCTCGCCTATGAGCACTTGTCGGTTGCCACCATGCGCTTCAAAGCCAGGGCAATGAACGCCTATTTGTATGCCTCCAACTTAGCCCATATCCCCCAGAAGATTGCCTGGGGTGCCTTGAAACGAGGTCTCCCTGCAACGCAGGTCAAGAGCGCCTATTCCTCGCAAGAGTGCAGCGTGTGTCACTATACCGACAAAAAGAACCGACCGAATCAACAAACGTTTTGTTGTCAGGTCTGTTCTCACAGGGCTAATGCTGATGTAAATGCCGCCACCAATATTGCACGCCGCTTGGGGGATGAGCAACTTAGAGCATGCACCAACAGAAACGAGATCAAAGTGCTACTCATGCGCCGTCATGAGCACTGGAAAACTGTGATAGGTTGCCTGTAGTGCATCCTGCCGCCGATTCGGTTGATGGCAACTAGGCGTAGCTTAATGTGAGAGACGCAGATGAATGTCCTATTTGTCTACGTTTTTCGCAACTATACAAAATAAAGTATTGGGGTAGCAAGAATGTGTGACGAAAAGTTGCATTTGTATGGTGCTATGGTATACTGCGGGAAATATTGTGATATCTATTGGTATTTTTAGACAAGAAAGGGATGATATACTGATGAACAGGAAACGACCTTATAAGCATATCCTCAAAAATCTCTTTCATGAGCAAGCGGCAGAGATTATTCCTCTATTGTTGCCTGGGTATCGGGTGAAACGGGCTTTCGAAGTCGAATTGCCAGACCTCAAATCAACCTATATTCCCGGCCCACCAAGTAAGTTGGAACAGGGGCTTGTGGGACTAGCTCTGCCAGGAGCTGAGGTGGTAGGATCCTATGAAACCGAATGGATAGAGCACTCAGGTACCTTTGAACGCGCCTACCGCATTCAGAACACTGAGACGACAAAGCCATCATATTTGGTGATTGAGGTCCAGACAGAACGCGAGGACGAAGAGCTTCCTCGACGCTTCTTAGTCAATTATATGGAGGTAAACCTCTATGCACATGACGATGTAGGGGACAATGTTGAAGATGACGAGGAATATAAGGGGAAGGGCACTCTGATGAATAAAGGATATTATGTTTATCCGGTAGTGCTCTGCCCATTTCCGCAGTCTGTCCCGTCGCCTGTAAATGAGACGTTTCAGGGTGAACCTTTGCTTACATTCAATTTCAAGGTGCTCGGCTTGTGGGAAAAAGATGCACGCGAGTTCCTGAATACACATGTCAGTGCCATCTACTACTTACTGCCGGTAATGAAAAATGCAGATGCTGGCTTGTTGGGACTGGCGATTGAGGAGCTTGCGCAGCGCTTTCAGGGTGATGATGGAGAACTGGGACGGCATTTGACAGGACTGCATCTCATGTTGCAAGAGTCTGAGATGATGTCGGAAGAGGAGAAGCTAGCAGCACAAGAGCACTTGAAGCCGTTTGCACATCTGATTAAGAATAATCCTCTTGATGAGTGAGTGTTTAGTAAGACAGAAAGCGTAAAAATGGCTCACGGCCATTTTTACGCTTTCTGTCTTACTAATAAAGGAGATGCATTACATAAACTTGCTGTAGCGAATGCGTCTGCTGATAAATGTCCTGGCTGATGGTTGTTCTTCCTTAGGTGGTTCGGCGGCTTCGAGGGCAAGCGCACTGACCATCTGCTCACGTAAGGTGGTGACTTGGGCAATCATCGTTTCGGCCATGCTGCCTTGTTGTCTACCGGAAACCCAACGCATCATCGATGAAAGGAAGAGTTCTTTGAGATAAGCGAATGAGAAACCTTCAGTCAGTTCTGCTAATTTGTAAGCTGCCTCATCAGCAAGGCGTAGCGCTGGCTGTAATGAGCTATTCCACATACCGATGTAGGCTTTCCGCTCTGACAATTCTGGCAGATCGAAGGGATATTTGCGATCAAAGCGGCTGGGACGGTCAAGAATAGCGGGGTCGAGCCGTTCAGGATGGTTGGTGGTAGCGAGTGTGACGATGCCAATATTGGCCGCGAAACCGTCTAGTTCGTTCAGAAAGAAAGCGCGGTTCTGTGAAGTGAGGAGCGAATCCAGGTCTTCCAGTACGAGGATGCATGGAGCGGATTTACGGGCACGCTCAAATACCTCACGAATATTGTCTTCGTCGGTACTGTGTTCGGCATGGAAGCTTTTGACATAGAGGCAAGGGCGTCCCATAGCATTGATAATGGCTTTGACTGCGTGTGTTTTGCCATTTCCAGGCAAGCCAACAAACAGAATGCCACGTTTCCACGGAATACCATACATTTCATAGGTAGAGCGGGATGCGAAAAATTGGGTTAAGTCCTGCTGGATATCTTCTTTAAGGTCGCCCTTTAAAATGAGATTATCGAACGTCGAGTTTTTGATAGCGCGAAAAAGCCGTGCATCTTTTTTCCAACAACTACCCGTGTATACCAGGACCTCGCCGCGTATCTCGGCATTCCAGCGGCATACCTCTTGCATAAACTCCCTGGCGATCTCTTGCGTGTCGGCGAGAATCCAGAAGTAACGTATGTGCTGATAGTCTCTATACCACTCCATAAGCAGTACTTCGAGCGTTATGTCGCGCCATGAGACAAGTAACCAGGTATTGCTGGCACTATCTACGAGTCTATCTTCTTCTTCCAGGTCGTTTTCTGCTGAGGGAGTGCTGGGAACGGTGCCACCTAGACGGAGTGTATTGTGTATCCAGCCCTTGAAGTCGATTTGCCCTTCTATCCAGTTGGTGACAATCTGGTTGTGAATAGCGTCGCTCTGCTGTACTGTGCAATGTTGTGCCTCTGCATACTCTCCCACATCGAAATCTGTGTCGTCACCTTCCAGGATGGCTTTGCCGGGGAAGCGTTCAGCCAGTACCTGACTGACATGATAAGAAATCACGTTTGTCGGAAGACTGAGCGCTTCCCTGATGAGTTGCTCTTTCTGCATGATTGCTCTCTCTTGTAATTTGTGTTTGTTGTGGTCCTTTCTATGTACGTTGTAGAAGGGCAAAAGTTGAGGATGAATATCAGAAAGGTGAAGAGGCTATATCAATGAGAAATTCGACAACGACTCAATCACCGTCAAGAGGGCGGAATGATCCAAGTTGCCTCCACCATTGGCGACGAGTGAGGTGAAGAGTTGCTCCACCAATGTGCCCATCGGCAAGACGACGCCGTATTCTTGTGCGATTTGCTTGACGATTTTGAGGTCTTTAAGGTGAAAAACAGCTTTGCCTTTGGGGTCGAATGCATGTTGAATCATTGCTGCACCGCGTAGGTCCATGAAGCGGTTCTGAGCCAAGCCACTACTGAGTACCTTGAGAATGATGTCGGGTGCTACACCTGCCTTTGCGCCCAGCACGAGTGCTTCAGAGATGGCTTCGATGATGAGCGCGACAAGCACCTGATTACAGGCTTTCACGATCTGACCGGAACCACTGGGGCCACAGTAGGTGATCGTTTTGCCAAGTGCTGAAAAAAGCGGCTGTGCCCGTTGGAAATCCTCTTCGCTGCCACCGACCATGATGGAGAGCGTGGCAGATTTTGCCCCTTCTTCTCCTCCACTCACGGGGGCGTCGAGTGACCGCGCACCGTGGGGTTCGAGAATGCTGGCGATATGTTTGGTCGTGAGCGGTGAGATGGTGCTCATATCGATGAAGAGCATCTCTGTGTGTATGCCTTCTAGGAGGCCGTGAGTTCCTACGATGACGGACTCGACGTCTGGGCCATCGGGCAACACCGTTATCACGATATCGCTCTGCTCAGCAACCTCTCGGAGTGAGTTCGCGGCTCTAGCTCCGGCAAGTGCAAGTTCGTCAATAGCGGGACGGCTACGATTAAAGACTGTGAGCTGGTAGCCAGCGGTGAGTAGATGATGCGCCATTGGCTTCCCCATGTGTCCGAGGCCGATAAAACCAACGCGTTCAGTCATGATGGTCTCTCCTTCAATCTTCAACAATCTCAGGAATGCGTTTGATGCGTGGGTCGGTGAAGATATCGAACTCGTCGCGGCTGGTGCTCGAAAACTCTGAAACGATGGCGCCTTCGTCGTCGGCTTGAAACCAGTGCAGCGTATTGGGAGGAATAGTATATTGGTCGCCGGGATGCAGTTCTATTTCATGGAAGACGGTGTAATAGGCTTCGCTCCCTGCGGGAACGTGTGCTTTGTATTCTTTGATTGGCTCACCTTCGACATAGAGCCAGACTCTGCCCCAGCGACAACGGAACGTCTCCATTTTGCCAGGGTCATTGCCTATTGGCGGATGTTTGTGTTCGGGGCAGGTCTGGCGCGAGAAGAGCACCAGTTCTTTGGCACAATAGCGGTCTGTGTTGATATACACTACAATCTGTAACCCGGTGCGCTCCACCTCGCCCAGGCCAAGTTCTACTACTTCGATCTGCTCCCGTTCTTGTGGTGTGAGAGCAATACCTACTTGTATGAGCATTTTGGCGGTACGTTGTTGTAATTGCTGCAAAGTGCTTCGTGTTAACATCAATGTACTCCTTATTGTGCCTGCTTTAGTGTACACATAAATTCTTCATACACTGCTATACGCTCGAATCCAACCCGTGTATAACAGGAAATTGCGGCATGATTGTCTGTTTTGACATTCAATCCGATATGATCCACAGACTGGGCCAGGGCTTGGCATAATCCCGCGCATACTTTCATCGCCAGCCCTTGTCCTCTCATCTCTGGGTGTGTGGCAATGTTCCCTAGAGCAGCAACCTTGTAGTGTTGCGAGTACACATGAACACCTGCAACACTGAGCAATGTGGAGTCACGTCTCATCCCGTAATAGTATCCTGTTTCGAGCATACGTGGGTCAAACCAGTTTCCAGGATAGCTAAGGCTATACAGTTTCTCCAAGTCCGCACTATCTGCCGAGGTCAATGCTACCACACTGCTCGTATCGATCTTGTTGAGGCGTGAGATATCTTGCAACGCCATTTGATAGTGAGTTCCGTGTGACTGTAAATGATAGTTCTCACTCAGGGAGGGTGCTACGTCACTATGCAAGTGAACATAAAAGCGTTTGGGCAGGAGATGAACGAGCGAGCGAAGAAGCTCTATCATCTCTGCAGAGGATTGTTCTGTGATGCCTAGAAGAATAGGTAGCTCCATTGCCGTATAGAGTAAAGCCAGTTGGACGATGGAATGGCCGTTGGTTAAGGCGTACCATGTGGTGTACGGCCAGAAGAAGTCGTCTAAATCTCCGATTGGGTAGAGATGATGAAAGGTGTTCTCGCGTAGAAATGTTTCTATTGTTTGTTTGTCGTGTAGGCAAATTGTTTTCATAAAAGTCCTTCACCACAATAGGATATGTTTGATATTGTGAAACCAAAGTCTATCATACCATATCGTTTGTGGTACTAGAGACTAAGCCTGAAAAAGAAGATTGTACTTTTTCGTGATATTCTGTGGGTGCCCTGTTTCTCTGTAATCAAAAAGCTTGAAAGTTGAAAATAATGTTGTTACCTGCCATACGTCCACCTCTGCGGTTGTTGCTCCTTTCGATACTGCTCTTGCTTGCTATTGGGATGAATACCTTGTTGATTGTATTCTACCGCCCAATTGATACCAATGTTGCGTCATTTATATGGTTATGGATTGGGTGCTTTGTACCGTATGGTATTGCCTGCGCTTTGGTGCTTAGCACAAAGGCACAAGGGGGACGTTGGCAGTGGCTGGAATTGGGCGTTATCCTTAGTGGGGCGCTCATACTGCGTGCTATGTTAGTATGGCTTCCGCCGAATCTTTCGCATGACTCCTGGCGCTATGTGTGGGATGCGCGTATCACGTTGCATGGCTATAGCCCCTACGTGACCGGTCCTGGAGATCCGCTCTATGTACATTTGCGCGACTTTATCTATGATAACTCGCGTTTCCGCAACGTGCCCACGATCTATCCACCGGCGGCGCAGGCAATCTACTTGCTTAGCTATTTGATTGCACCAAGCAACTTATATGTGATCAAAGGTATCTTTGTTGTCTTTGATCTTATCACGTGTGTGGTACTGATCTTGCTGCTCAAGCGTAAGGGACTGGACCCAGCGCGGGTTGTGTTGTATGCATGGTGGCCTCTACCTATCGTTGAATTTGCGATACAAGGGCATCTGGATGCTATTACCGTCATCTTTACTATACTCACATTGTTGTGTGCCACTGGCAAGGGACGGAGTATGCGTGTGTTGACGGGATTTTTACTAGCACTTGCAACGCTCACAAAAATATATCCCATCCTCCTCTTGGTCGTAGTGGTGCGTCGGCGTGATTGGGCACTGCTCATTACCTGCTTTGGGACTATTATCCTGGCCTATGTGCCTTATCTTATTCTGGGGCATGGACAAGTATTCGGTTTCTTCGCCACCTATGCCAGCGAACATACGCCAAACGAGGGGATTGTGCCATTGGGAATCGAATGGCTGAGGATGCAATTTGGCGGAAATGCACACATTGCTCTGCTTATTCAATATGCCATAGACTTGCTCCTCGTTGGTGCTGTTTCCCTGCTTGTCCTGATATGGCGGCAACGCGAACGTATCAGTATGGAGGCGGCAACGCTGCTGTTATTTGGGACTGTTTTTGCTATCTCCTCGCATGTCTTTCCGTGGTATACAACCGTCCTTGTGCCATGGGTGGCGTTGTTGCTTGGCCCACTCTGGACACAGCGCAAAGGTTGGAATGCAACCACTATTGCAGCTCTGACCGCATGGTATTTTGCTTGTGTGCCTATCATTGGCTACTTCCCTGATCGTAGCTGGACGCTCTATTACTATGTGGTCTATTATGCTACCTTGTTAGGATTGGCTGCTGCGGCGGTTGCGTATATGAGACAGAAAGGCAAAAGAGCTTCGGATGTTTAATTCAATCACCTCTGCTTTATCAGACAGCGATATTCACAACAATTGCCTGGGGGGTGTTCGCGCTCTTCTGGCACAGACTCGCCCTCAGCAATTAATGCCTCTATATGCAAATGAATGGCGTCTTTTGCCATTGCAATCGCCTCTTCTAATGTATCTCCTTGAGTAATACATCCAGGAAGCGTGGGCACAGTTACTGTGTAACCTCCTTCTTTCTCATCTGGATGCAGAATAATCGTATAGTGGCGTTCGTTCATCACTTTATTGCCTCAAATAGTATTTATAATAATGTACGTAGATCGTCTGCTGTAAGTCCTGCTTGCTCTAACACATTTTCCAGCGTTTTAAGCTTTATGATCACACTCACATGTTTGGGTACAGTAACGGTGCCTAATTTAATAGGGTGTTTTAGGGTGATGTGGCTTCCACTTTGTCGCACTTGCTCCCAGCCATCACGTCGCAAAGCACGCAATAGTTGAAATGCCGTAATACGTGGTAGTCTGGACTCATGGCTCAGTCTTTTTTGTCATAAGTATAGCACATGTTCCCAATGCTGAAAAAGAAGCAGTAGTGTAACGTGATATGCTAAAGAGAGACAATATATCTGAAAAGTGCTTTGTGGCAAATAATGAATAGAGGATGGGGCAAGTATGCAAGATACAAACCAGACAGAAACAAAAGTGGAACAATCGGCTCAATCTCCTGTAATATATCCGCGTCGGAAGACGCTCCTACTTTCGGCGTTGCTTGCTCCTGGTGCAGGCTTAGCCGCAAGTCTAACAGCGGTCGTCGTGATGGGCATTCTGCGGCTTACGGCGGGTATACCGACGCCAGTGGAACTCTTTGGCGACTTTGTACTTAAACATATTAATGTCAATTTATTCCTTCGTTTGTTGCTTACCTTTGGGGCAAATGCGAAGACGGAACCACTTGGCCTCGCGCTTCTGGGTATGATTGCTTTAGGAACAGTGCTGGCGCTGCTCTATGCAGCTTTAGTACGCCTAGATCTACCTATTAGTGGAACGCGACCTCCACGGCGCGAGTGGCTGATTGGCCTTGCCTTTGGGCTGGTAATGACGCTATTTGCTGTGGCTTTGTTCTGGAATGAGATTGGACAAAATTTCTTTGGCTTGACACGTGGTACATCCATGTTTGTGACAGCCCTCGGACTTCTTGCGGATTTTGTGGCCTATGGTGTGGTATTATGCCTAGCTTATCGCTTCTTACTTCCCAAACAAGCTGTAGTGGGTGTTCCTGCAACTGCACAGGCACGGCGTTTATTGCTGTCACGGGCTGGTATTGCAGCATGGAGTGTCGCGGCAGCTGGCGGTACAGTCGGGTTAGTAAGCGGCTTTTTAGGTAATTATGCTTCCTATGATGGCAATAAAACTCCTTCACACAAATCTACTGCGGGCAAAGATTTTACGCCGCTTATTACGCCAAATAGCGAACATTATGTCGTGACGCAGAATCCGATTGACCCAACACCGAATATCGACTTGTGGCGACTGGAGGTTGCTGGATTGCTTCATTCTACGGGTTCGTTGACCTATGCTGAAGTACAAAATCTGCCTTCAACCTCGCGTGCGATTACACTTGAGTGTATTGCGAATGGGCCTGGGGGCCACTTGATGGCAACTGCCATCTGGCAAGGTGTGACATTACGTACCCTGATTGATCATTATGGTGGATCGCAGACGAGTGCGACGCATGTTGCTTTCTATAGCGTTGATGGTTATAACGTGAGCTTGCCATTAAAAGAGGTGTTAGAGGCTGATGCATTGTTGGCATGGCGTATGAATGGCGTGGAGCTTCCTCTCAAGCATGGTTATCCTATGCGTGTGCTTATTCCTAGCCGTTATGGTGAGGAGAATCCTAAGTGGCTGACGCGTGTTGAGTTAACCGACCACTTTATCGGTGGCCTCTACTCTGACCAAGGCTGGTCTAATCTCCCGTTGCACACTACTAGCCGTATCGATAGCCCCACAGCCGCAAATACGCTTGCAGTTGGGCAAAGCACAGCTGTCAGTGGCATTGCTTTTGCTGGCAATCGTGGTATTCAAAAGGTCGAAGTCAGCACCGATGGTGGAACCACTTGGAATCAGGCCACGTTACAGCCAGCTCTCTCGCCTGATGCGTGGGTTGCATGGGATTGGCAATGGACACCTCCGGCAGCAGGAAAATATATGCTCGCTGTACGTGCCACCGACGGTACTGGTGAAGTGCAGACTGGCAAGAATCAAGGCACAGTCCCGAATGGCGCCACTGGCTATCATAAAATGATGGTCACAGTAAGTTAGGATGGAAGAGTGGATAGGGTACCTGCAAAGCAGGGCACCCGTAAAGGGATGCCCTTACAATGATACGTGCATGTTGTCGCACGCACGTATCATTGTAGGGGCATCCCTTTACGGCATTGATTCCAACTAATAGGGAAAGGTGGAAGAGAGGAGAAAGGCTC
>JRHI01002443.1_pt1 | contig 12733 bp, 10 predicted proteins | sample 215371 | NCBI WGS metagenome assembly JRHI01 (sample SAMN02929681, study PRJNA255918) | sediment metagenome | biome: cave system; feature: Ice Cave; material: Sediment; isolation source: sediment from deep within a dark volcanic ice cave with no known source of... ...
TCTGCCCAGGTGGGGCCAGTCGACGATGCCGTTCCTACCATGGCGTACATCCTCTTTCTCAACCCGGCAATCCTGGGTGCCGTCGCGGACGTCCACAAGCGCTCGCTGCCCTTCGGCCAGGTCCTGACCGTCACCGCTCTGGTGGCCGGCGCCCTCACTCTCGCGCTGGGCGTCCTCGCCCGGCTCCCCTTCGCCGGCGCCGCCGGCCTGGGCCTGAACGGGTTCGTGGCCTTCAACCTGGTCGCGCAGCATCACCTGGGCTGGTCCGATGCGATGGGCATCATCGTGGTGGAGGGGCTGGTCATCGCCGTGCTGGTGCTGATCGGGTTCCGCGAGGCGGTCATCCGGGCCATCCCACACGACCTCCGGCTCGCCATCGGCATGGGCATCGGCGTCTTCATCGCGCTGATCGGTCTGGTCAACGCCCACATCGTCGTCAAGGGCGACGCCGTTCCGGTGGCGCTCGGACAGAACCTGGCGAACTGGAAGACGCTGGTCTTCGTGGTGGGGCTGGTGGGAACCGGGGCGCTGACGGCGCTGCGCCTCCGCGGGGCGCTGCTCATCGGGGTCGTCGGCAGCACCGTCCTCGCCACCGTCATCAACGCGATCAGCGGCAGGACGCTCTGGACCGACGGATCCGCGGTCATCCCGCGCTCCCTGGTGGCGGCGCCCGACTTCGGTCTGGTCGGGCAGTTCTCCGTGACCCACTTCTGGACCGCGCTCGGGGTCGGCAGCGCGGTGGCCGTCGTCATCGCGGTCGGCCTCTCCGACTTCTTCGACACCACCGGGACCGGTATCGCCATCGGCAAGCGGGCGGGGCTGCTCGACGATCAGGGACGGCTGCCGCGTATGAAGACCTTCCTCTTCATCGATGCGCTCGGCGCCACCGCGGGCGGGATGGCGTCGGCCTCGTCCAACACCACCTACATCGAGAGCTCGGCGGGTGTCGAGGACGGTGGCCGTACCGGCATCACCTCGGTGGTGACCGGGGCCCTGTTCCTCCTCTGCCTGTTCATCTCACCGCTGGCCGGGATGGTCCGCAGCCAGGCGACCGCGCCGATCCTGGTGATCGTGGGCGTCCTGATGTTCGACCTCTTCTACGAGCTGGAGCGGACCCGGGACACCGACCGGTACATGGCACTGCCGATCTTCCTGACGGTCCTCACCATGGGGTGGACGTGCAGCATCACCAACGGCGTCGGCGTCGGCTTCGTGAGCTACTCGTTCATGGCGCTGCTGACCAGGACCGACGTCCCGGTACTCCGGCGCGTCCACCCGCTGATGCTGCTGTTCACCGGCATCTTCATCTGGTACTTCGTGCGCGGCACGGTGTAGCGGAGCGAGAGCAATCCGGGGCTCGCCTGCTGGCCCCCCCTCGACGACGGGGCTCGCGAGCTGGGAGATGTGTCCCTGCGGCGGTCGCACAGGCTTCTCCGGCTGACCGGCCGCGTCCCCGGTCCCGGCGCTCAGCCCTGCCTGCGGATGTGGACGGCGGCATCCTCGGCAGCCGCCTCGTCGACGCCGCCATCAGGCGCGATCGCGTCGTCCTCACCGACGACAACGTCGTCGCCACCCGACTCGGGGGCCTGCAGTTCGCCCACCTCGGCATCCTCGTCGAGGCCCAGCGTCGCCTCGGGCTCCTCCTCGGCGAGGCGCTGGTCGAGGCTCTCGGACCGGTACTTCTCGTACGGATCGGGGACGCGATGGGAGGCGAGATCCTCCTCGTCGCCGTCGTCCCCGTCGACCTCGGCCGGGTCGGGCTCGGGGTCGGTCGACATCGTGTCGCTGTCGGCGGCGATGTCGTTCCACGGAAGATCCTCGGGGTGTCCCTGGGGCATGGTGGGTACCTCCTCGTGGGTCACGTGCTCGGCGCGGTGGTCGACAGACGGGGGACGACCTCGGCGGCCAGGCGCTCCATCTGCTCGGCCTCGTCGAAGAGCGGTGTGAACAGGATCAGCTCGGCGCCCGCATCCGCCACCGCGCGCACACCCTCCACGCAGGCATCCGGCGGACCGTGGACCGCCACCGGCGTCAGGTCGCTCAGCCCGAAGTAGGAGTAGAGCCGGGCCAGGCCGTCGGAGACCCGCCGCCGGGCGCGCGCGGCGTCGTCGTCCACCGCGATGTAGACGCGCTTGGCGATCCGGAAGCCGGCGGGGTCCCGCCCCGTCTCGACGAGTGCCTCGCGCACGATCGACACCTGCTCGGCGAATCGGACGGTCGTCGTCGACCCGGCGCCGAAGAAGCCGTCGCCGTGCCGGACCGCGCGTCGCAGCGCCGCCGGGTGATTGGCCCCGAACCAGATCGGCGGGTACGGCCTCTGGAACGGCTTGGGCTCCATCGCCGCGCCGTCCAGCTGCCAGAAGCGCCCCTCGAAGGTGACCCGCGGCTCCGTCCAGAGGGCCTTCATGAGCCCCAGGCCCTCGGTGAACCGGACCACCAGGCTGGTGGGGTCGACCCCGAAGGCGGAGAACATCCTGCCTCGCCCTCCGGTGCCGACCCCGACCTCGAGGCGGCCCCGGCTCAGCTGGTCCAGACTGCTCAGGCTCTTGGCCAGATGCACCGGGCTGTGCAGCGGGGTGACGAATACCACGCAGCCCAGGCGGATCCGCTCGGTGCATGCGGCGGCATAGGTCATCGCCTCGATCGGGCCCACGTTGGGCATCGTCGAGAGGACCTGCTCCTGCGTCCACGCGCTCTCGAAACCCAGCGCCTCGGCTCGCCGCATGTAGGCGCGGAAACCCGCCGGATCGAAGGCGCCATCGGCGACGAATTGAGGGATGGAGATCGCATATGGCATGGGTTCGACCGTAGCACGGAGGGCGGAAGCCTCCGGCGCAAGACGCGCGCCGAACGCCCGTTGTGGGTGCAGCACCGGAGCCCGCAACCCTCCGCGGAAGGAGTGTCCGGCTCGCCACGAGGAAGAACGACATGCGGATGCGAGGTGGCGTCCTGGCCACGATCGCGGGTGGGGTCGCCGTGGCGTCCGCCCTGGGCGCAGCCGCGGAGTCGCCGCGTGCGGCGGCCGGCACGACGGCGCCGGTGACGTCCTTCTCGTTCACGAGCCCACACGGGGAGTATGTGGGTCACGGCCAGCGCGCGACCTACACCAGCCCGACCACGACCATGGCGGTCCAGGCACCGTACGGACCGAACCCCGGTCCCACCCCCGACGGCGGGTTCGAGATGAACGTCAGGTCGACGTCCCCCGCGGTCTGGTGGTCCGTCAGGATGTTCCCCGCGCCGGGACAGAGCCTGCATGCCGGCACCTTCGCCGCAGCCCAGCGGTTCGCCGCGTCCGGGATCCCCGGCCTCGACGTCTCCGGTCAGGGCCGCGGCTGCAACCACAGCTATGGCAGCTTCACGATCCTCAGCATGGCGACCGACGCCGGCGGCGTCATCACCGAGATGGATGCCACCTTCACCCAGCACTGCGAACGGCTGAAGGCGCCCGCCCTCACCGGTGAGGTCCGGTGGAACGCGCCCGTCCCGCCGCCGAAGCCCACCAAGCCGCCGAAGCACCACGGGTAGCCGAGGAGAGCGGGGACCGCGCGGCGGTCCCCGCCCCTGTGGCGGGATGCGGGATCAGGCCGCCGGGGTGTGGACCCGGCGGACGCGCAGCGACACGGCCAGCAGCACCGCGCCGAGGCCGGCGAGAAGCACGCCGGCGACGCGTGCGGCCGTGCCCGTCAGGGGGATGCCCGGGGCCGGGCTCGCCGCCGCGGCCACCGGCGTGGTGGATGCGACTCCGCTCGACCCGGCGACGCCGGAGACGACCGGAATGGGCGCCGGCAGAGGCAGCACGCCGGTGAGGGTCGCGGCGCCGGCTGCCGATGACGTCACCAGCGACCCGGCCGGCCCGGAGCCGAGCAGATCGGAGATGCCGAGCACGGTTCCCCCGCTGCTGCCGCCGGTGGCGAAGGTGTCGAGGAGATGGAGGTCGACGACGCCGGGCACGTCGACGCCGAGCGATCCGTCGGTGCCGCGGTCACGGTGGGTGCGCCCGCTGCCGAGGATGCCGGCGCCGTTGAGCGCGAGCAGCTGCGCCGAGCGGTCGCCGTCGCTGGTCGCCGACGACCGGAGCACGGCGACGTCGAGCCCGTCGAGGAGGCGGACGTCGAGACCGGTGCTCGAGGCCGCGCCCTCGGTGCCGCGGGGGCCGGCGCCGGCCGCGCTCCCGGACTCGAGCAGGGAGACCGCCGCCAGGTGGCCGCCGAGCAGGCCGAGGTCGAGCAGCGCCGAGCGGCTCACGGCGGAGGACGAGGACCCCCCCTCGCGGCTGTCCGCCGACCAGCCGGCGACGGCGAGGTCGAGGACGGGATCCAGGGGCAGTGAGAGCAGCGCGCCGCTGCCGCGGGAGCCGGCCGATGCCGACCCTCCGGCGAGGTTCAGGCCGAGGACCCGCAGCGCCGTCGCCCGTCCCTCCGAGGTGCCGCCGGCGCGGGCGCCGCTGCAGCCCACGCAGGTGTCGAGCAGGCCGAGGGAGATGGCGCCGGCCGACGCCGTCCCCGGCTCCGCCGGCCGGGAGGCCGGCGCCGCGTCGCTGTGGGGGTCGCCCGGCGTTGCGGCGGGCTGGGCCGCCGGCGCAGGCGCCGCCGCCGGAGCCGCCGCGGGCGCCGCTGCCGGAGCCGCCGCGGGGGCCGCGGGCGCGGGATCGGGTGCGGTCGCCGCCGAGGACGGCAGGACGGGCGCCGGGGCCGCCGGCGGGGCCGCCGGAGCACCGGCGCCGGGGAGCACCGCCCCGAGCAGCGAGGTCACGGGCCGGGCCACCGTGGCCCCCACGCCGGCGGGCGAGGATCCCGGCAGGATGCTCGCCGCCGACGCGCCGGCTGCGCCCAGCGAGATCGCGCCGGCGACGGCCATCGCCGCCGGTACCAGTCGATGCAGCGTCATGCACGTCCCTCCACTCTCTCTCGGGGCCGTTCGACGGCGGTGATCCCGCCGGTCACGTCCGCAGGATGCGCCCCCGCCGAGGGCGGGAGGGAAGCGGGAAGGTACCCAACCCGAGTACCCAATCCCTGGTGCCGGCGGTACCCAACGAGGGTGCCCGCCGGGTGCGGCCGTTAGCATCAATGGGTGCGAACCTCCCACAGTCCCACCCCGCTCGTCGGCCGCGAGGCGGTGCTCGAGCAGCTCTGGACGGCGGTCACCGACAGCGTCGAGACCGGGATGCGCGCCCTGCTGGTGCGGGGACCGGCCGGGATCGGCAAGACCCGCGTCCTCGACGGCTTCGCCGAGCGCGTCCGCGGCCTGGGCGCGGCGGTGATCGCCGGCCGCTCGCCCGCGGTCGGCGGCCACGCCCACGGCGCTCTCGCCGACATGCTCGGTGGCTACCTCCGCAGCACCCCGCCCGCCGCCGCCGACCTGCGCCGTGCCGGGGACGCCCTGGTCCGCCTCGTGCCCGGGCTCGCCGCCGGGATCCGCGAGGGGTCGGCGGAGTACGACGAGCTCGCCACCGTGCAGGCCGCCTACCGGCTGGTCGCGCTGGTCACCGAGCGGCGGCCGCTCGTCCTCGTCCTCGATGACGCCCACGCGGCCGATGCCGAGAGCTGCGAGGTGCTCGAGGGGCTGCGGCGGCACGCGCGCACCCTCCCCTGGACGCTGGTGCTGGGCTGGCGCGACCCGGCGGCGGACGGGGTGGCGCGCAACCTCGTCGGCGACCTGCGCCGCCAGGGCGAGCTCGTCGACATCCCCCTGGCCCCGCTCGACGCCGCCGCCACCGGCGGGCTGATGGCGGCGCTGCTCGGCGAGGGCCTGCCCGCGGCGAGCTTCATCGGCATGGTCCACCAGCGCACCGCGGGCAACCCCTACTACGTCGAGGAGATGACCCGCTGGCTGCTCGAGACCGGCCGCCTGCATCGCGCCGGCATCCAGTGGCTGCACACCGCGGGATGCGAGGAGGAGCTGCCGCCGAGCATCGACGAGGCGCTGCTCGACCGCATCCGGGTCCTGCCTCCGGCGGCGCGGTCGATCCTCGAGTGGCTCGCGGCGGCCGGGGGGCGCGCCGACCTCTCGATCCTCGAGGCGTCGATCGCCGACGACCCCGCCACCCTCGTCGAGGGCCTCGACCAGCTGGCGGCGAGCGGGCTGGTCGGCGACCGCGGCCTGCGCTCCTCGGAGTACGAGGTGCACCACCCGCTGGTCGCCGAGTGCGCCTACCACTCGATGGGCGCGGCCCGGCGGCGCCTCCGCCACCGCCGCCTGGCCCAGCTCCTCGCCGACCGCGGCGCCAATCCCGCCGTGGTCGCGGTCCACGCCACCCGCGGCGCCGACCGCGGTGACCGCACCGCGCTCGCCGCGGCGATGCGCGCCGGGGCGGAGGCGGAGGCGCGGCTCCAGTACGTCCGCGCCGTCTCCTGGTACCGCGAGGCCCTCGACCTCACCCCCGCCGACGGTGGCGAGGTGCGCACCGCTGCGCTCGACCGCCTGAGCGAGCTCGCCGGGCATGCCGGGGAGCTCCAGCTGGGGCTGGCCGCCACCGGCGAGCTGCTCGAGCGCGAGACCGCCGCCGATCCGGCGCGACGGGCGACGCTGCTGCGGCGCGCCGCGTTCCTGCACAGCCTGTCCGGCGACACCGTCAGCGCCCGCGCCGCCGTCGACGAGGGGCTCACCCTGGCGCTGGGCAGTGGTGGCGGCGCCGCCCTGCTGATCGCCGAGCTCGCCTCGGTGGCGACGCTGACGTCGCCCGGCTGCGATGGGATCGACTTCCTCTCCCACAGCCGCGACCTCGCTCTCGAGGAGGGGGAGGCGGCGCGCGAGCGGGCGCTCATCCTCGGCACCTTCGAGGCCATGGCCATCGCCCAGGAGGGCCGTCCCCGCCGTTCCCTGGAGATGGCCCGCGAGCTCGCCGCCGAGGCCATGGCGGGCGGCCACGTGCTCGCCTTCGGCTACGCCATCTTCAGCTCCGGCGTCGCCAGCATGCTGCTGGGACGCTTCACCGAGACCGAGGCGGCGATCAAGTCGGTGCTGCACACCCTCACCGACGACATGGGACTGATGTGGGGCGCCGCGTCCGGCTGGTCGCTCTACTCACAGGTCCTGTTCAACCAGGGACGGATGGACGAGGCCTGGGACGCGGTGCTCCGCGCCGAGGAGATCGCCCGGCGCCACGCCACCATGATGCTGCCGATGCCCATGGTCAACGGCGCCATGCTGCTGGCGACCCGGGGCGAGACCGCCGCCGCACGCGAGCGCCTCGCCGAGGCGCGCGCCCTGATGGCACGCGGCTGCACCCCGGTGTACGAGACCTGGTACTGGGCCGGCCTCGCGCTCACCGCGGAGGCCGAGGAGCGGCCCGACGAGGCGCTCGCCGCCTACGAGGCGATGTGGGCCACCGCTCAGCGCTTCCACAACGCCGGGGTGGCGGTCGCGCTGCGGCCCGGGCAGGTGCTCGCGCTGGTGGAGTGCGGACGCGTCGCCGAGGCGGTGGAGATGGCGCGCGAGGTGGTCAAGACCCTCGAGCAGCCGGACGCGCCAAGCGGGCTCGCCCACGCGCTCGGCGCGCTCGCCGTCGCCCTCGCCGCCGCCGGCGAGGTCAACGAGGCGCTCGCCGCCGCCGAGCGTGCCGCGGCGCACGCCGAGGAGCTCGAGGGCACCCGTCCCCGCGCGCTCGCGTTCGCCACCGCGGGCATGGCGCTGCGGCAGCTGGGCGCCGGCGCGGGTGCCACCGCGGTGTTGCGCCTGGCGTTGGAGGGATTCGAGTCGATGGGCTGGCGTCCGCGTGCCGAGCAGGTCCGGCGCCTGCTCGCGGTGGGAGCCGGACGGCGGTTCGGACTCGGAAGGGACTGCGACCGGGCGCCGCGCGGTCGCGCTGAGCCTGCGCGAGCGTCAGGTCATCGAGCTCGCCACCGCGGGGCTGAGCACCCGCAGCATCGCACTGCGGCTCACCCTCAGCGAGCGGACGATCGAGAACCACCTCGCGCGCATCTACGCGAAGCTGGAGGTCCACAGCCGCCGCGAGCTGATCGCCCACATGGCACGGGTGACGTCCGCCGCGGGCTAGGGTCTCGCGCACGCTGCGCGCCACGCCGTTGCCGTCCTTGACGCCATACCGTTTACGGTATATATCATGTTAGATATGAGACGTCAGGCGGGATGGCCTCCCAGGGGATCTGGCCTTCGTCGTGCGTCGATCGCAGTGATCGGCGCGGTCACCCTCAGCTTCATCCTCGCGGCGCTTCAGGTCGCGCAGTGGCTACGAGACTTCTTCGACGGTCCGTCGGCATCCGACATGGTCATCCGGCAATCGGGAGAGCGGCAGCAGGAGATGATCAACAGTGCATGGCGGCCGATCCTCACCGCCTTTCGCAACCTCGCGGCGATCGGTGCGTACTCCCTGTTCATCGCCGCGGCGGTGGCAGTCACTGTGCTGCTAGTACGCTATGCCGTGGCTCGCTGGAGACGGTGAGGTCATCCGTGCGATGGTGACCGACGGCGAGTGGGCGTGTGCATGATCCGCCTCGCGGACGGGGGGAGGACCTGCAGCTTCCGGGAGGCGCTCGACCGGCTGCCGCCGAATGCACGTCCACAGGCGGTCGGGAACTACGAGGCCATCCTCGACGGTACCCTCGTCCCGCGAGCCGAAGGCGGCGGAATCAGCACCCAACCATTTCAGGCCGGGGCGGATTGGTACCACCTCGTCGTCGCGATCGAGCGTGGCCCCGGCGGGTACGTCGTCGGCCTCGACGTCGTCATGCGGCGTGACGAGCTGGCCGCGAGGATCCTGGCGGCGCGCGGCCTTTGGGCGGCGCTGACCGCCGCCGCCGGAGCTGGTCGCGGTATGCCCCTGACGTTGACGGGCATCTCAAAGGCGATATATACTGAATTAGATATAACGGGCATGGCGGTTGCCGGAGCCCATCGTCGCCACCGCCGAACCCAAGGGGCGAGGGTGGTCGGGCGCGACCTGGCGGACGGACAGGAGCCGCAACCCCTTGGAGGACCCAGATGAGCGCGACGGACGGCGGCTCGTATTCGGGTGAGGCACCGTATCAGGCGATGGTCTGCCCGCCGGAGTCTGCGACGTTCCGGACGGAGGTCCGCGCCGTTCGACGCCGCCAGAAGCTGCTGCGCAGACTGGTCGACTGGCGCCGCGCGGTGGCGACCCAGGAGGTGGTCGCCGCGGTGATGCGTACCTCGCAACCCGCGATCGCCCGACTGGAGCGCGGCGGTGCAGACCCCAGGCTGTCGACTGTGGAGAGGCTGGCCGCGGCGGTGGGCGCCCGGATCAGCTGGGACCTGGAGGTGGACGAGGATGCGGTGAAGGATTCGCCGCATCTCGACATGACCCGGGTTCGCGCGGCGATGGGAAGCACGTTGAGATCGGACGAGCTCGACGCGATCGACCGTCTCTGCCGGCAGCGGCTCACCGTGGATCCGCTCCTCCGCGCCTGCGAGGAGAAGGAGCGTGAGGCGGCGCGCGCTGCCGCCTCGAGCCGGACGGAGTCCGACCTGACCCGTCTCCGCGCCGCGTTGGAGGTACTCCCCGAGATCCCGGAGAAGGGCTTCCGAACCGAGGAGGAGCTTACCCGCTTCCGTGCGGCCGACCGGGAGTTCCACCTCGCCGTGGCCGCTGCCACCCACGACGAGGGGCTGTGTCAGGAGGTCGAGCGTCTGCGCGACCGCGTGTCGACGTTCCTCGCCGACGGCGCGCTTCCCTGTCCAAGGGGGATCCAGCGGCGTCTCCACGGCGACATCCTCGAGGCGATCACCGCGGGGGATGGCGACAGGGCCGGCGCCGCGATGGCCGAGCACGCCCGCATGGCGCGCGAGGTGATGGACGAGATGCTGATGGGTCGCCTGCGCCGGGAGGCGGAGGTCGTCGAGGCGGTCCTCGATGTGCGTGAGCGAACGGAGTGCCTCGCTGCCCGGCTCGCTGCCGAGCGGAGCACGGACGAGGACCGGCGCAGACTCGTCGAGGCGTTGCGTGCATTGCCGGAGGTACCGGACGAGGGATTCGCGGACGCCGCCCAGGCCACGGCCTTCCGCGACGCGGATCGTGCTCTGCACCTGGCGATCGCGGCCGCAGCCCAGCAGCCGGTGTTGTGTGAGATTGCGACCGTCGCGCACTGCGGGTTCCTGGACCTCATCACCGGTGTTCAGGTGGAGCTGCAGCTGCGGCCGGCGCAGGCTCGTCAGCACCGCGCCATCGTCGAGGCGATCTGTGAGGGGAGGCCGGAGGAGGCCGCGCGAACGATGGGCCAGCTCATCGGATCGACACGCGAGGTTCTGAGGCCGGCTCTCGAGGATTGGATCCGCAAGCTGATGCCCTCGGCCACCGAACCGACGTCGCAGGTGGGCGCCGGCCGCTGAGCACAGCTTTCCGTGCGTCGCCGCCAGGTGAGCGGTCCGTGGCGGTGCGCGTAGACCACGGCGTGGACGCGGTCGCGCAGGTCGAGCCTGCCCAGGATGCGGGACACGTGGGTCTTGACGGTCTCGTCTCCGACGTGGATGCGGGTGCCGATCTCGGTGCTGCTGTAGCCGGCGGCCACGAGCAGGAGCACCTCGTTCTCCCTGGCTCTGAGCCCGTCGAGCCCCGGCGCCCGCCCGGCCGCCGGCCGCTCACGGTCTCGACCGGTCGCTGACACGGGGTCGACACATGGCAGGGCTACGCTGCAGGGATGGTCCCCTCCCGCACCCGGCGGCACCTCGGCGGCGGCGGCGTCGCCGGCAACCGCGCCCTCACCTCCGCTCTCGGTCTTCTCCTGCTGGCACTGCTGGTGGTGCAGGTGGCGAGCGCGATCTGGTTCGCACTGCTCTCCTACAACGTGGCGGTTCCGGCCACGCCGACCTTCGGCTTCGTCCGGCCGCTGCACTTCTTCGTCGGTTTCCTGCTCATGCCCCTCATCGGGCTGAAGCTCGCGTCGGTCGGCTACCGGGTCTCCCGCTACTACACGGGCAATCCCGCGTACCAGGGCGACGGCGCGCCGCCGCCGGTGATGCGGCTGATCGCCCCTCTGCTGGTCCTCTCCGCTGTCGTGCTCTTCGCCAGCGGAATCGAGATGTGGAGCTTCCGCAATCAGTTCGGCATCCCCTGGATCGCCGTCCACGACCTCTCCGCCATGGCCTTCGTGGTCCTGCTCACCATCCACGTCGCCGGGCGGGTGCGCGTTGCGCGTCGGGCCGCGGTCGCCGACCTGGGGCGGGCATCCGGCGCGGGGGTCGACGCCGCCACCACCGACGGGCGTCTCACCCGGCGCGCGCTCATCGTCGGCGGCACCACCGCCGGCCTCACCCTCGCGGTGGGCGGGGCGCAGTGGCCGGGCGTGGCGCTGTCCTTCCTCGCCCCGCTGCGTGCGGGACGCGATCCGCTCGACTTCCCGACCATGAACTACGAGGGGGGCGCGCAGCGGGTCGACGTCGCCCGCTGGCGCCTGCGCATCGACGGCGAGGTCACCAGACCGCTCGCACTCACCGAGGCGGAGCTGCTCGCCCTCCCGACGGAGGAGCATCGCTACGCCATCAACTGCGTCACCGGCTGGACCGCGGAGCGCACCTGGCGCGGCGTGCCCCTCGCCCACCTGCTCGCCATGGCCGGGGCCCGCGAGGATTTCACCCACGTGCAGATCCGAAGCACCAGCGGTTACCACTGGGACCACCACCGCGCCGCGGCGCTCGCCACCGGAGCCATGCTCGTCACCCATGTCGACGGGGTGCGTCTCAACGACGACCACGGCTATCCCGCCCGGCTGATGATCCCCGGGGTCACCGGCCAGTCGAACATCAAGTGGGTCGACGGCCTCACCGTGGGCGTCGGCTCTGCGGAGCAGTACCTCGGCGCCCACGTCACCTGGGGCAACCAGCCGGTGGACGGGTACTTCCTGCCCCCCGACCCGGCCGGCATGCGCCCATAACCGCGGACGCGCCCGGCGCCGGCGCCCCTTGGCACGGAGCCCAGGGGAATCGGCATGATTGCCACATGACCACCGCTCAGAGCGGGATCTTCGCATTGGGGACCGCCTCGCACGCCTACCTCGAATTCGACCTGCATGGGCCGGGGGGCGAGGGCGAGCTGGTCAGCGCCGTCGCCGGGATGCGCGAGCCGCGCACCACCATGGGCGGCATCAACCTCGTCGCCGGCTTCCGCCCGGAGCTGTGGAACCGGGTGGCACCGGAGGAGGACTCTCCGGAGGGCGTCGAGGGCTTCAATCACGCGCTGCTCGGCAGCGATGAGTACCAGATGCCGGCGACCCAGCACGACGCGGTGCTGTGGCTGTCGGGCAGCGCGTACGACGTGGTCTTCGACGTGGCGCGGCAGGCGATGGCGGCGCTCGAGCCGCTTGCCCTGGTCGCCGAGGAGAGCTCGAGCTGGCCCTACCGCCACGACCGCGACCTCACCGGCTTCATCGACGGCACCGAGAATCCGACCCTCATCGACGCCGCCGACGTGACCCTGATCCCGGAGGGCCGCCGCGGTGCGGGGGGCACGATCCTCCTGCTCCAGAAGTGGGTCCACGATGCCCGGGCGTGGGAGTCGCAGCCGGTTGCCCGGCAGGAGCAGGTGATCGGGCGCTCCAAGCTCGACAGCGAGGAGCTCGAGGACAGGCCCGCCGACTCCCACGTCGTCCGCACCGACCAGGACCGGTTCGGCAAGATCTTCCGCCGCAACATGCCCTACGGGTCGGTGTCCGACCACGGGACCATGTTCGTCGGATTCAGCGCCGAGCAGCGCCGGCTGGCGGCGATGCTGGAGAGCATGAGGCTCCCGCGGAATTGCCATCAGCGCCAGGAAGAGGGG
>JRHI01002444.1_pt1 | contig 12730 bp, 13 predicted proteins | sample 215371 | NCBI WGS metagenome assembly JRHI01 (sample SAMN02929681, study PRJNA255918) | sediment metagenome | biome: cave system; feature: Ice Cave; material: Sediment; isolation source: sediment from deep within a dark volcanic ice cave with no known source of... ...
TTCCGAGCGCSMGCTCTATATTGTGCTCGCCCTCGCTGCCGGCTTGACTCTCGACATCACGGACCTCTCCCCGGTCCGTAACGCTCCTTTCGCGCTCGTGGCGTCCCTGGCCGCACTCGAAGGCTTTTTCGCCTTACGCGCGTTCGGTGAAACCCTCGCGCGTTACGATCCGCTGCCGGACTGAAGCGTCAGCGAGACTCGTCTTGCGTCGCTAGTCCGCTTACATGCAAAACACGTCGTTATGACCGGTTTGAATCAAGACGCAATTCCCAACGTGAAGCGCAATCAGGGGACTAAACCGAGTTCGTTCCCCTGCGGCCACGCCAGTGATAGGTCGGACACTCGAGGACCACGGATCGCCTCGAACAAACATTATCGTGGCGTTTAAGGCCAAAAAATGCTAGAATAATGGCATGGCCAAACGCGTATCGCCATTGCTCCCACCACTGGAACGCCGACTCTCACGTCTGGGCGAACGAATCCGCACGGCCCGCCTCCGTCGCCGACTGACCGCAAAAATGGTCGCGGAACGGGCAGGTCTTTCCGTGATGACTCTGCGGAGCGTCGAGCACGGTGGCATGGGCGTAACGATCGGCGCCTACTCCGCAGTTTTGCACGTTCTGGGGCTCGACGGCGATCTCGATGCCGTCGCGGATGTCGATACCCTTGGGCGTGACGTCCAGGACGCGGCCCTTGGGCGTGCTGCGCGTGCGAAGGGTGATTCTCGGAAGAATGATTCTCGATGGAAGGCGTGATCGAAGTCTACTACGATTGGAGCGGCGGTAAGCCGCCAAGACGGCTCGGGACGCTGCGCGTGCGCTCTGGGCGAACGGGCGAGCTCTTCGACTTCACGTTCGACGGCGGCGCGCTCGCCGACGAGGCGCTGGTGAAGCAGACGCTCGATCCAGACTTGGGGATTTTTCCGGGGTCGCAATTTCCCAAAGATGGACGCACTACGTTCGGCATTTTCAAGGATTCGAGTCCGGATCGCTGGGGAGAAACGCTCATTCGGCGCCGCTTCGATCGCAATAAGAGGGCCGGCTTAGTCCCTCAAAGCGCGCGTCTGGGCGAATCGGATTATCTGCTCGGCGTACACGACTCATTCCGATCCGGAGCAATGCGATACAAACTGACGCCGGACGGGTCGTTCCTCGATGACCACGACGGGAGCGCTGCGCCGCCGTTCGTCCTCCTGCGCGAGCTCGAAGCAGCGAGCCGCGCGCTCGAAGACGACGCGAATATCGACAATCCCGCAACAGATGAGTGGCTTCGCCTGCTCCTCGCGCCCGGTGCGTCACTTGGCGGCGCGCGGCCGAAGGCAACCGTAGCCGACGTCGCAGGAAACCTCTGGATTGCAAAATTTCCGAGCGCCAAGGACCGTCACGATGTCGGTGCCTGGGAACTTGTCGTTCAGAGACTCGCCAAGGCTTGCGGTCTGCGCGTACCGACGAGCGATGCCCGGACATTCGCAAGCACCGAGCACACGTTCTTGGCGCGTCGCTTCGATCGGCGTGAATTGGGAGTGCGGATTCATTTTGCTTCGGCGATGACGCTGACGGGGCACGAGGATGGTGCCGACGCATCCACCGGCGCAAGTTATCTCGAAATCGCCGAAGTCATCATGTCGCAGGGTGCTGCACCGCGCGAAGATCTCATCGAGCTCTGGTCGCGGATCGTCTTTAATATCATGGTGTCTAATACCGACGACCACCTTCGTAACCACGGCTTCTTGCTCAAGCCGAATGCCGGTTGGCGGCTCTCGGAGGCGTACGACATGAATCCTGTTCCGGGATCGTCCGGTCTTTGTTTAAATATCGATGAGAGCGATAACGCTCTGGATCTCGATCTCGTGCGCTCCGTCGCGCCGTATTTTCGGATTACAGATGCCCAGGCGACTTCGATCATCGATCTCATTGCGGACGGGGTCCGCGCCTGGAGTGAGATCGCGAACTCACTAGGCATCAAGCGAAGCGAGCAAGACGACATGGCGGGCGCTTTCCGAATACGGAAGTAAATGCAATCCGAGCGTTAAGCCGGTCAACAACGAGCGCGACTCCGTTCAACCCAATCTCAAAGACGAAATACGTTCGCGGAAGAAAAGAGAAACGGGCTGATCTTCGGCTCTAAGAAAAATCGCGGTGCACGGCCGAGGCGCAGTTAGGCAGGCTGTGAGACCGATGCTGCGAGCTTTTCGACCATCGCGCGGCTGAAAAGAATCATGTCGCCGACGCCGCGCGTCGTGATCCAATGACCGTCCTGCACGGTCGGCTGGTCGCGAAAGAGGCCGCCGGCATTGCGGATGTCGTCGGAGATGGAGGCCGAGCCCGTCATGGTACGACCGCGCGCCACTTGCGCCGAGATGAGCACCTGCGCGCCGTGGCCGATGGCGAACATCGGCTTTTTCGCCGAATCGAACTCTTTGACGAAGCGCTGCACTTCGCGATCGGAGCGCAGCCGGTCGGGCGAATACCCGCCGGGAATCAAGAGCGCGTCGAAATCCTCGGCCGTGCAATCGGCGACGACTTCTTCGGCCTTCGCGGCCGCCCCGTCGTCCATTCCACGCTTGCTGCGAATTTTCGTCTTCGCCTTATCGTCTATACCGACGATGGTCACGATGGCGCCGGCCTCTTCGAGGATCCGCCGGGGTTCGGCGAGTTCCGCTTCTTCGAAGCCGTCGCCGATGAGTGCGGCAATACGCTTTCCGTCGATCCCTGATTGCATGCTGGCGGAGGTTCACGGGCGCGCGGGAGCATTCCCGTTCGCGCACGCGGGCGCGAAACGAGAATGCTCGAACGCTCTTAGCGGCGGTCGAAGGCCGGAATCGCCCCACTCAGAGGCCGGATCGCCTTCGAAACGATAACCATCTGCGGGCAACTGGTCTGCGGTAAAATTGGCGTCGCGGCCGTAATCTGCGCGAAGAAGAGGGCGGCGATATCGGCGTAGCCGACGTCGTTGGGATGAAAGCCGTCGGCCAGCGGACCGGGCGTGAAGCTCGCCGGATCGTACGAGCGCGGATCGCACAGCAGATCGATCACCGGTAATTTCGACTGCGTCGCTGCGACCTGGTACACGTTTGTATCGATGCCGACGGAAACCGCTTGCAGCAACGTTCGCACCGCCAGCGGAAGCGTGGCTCCGATCGGAATGCCGGCGAAATTCGGCAGATTCGCGAGCACGATCTTCGCACCCGGCGCCTTCGTGTGAATACTCTGCACGAGTTGCACCAGGTCGACTCCGAACGCTTGGATATTGCTTGCCAAGAACGCGCTTACATTGGCGGGCGGCAACGTTCCCAATTGCACCTGACAGGCGGCCGCGTTGACGATGTCGTTCGTATCGTTGCCGCCGGCAAAGATCGTGACGAGTGTTTCGCCTCCGGTGAGTTTCGGCAATTCATCGGTGATGAAGTCCCCGACCGTGGCGCCTACCGGACGCGGCTGACACGCATTGGGACCGGAACTGTCATATCTGTTGGCGAGGACGGCTATATCGGGGCCCAGGACGTCGGCAGAGATGCCGAGATCGTTGAGCGTCACCGCGGCACCCGTCCTTCCCAAAAGGCCGGCTAGGACCGGCACGTAGCCCGTACCGCCCGGACACGTCGGGTTCGCGACGGCGCCGCTCGTCGGCGGAGTTGCGCACGGCACGGAGGCGTTGTAGCCGACGGCGTCGCTTGCACCGAAGGCGGTGTACGCAATCGCTTTCGGACCGCCCCCCGGCGGCCCGGGCGGCGCGAGCGCGACGTTGCCCGAGTTACAAGCGGCCAGGAGCGACGCGCCGGCGGCGAACGTGGCGCCACATGCAAAGCGCTTAAAGACGGCAAGATTCACAGGGTTCCTCCGGTCGCTTGGACGGCGGCACGCAGCAAATACGCGAGTTCGATTTCGAGCTTGCCGAGTTCGTCGAGTACTTCGTCGGAGAGTAGTGCTTTCAGCGTTGGATTCCGCACGAGCATATCGCGTTCCGGCACGGCATGGCGCGGATTGATCTCGCGCATGTAGATGCGCGCGTCCTTGCGGATCATCCCTTGCGGCAAAAAATAAAGCGGATCGAGTCCGAGCGCGTACACCTCGAGTGAGAGCAGTTGCGTCTTCTGCAAGAACTCGATGGCGCGCACGCGCAGCGCCTTGGCAAAGCGCGCGAGCTCGCTGACGCTCACGCGCCGTTCGCCGGCGAAGACTGCCTCGAGCGCAGCTGGTTCGCAGACGGCCGCGTGCGCGAAGGCCGCGCTCTCCAGCTCCCGCTCGCGAACCAGAGCGGCTAACGCCGCGCCGAATGCCGCACCACCGGCGGTCCCCGCGCGTCCGTCCCACGAGGCTGCTTCCCCTAGTGTCATAACGCTCTCTTGCGATAGGATTTGCGCAGTACTAAAGCGGACTCGATTCGCCCATAGTGGATACAACGCCCGCGGCCGGTGCGATCGAGGCGAGAAAATCGCGACACCTCGATATTTGCCTCGAAGACGACGTCGCTTCACGGCTCGATACGGGATTCGCGCGTGTTCGTTTGCGCCACGAGGCCTTACCGGAATGCGCGCTCGAAGATATCGATACGCGCGTTTCTTTCTTGGGGCATGCGCTCCGCGCGCCTCTTCTGATCTCGTCGATGACCGGCGGCACCGAACGTGCGAGCGCCATCAATCAAAACCTCGCGCTTGCGGCCGAGCGCGCGGGCGTTGCCTTTGCCCTGGGCAGCCAGCGGGCGGCGCTGGAAGATCCGAACCTGTTGCGCACGTATCGCGTGCGCGACGCCGCGCCGGACGTCGTCCTGTTTGCAAATCTCGGCGCCGTGCAGTTTAACTATGGCGTTACGGTAGAAGCCGTTAAGCGCGTCGTCGAAAGCGTCGAGGCAAACGGACTCTACCTGCATTTCAATCCGTTGCAAGAGGCGTTGCAACCGCATGGCGACACCAACTTTCGCGCACTCTTGCCGCGCATCGCGGAACTCTGCCGGGTGCTCGCGGTGCCCGTCATCGCGAAGAGCGTCGGCTCCGGCATCTCAGTGCGCACGGCCGCGCGGTTGCTCGACGCCGGAGTGAGCGCGATCGACGTCGCGGGAGCCGGGGGCACTTCGTGGGCGCGCGTGGAGGGACGCCGTTCCGGCGATCCGGCGCGCGAAGCGCTCGCCGAGACCTTCGCCGATTGGGGGTATCCGACGGCGGAAGCAACCGAAGCGTTGCGAGCGGCATTTCCCGCCGCGACGATCGTCGCGAGCGGCGGCATCCGCACCGGAGTCGACGTCGCGAAGGCGCTCGCCGTCGGCGCCGACCTCGCCGGAATCGGAGTTCCGTTTCTCGAACCGGCGACGCGCTCGGCGGATGCCGTCTCGGAAAGCATCGCGGCCATCGTCAGCGGCTTTCGTATCGCACTCTTCGCAAGCGGTTGCCGGCGCCCGAACGACCTGCCAAGCGCCCGTTACGTGCGCGGCTCGGCCGACACCTTGATGGTCGAACCCTCGACCCGGACGTCGAACGTGTCGACCGAGGAATAGCCGCCAAGCGTCATGACGCCCGTCGTCACGTCGAAGCACCAGCCATGCCACGGACACGTGACGATCTTCCCGTGTATGAATCCCTCCGCCAGCGGGCCGCCCTGGTGCGGACAGCTGTTGTCGATCGCATAAAAGGTACCGTCGACGTTGAAGACCGCAATCTCCCGCCCGCAGGCGACGTAGGCGCGCGCCTCGCCGATTGGTATCTCTTGCGTGGGGGTAACGTGTTCGGGTTGCGCCATTGCAGCGCTAGCCGTTCGCCGGAGCGAAGCGGAATCTCATGCTCTCCGATTTTCGAAATTGGCTCGAGGCCGAACTCAAGCTGCTCGGTAATGCCAGCCATCACGCTTATTCGTTCGGCCAGGCCAACATGGCCAAACGCGCGCTCGAACGTCTCGATAAGGAAACGACGGACCGGGTACCGCTGCTCCTGGAAAGAGCGGAAGTCGCGAACGTCTTAACGGCGCTCGAGATGCTGCTCGAACGAGATTCCGCCCTCCCTCCGGCATTCGCGACTTTGCAGGAACGCCTACGCACGGCCTTGGGCGAAACTGGAGCATCCTGACGGGAGCAAGACGAGAGCCTCCTGACAGGAGCATGACGAGAGCATACTGACGGGAGCCTAATGCTGACGGGAGCCTGCTAAAGGGGAACTACTAGACGGGAGCCCTACTGATTGCGCAGACGCGCGCGCTTTGCTATGATTCGCCCGTCGCCGGCCCGGTCGCCCGAACGCAGTTGCTGCGCGCGGAATCTGGAGCCGAGCGAGACTATCCTGTTGTAGGAACGAGATTCTCACGCCATGCCTTTGACCAAAGAACAGAAATCCGAGCTTTCGACCAAATACGGTCGCGGCGCGAACGACACCGGCTCCGCCGACGTGCAAGTCGCCGTCCTCACGGCCTCGATCAATCAGCTCACCGAGCACCTAAAGATTCACAAGAAAGACCATCACAGCCGCCGCGGCCTGCTCATGCAGGTCGGTCAGCGCCGGCGCCTTCTGGGTTATCTGCAGAAGAAGGACCTCGAACGCTACCGCAAGCTGATCGCCGATCTCGGCTTGCGCCGCTAGCCCGACCGAACCTCGAGCGCAGGCCGGAACGGTGCGTCTGGTTCGGACGATTGCACGTATCCCGGCGAGCACAAGCTGCCGAGCCGCAACCGCGCGTAGCGGACGCAATAGCGCAACAGACGAAAACGGTGGCATGACCGACGACGAACTCGCACTTCTGCGCCGGCGGTGTGCGCGCGCGCTCACACATCATCCGAAAGTGTCGCCGCGCGTTGCCTTCGCCCGACTCGCCGAGGAGACGCCCGACGATCTCTCGTTCGACGTGTACGGCTCTGGCTCGCAGCTGCGCGACTTCGAAGCGCGAATCGCCGCCGAACTCGGCAAAGCAGCCGCCGTCTTTATGCCGACGGGCACGCTCGCGCAGCAAATTGCACTGCGCATCTGGTGCCATCGCGCGCGCAATCGTACGATCGCATTCCATCCGACGTGCCATCTCGAAATACACGAATCGCGCGGCTACGCGATGCTACACGATTTGCATGCACTGCTGGTCGGTGCGCCGTCGCGTCTGATGACGGTCGCCGACGTGCACGCTATCGCCGATCCTCTCGGAGCGTTCCTTATCGAATTGCCGCAGCGCGAGATCGGCGCCCAGTTGCCGCCGTGGGGCGATCTGGTTGCGCTTTGCGATGCGGCGCGCGCAACGGGCGCGAAACTTCATCTCGACGGCGCGCGACTCTGGGAAGCTGCCCCGTTCTACGCTCGGCCGCATGCGGAAATCGCGGCGCTCTTCGATAGCGTCTACGTTTCGTTTTACAAGGGCCTCGGTGCTTTTGCGGGCGCGGTGCTTGCCGGGGATGCGGATTTCATCGCCGAGGCACGCGTGTGGCAGCACCGTCACGGCGGCAGGCCGGTTACGATTGCGCCGTACGCGCTTTCCGCGGAGCGCGGCTTCGAGCGCAACGTTGCGAAGATGAGCGGCTATCGCGATCGTGCCGTTGCAATCGCGCTCGCACTGCACGCACAAGGCGGCGTAGACATCGTCCCAAATCCGCCCCATACCAATACGTTCCACGTCTTCTTGCGCGGCAGTAAAGACGAACTCGAAGCGCGCGCACACGCCTACGCCGCGGCGACCGGGACATTCGTATTCGCGCGGCTCGCGCCCACAGTCGTGCCGCTGCAGCAGAAATGGGAATTCGTCGTCGGCGACGCCACGATGGAACTCGATGTGCGCGACATCGTGGACGCCGTGCGCGCGACGCTGGACCGTCCCGCCGAAGACCCGAACACCGTTGCGGCCGGCCGTTTTCCGCCTGACCTCGTGCGCATGCATCTCGAGGTGTGAGATCCTGCGCATGCACCATCTCCACGTATGGAACCGAGTGGCGGCGGGTGCGCGACGCCCCCGAACGCGAAGAGATGCCGCATGCTAGCGATTTCACAGCGTCGGCTGTTCCGCATGCAGTGGCCGCTCATTTTTATCCTGGCGATTCTGCTGCTTGGAACGGTGGTGGCTTCTTGGCGCCATAACGACGGACAGAGAAATCCCGGTCTCGCGCTGCGGAATTTCGACGTGGTGCTACGGGATTTCAACCCTTTCTATTGCGCGGGTGCTACCAGCAATACGGGTGGAAACCCGTACCTTTGGAAAGACTTCGACCGTTGCAGCAGCCGGCCGGCGTACGATCCGGCCCCACCGTCTTTCAACCACCACCGCCTGCCTGCACCGCTACCCGGATATGACGTAGCGCTCTTTCGCGTGCTCGCGATCCTGCCGTACCCATATGCCGCGTATCTATGGCTCGCACTCTGTTCGCTCGGATTGCTCGTTTCGGTACGACTTCTTGCGCGAACTTGCCGGCTACCGCCGATCGTCGTGTTTGCGGCGCTTGCCGTCCCAATGTTCCGAGAGGCTCTGTCGGGGGGGCAGTTGCCACCGCTCGCCATTACGGCACTGAGCATAGCGGCGTACGCGATCGAACACAAGCGTTACCGGTTGGCTGGAATTTCGGCGGCCTGCACCTTGATCGAGCCGCACCTAGGCCTCCCGGTGTGCCTCGCGATGTTGCTTTGGCTGCCCCGCGTGAGGCTCTCGCTGACGCTAGCTTGCATCGCGCTTGCGGCTCTCAGCGTTGCGACGCTCGGCTTTGCCGAAAATGTAGAATACGTTCGCAACGTTCTGCCGGCTCAAGTGCTGGCGGAAGCCTCGTTCCGCGCACAATACAGCCTTACGTGGCTGGCCTATTTCTTTGGATTAAACGAGAACGCTGCCATTAGACTCGGCGAAATCAGTTATTATGCGGCGGTCGCATTCGGAATCGTTCTCGCCAGATTCGTCGCTCAGGCGTTACAGGCGCCGGAAGCGATCCCGTTCGCCGCCGCAGCAGCCGCCGCTATCGGCGGTCCGTACCTGCACAATCATCAAATCGAAATTGCCGTTCTCCTCGCGTTGATGCTCGCGGGTCGCCGCGGCGGCGTGCTCGCCTGGAGTTCTGTCGCAATCCTATCGGTTCTCTGGTTCGCCGTACCCTGGACGACGGGGCCGTGGGATTCGGCTCGCATCGCATCGGCGGCAGCGATCGGCATGATAACCGCGTATGCATGCAAAGACCGTTCCGCAACCATTCGGACTTCGGCCGCGCTCGGCGCCGCCGTCTTTTACATTGTTGTTACCACGCTCATACTCCACGCCCCGCACGGACCGTTTCGGGCCCCGGAATCGATGCAGGCCTACGCCGAGCGGATCGCGACGATCGGCCGCTATTCAAGTGCGCAGTGGGGGTTCGCTGTTCGCTCGCACGGACCGCCTCTCTCGCTCCGAGACGCGATATACAAACTGCCGCTCTGGTTTGCGCTCGCGCTCCTTGTCCTTGCGGCACTCCGCGCGCGAACTCGGCGAACCGGGGTTAGCGCGCACCCTTAGATTCTTGCGCCGGAAGGACACCTGCGTTTTTTGTTTCGTCCGCTCCCGGCTCGTCGCAACGCCGAACCGACGGCACCGTTTGAAGTGAAAAGCGCCATGCCGGTTCGAGCTAACGTTGCGGCGTTCGAATGGCCCGCGGCCCCGCGTGACCGAGTGCGCATCGCGACGTCGGACGCTTGCAGCTGGCGGCCGCTGGGTTACCGATTTTCCGCGAATCCTGAGTTTTCTCAAGAACGGATATCGCGCGCGGTGCGTTTCCACCACAGCAACGTTTGCTCTGGAGGTAAACCAATGTTTGGCCGAATCACGTCATTCGCGCGCTTCATTTCGTTCGGAACGTTCGCCTCGGTGCTCGTCGCTTGCGGCGGCGGCAATAACGGCGGGCCCTTCAACGGCAACGGCCCGAACGGCACATGCGACCCCGGCACCGCCGTCCAGCTCGCGAGCCCTTTTCCGAATGCAACCGGCGTCTCATCGAACACGAATCCGATCATCATCGTCACGAACGGCAATACCAATAACCTGTCGTCAAATCCTCAAAATTGGGACGTCGTACTGCAAGACAACCTTGGAAATCAAATCGTGGGCGGCAACTTGAGTCCGGTTTCCGATCCTAGCGGTCCGCATCCGTTCGGCATGGACTTTTACTACGCATCGAACCTGCAACAAAACCTCGTTCCGAACGCCACCTACCGCGTATTCGTCAACCAGCTCACCAATTGCAATCCCCTACAGGTAGGCGTTTTCTCGACGTGATGGCCGCGACTCAGCGCGGCACGTAGAGCATCTCGTCGTCCTTGGCAACGAAGCCGAGCTCTTCGTAGAGGAAGCGGCCTTCGGCTGATGCGCCCAAGCTGAGGCGATCCACGCCCTCGCGCTCGGCGTCGGCGATCGCCTCGCGCACGAGGGCAGTTGCGATCCCGCGGCGCCGTGCCGCGGGCTCTACGAACACGTTACGGATGCGGCCGTCGACGGCACGCCGGCCTTCGACGCGCGGAAGAGTCGGTAGTATTTGCAGCGTCACGGTTCCGATGCAACGGGCGGCGTCCAGAGCCAGCCACGCGCGCACGAAGGCTTCGGGCCGCGCGAGTTCTGCCTCGAAAAATGCAGCGCAAGCAGCGCGAAACCGGCGCAGCGTCGCGGCATCGTCGCCGGGATGGCGCTCGGCATGAGACGCCGCGCGCAGGTTCGCCAGCAAGGAAGCGTCGCGCCAATGCGCGCGGCGTATGGTCGGAGGGAGAGGCCGCTCGTGCAATTTCAACGAATCCCAACGCGTTTACGAAAAGTGTAATAGCAGAGAATTAGGAGTATTCGTGCCAGAAACCGTCTCCCTCGAGATCGGCGGCCGTACGCTGGTCATCGAGACCGGTGAATTGGCGAAGCAAGCCAACGGCAGCGCGCTCGTTCGATATGGCGACCAAAACGTCGTCCTCGCCGCCGTCACCGCCTCCGAAAAACCTCGTGAAGGCATCGACTTCTTCCCACTCACCTGCGACTTCGAAGAAAAAATGTATGCCGCAGGCAAGATCCCCGGCGGCTTTATCAAGCGAGAGGGCCGTCCCTCGGAGCACGGCGTTCTCTCCGCCCGTCAGATCGACCGCCCCATTCGGCCGTTGTTTCCCGACGGCTTCCAGAACGACGTGCAGATTATCACGACGGTGCTCTCGATCGACTCCGAACTCGACGCCGACGTTCTCGCGGTTTGCGCCGCAGGTGCCGCGCTTGCCGTCTCCGATATTCCGTTCGATAACAACGTCGCAGCCGTCCGCGTCGGTCGCGACGAAAACGGGACGTTCATTTGCAATCCGACCTTACCGCAGTACGAAACCGGGCGCATGGAAATCGTCGTCGCCGGCACGCTGGATGCGGTAATGATGGTCGAGGGCGGCGGCCATGAAATGTCCGAGGAAGATTTCCTCGGGGCCGTGGCTTTCGCGCACGAGGAAATTAAGAAGATCGTCGTGCAGATCGACGCGCTCGCGAAGAAGACCGGCAAGAAAAAGCGGACGTATCCGCTGAAAACGGTCGATCCGGCGCTCAAGGCGTGGGTCGAGAAGACGTTCAAAAAAGACATTGCGAAGGCGATGCGCATTCTCGAAAAAGGCGAGCGGAACGCGGCTTTCGAAAAGCTGAGTAAAGACGAAGCGATCGCCCGGTGCAAGAAAGGCGATGCCGCGGTCCTCGAGATTTTAAACGATCCGGCGAAGTCCAAAGACTTCGGCACGATCGTCAAGACGCTGGAAGAGGAAGAACTTCGCGTCATGGTCGTGGACGAAAAGATTCGTCCGGACGGGCGCAAAGCGGACGAGATTCGCGCGATCTGGTCCAAGGTTGGGTACCTGCCGCGCGTGCACGGCACGGGTCTCTTCCAGCGTGGCCAGACGCAGGTGCTCACGGCCGCGACACTCGGTTCGATCAGCGACGAACAGCGTTTAGACGGCATCATGGCGATTCCGAACAAACGCTACATGCATTACTACAACTTCCCGCCCTATTCCGTCGGCGAGACGCGTCCGATGCGCGCGCCCGGCCGCCGCGAGATCGGTCACGGAGTCCTAGCCGAACGCGCGCTCGTGCCGATTCTGCCGCCGGTGGAAGAGTTTCCGTACACGCTGCGGCTCATAAGCGAAGTGCTCGAAAGCAACGGCTCGTCGTCGATGGCATCCGTGTGCGGTTCGACGCTCGCGCTCATGGATGCGGGCGTACCGATCAAGAAGCATGTCGCGGGCGTCGCGATGGGCCTCGTCTTGCACGGCAAGAAGCACGCGATCCTTAGCGACATTCAAGGCCTCGAAGATGCGCTGGGCGAGATGGATTTCAAGGTCGCCGGCACCGTCGATGGCATCACCGCGATTCAGATGGATATCAAGGTCGCCGGTATTACGATCGAGATCATGCGCGAAGCGCTGACGGAAGCGAAGAAAGCCCGTCTGTTCATTATCGACAARCTCAAAGAAACGATCGGCGAAGCACGCAAGGAACTCTCGCAGCACGCACCGCGCATGATCGTCATGCAAATAGATCCCGATAAGATTAAGAGTGTGATCGGGCCCGGCGGTAAAGTCATCAATAAGATCATCGCCGATACCGGCGTGAAGATCGACATCGAAAATGACGGCCGCGTGTTCATTGCGGGGATGAACGGCGAGGGCGCGGAGAAGGCCAAGAAAATGGTCGAGGCCTTAACCAAAGATGTCGTCGTCGGCGAATCGTACATGGGGACGGTCACGCGCCTGATGAATTTCGGCGTTTTCGTCGCCGTGCTGCCCGGCAAAGAAGGCCTGGTCCATATCAGCCAGCTC
>JRHI01002445.1_pt1 | contig 12726 bp, 12 predicted proteins | sample 215371 | NCBI WGS metagenome assembly JRHI01 (sample SAMN02929681, study PRJNA255918) | sediment metagenome | biome: cave system; feature: Ice Cave; material: Sediment; isolation source: sediment from deep within a dark volcanic ice cave with no known source of... ...
GCTGTGGACCGTGCGTCTGATGTCCGACAGCACGTCGCCGCGTCGCCGTGGAGGACTTGCGGTGAACGACACCGGTCGCGGATGATACGGCCCATGCCGTGCGGTGCTCGTGGATCGGTGACCACGCGCTCGTGATCTCGGAGGCTCAGATGGGTATCGCCGTGACGGGCAATGTCGGCAGTGACAAGCTGATCATCTCCGCCGCGTTGACGGGTTCCTGGCCGACGAAGGCGCGGAATCCGGCCGTGCCGATTACCGAGGAGGAGATTGCGGCGGCGGCGCTTGAGTGCCGGCAGGCCGGAGCGGCGATCGTCCACATCCACGTCCGGAACGACCAGGGGCGCGTCACCTGCGACCCCGCCCGCTACGCCCGCGTCCGCGCGCTGGTCGAGGCGCACGGGAGCGACCTGATCGTCAACATGAGCACCGGCGGCGGGGCGGGGCAGACGACCGACGAGCAGCGGATGGGGCCGGTCGGGCTCTCGCCCGAGATCGCCTCGTTCGACTGCGGCTCGCTCAACTTTGGGCCGACGGTCTTCGTCAATTCGCCCTCCTTTCTCGACGAGCTCGCGGCGCGCATGCAGCGCCACGGCGTGCTGCCGGAGATCGAGTGCTTCGAACCGGGACACGTCGCCAACGCGCTGCGGCTGATCGAGGAAGACAAGCTGAAGCCGCCCTTCTGGTTCCAGTTCGTGCTCGGCGTGCGCGGCGGCGCGCCGGGAACCGTTAAGCAGCTCGTTCATCTGATCGACATGCTCCCACCCGCGGCGATCTGGTCCGTCTGTGGCATCGGCCGCGCCCAGCTCCCGCTCGGCGTTACGGCGATCGCGATGGGCGGGCACGTCCGCACCGGTCTGGAGGACAACCTCTACTATCGCAAGGGCGAGCTCGTCACGAGCAACGCCCAGCTCGTCGCCCGTCTCGTCCGAATCGCCGGTGAGCTCGGGCGACCGGTGGCGACCCCGGCCGAGGCGCGCGCGATCCTCGGCCTCCAGCCGCGCCCCGCGGCCACCTGATGCCCGTCCGCGTCGCCGCCGCCCAGGTCTCCCACGAGACGAACACGTTCAGCTCCGTGCGAACCGATCTCGCCGCCTGCGAGGCAGCGGGGTTGGAGCGGGGCGAAGCGATCCCACTCAAGGCACGAGGCACAAACTCGGCCTTCGGCGGTTTCGCGACCGGTGCCGAGGAACACGGTTTCGACCTCGTCCCGATCATCTCGGTCTGGGCGACGCCATCCGGCCTGGTCACGCGGGAGGCGATCGAGACCCTCGCATCGATGCTGGCGGAGGGTCTGCACGCCGCGCTGGCGGCTGGCCAGCTCGCCGGCGTCCTGCTCGCGCTGCACGGGGCGATGGTGACCGAGGTTGACGACGACGGCGACGCGCACCTCCTCGAGATGGTGCGCCGGGTCGTCGGCAACAAGGTGCCGATCGTCGCCACACTCGATCTGCATGCCAACCTCTCGGAGCGTATGGTGCGCGCGGCCGACGTTCTGATCGGCTACGACACCTACCCGCACGTCGATATCGCCGAGCGCGCCCGCGAGGCGTGCGGCGTCCTCGCCCGCCTGATCCGGCGCGAGGTTCGACCGGCAACGGCGCTCCGCAAGCCGCCGATGCTGCCCACCTCCCAAAACATGACGACGGATCGCGATCCGATGCGTACCCTGATCGACCACGCCCACCGATTGGAGTGCGATCCCCGCGTCCTCAACGTCACGCTGGCGGGGGGCTTCCCGCCGGCAGATATCGCGGACGCCGGTTTGGGCATCCTCGTCACGACCGACGGCGACCAAGCTCTGGCGGACCGCCTGGCCGACGAGCTCGCCGCCGATGCCTGGGACCGGCGCGCAGGCTTCCTCGGCGGCGTCTCGACGTTCGACGAGGCGGCCGCGGCGATCCGCGCGCTCCCCACCGCGCTCGATCGTCCGCTCGTCCTGGTTGACATCGGCGACAACCCGTGGACCGGCGGTCCCGGCGATAGCGCGGAGCTCGTCCGCTTTCTCCTCGCGCAGCGCATCAGCCAGGCCGCGGTCGCCCTCGTGGCCGACGCGGCGACGGTGAGCGCGGCCATCGCCGCCGGCGTCGGCACGACCGTCGAGGTGCTCCTCGGCGGCAAGACTGACCGCCTGCATGGCGATCCCCTCCCCGTCCGCGGCTACGTCCGGCTCATCGGCGATGGTCATTATGTCAATGAAGGACCGATGATGGCTGGTTTGACGGTCAACCTCGGACCGTCGGTCGTCCTCGTCTGCGGCGGCGACACCCCGGCCGCCGGCGTTGAAGTCCTGGTCACCTCGCGCGCCGAGACACCGATCGACCTCAACATCTTCCGTGCCCACGGGATCGAGCCGACGCGCCGCCGCCTGATCGGTCTCAAGGGCAAAGGTCATTTCCGGGCCGCGTTCGAGCCGATCGCCAGCCGGGTGATCCTGGTCGAGGGACCCGGCATCACGGGCGCCGATCTCTCACGGCTGCCGTTCAGGCAGATCCGGCGTCCGATCTGGCCGCTGGACGCGGACGTCGCGTCTCGGGGGATACCATGACTCGGGGCTCAGGTATTGGGACCGCTTCCAGTCGGTTGCCAGGTGCTATCGCTCCGGGCTCGACATCGATCACTACGGATTCGCCACATGGTGCGAGGGCCAATCTGCGCGGGGCGCGACCGCTGATGCGTCGACCACAAGCCCTTGACGAAAGGGACCACGGGTGGCTCCTGATTCCGATATGATCCTGGCGTTCACCGATCGATCATCCGTTCCCAATCACGACGGGGAGTACCTATGACGAATGGCAGGCGCGAAATCCGACAGCCGGGCGAGTATCAGTACGTCTTCGGGCCGTTCGCGGAGCCGATCGCGACGGTGAAGCCGGGCGAGACGGTCATCATCCACACGATCGACGCCTTCGGCGGCAAACTGATGAGCGAGGATCAACAGCCGAGCTCGATCCTCAGCCCGTACCTTAATCCCCAGACCGGGCCGATTTACGTCGCGGGCGCCGAGCCCGGTGACACGCTGGTGGTCAAGATCGAGGCGATCGAGGCGGACCGCGATTGGGCCGTCTCCTGCCTGGTGCCCTACTTCGGCGGTCTGACCTCGACGCGCTGGACCGCGACGCTGCAACCGGCGCTGGAGGAGCGCGTCTGGCTCTACAAACGGACGGCATCCGGTGGGTTCGCCTGGCGCGACCGCTGGGAGATCCCCTGGGCGCCCTTCTTCGGCACGATCGGGACGGCGCCGCACATCGAGGCGATCTCCTCCCTCGCCCCGGGCGATCATGGCGGTAACATGGACGTGCCGGACGTCACGGTCGGCAACACGATCTACCTGCCGGTCCACCATCCGGGCGCGCTCTTCTTCACGGGGGACGCCCACGCCGCGCAAGGGCAGGGCGAGCTGTGCGGCGTCGCTCTGGAGATCGACGCCCGCGGCACCTTCACCTTCGACGTCGTCAAGGGGCAGGCGATCGAGTGGCCGCGGATCGAGTCGCCGACCGAAATTATGGTCGTCGGCAGCGCCCGCCCGATGGAGGACGCCGCGCGCATCGCCTACACTCAGCTCATCATCTGGATGGAGCGCGACTTCGGGTTCGACCGCCTCGACGCCTACCAGCTCCTCTCCCAGGCCGGCGGTCTCTACGTCGGCAACATGGTCGACACGAACTACTCGCTCGTCGCCAAGTGCCCGAAGCGGTATCTGGAGGCAGGTCGCTGAGCGTCGAGTTCATCGGCGACGCCGCGGTCGTTCAGCCTGACGGCGCGCCCAGGGCGAGCGAGCCGACCGGACGCACCCCGTCGCGATCGCCCAACCCGGCCAACATCTCGGCCACGGTCCGGCCCGATCCGGGATGGATGACCTCCGGCGCGATGTCGGCCAGCGGGACGAGGACGAACGCCCGTTCATGCATCCGTGGATGGGGTAAGAGCAGGTCGGGGGTGTCGAGGTTCAGGTCGTCGTAGAGCAGCAGATCGAGATCAAGCGTGCGCGGGGCATTCCGAAACGTCCGCACCCGCCCCGATCGCTGCTCAATCTCATGAAGCGCGGCGAGCAGGAGAGCGGGCGATAGGTTCGTCCGTAGCCGCGCGACGGCGTTCAGGAACGCCGGCTGCTCGGCATAGCCGACCGGCTCCGTCTCATAGGCAGGCGAGACCGCGTTGACGTCGCCAAGCAAACGCAGATCGTCGACTGCCTGTTGCAACGCCGCGAGGCGGTCTCCCAGATTGGCGCCGAGGGCAACATACGTGATCGGCACGGCGCTAAACGCTCGGTCCGCCGGGTCAGGTCATGGCCGCGGCCGGCGCGCCGCGGACAACCGCGTCCGTCATCCGCGCGACGCGTACGTTCGGCCGCACGTCGTGGACGCGGATGACGTCGACCCCTCCCGCGATCGCCAGCGCCGTCGTGGCCAGCGTTCCCTCCAGCCGGTCGCTCTCGGGTAGACCGAGCACCCGACCGATCGTGCTCTTGCGCGAGAACCCGACGAGGATCGGCCGCCCCAGCGTCCGCAGCTCTCCCAACCGGCGCAGCAGCTCAAGGTTCTGCCGCCAGTCCTTGCCGAATCCGAAACCGGGATCGACGATCAGATGGTCCCAGGCGATGCCGGCCGCGACCCCACGATCCAGGCGCCGCGACAGCTCGCGCAGGATGCTTGCGACGAGGTCGACGCCGTCGGCGGGGGGAACGTCGTGCATGACGATGGCGGGCACGCCGCGGACCGCCACCACGCCCGCCAGGTCCGGGTCTCGGGTCAACCCGCGGACGTCGTTGACGATGCTGGCCCCGGCGGCGAGCGCCGCGTCGGCGACGGCGGCTTTGCTCGTATCGACCGAGACCGGTACGGTCACCCGGGAGACGATCGCGCTCAGGACCGGCAGCAGCCGCGCCAGCTCCTGCTCGGCGCTGATCGGGGCATGGCCGGGGCGGGTCGACTCGGCACCGACGTCGATCAGGTCCGCGCCGGCGGCGACCGCCGCCTCGGCATAGGCGACGGCGGCGGCGAGGTCGCCGCCGAGTCCGTCGCCGAGTCCGTCGCCGCTGAACGAGTCGGGCGTCGCGTTGATGATCGCCATGACATGCGTTGTCTCGCCCCAGCGCAGCTCGCGGCCGTTCCAGCGGGTCGGCGGCAGCGGGGGAGGCGTCACTGGTGGTGGCTCCGGACGATGGTGAGGAACTCGGCGCGGGTTTCAGGACGGCGTTTGAAGCCGCCGCGCATCGCGGAGGTGACCATCGTCGCGCCCGGTTTCTGAATACCGCGAATCGTCATGCAGGTGTGGACGGCCTCGATCACGACGCCGCAGCCGTCGGGTTGCAGCTCCTCGATGATCGCGTCGGCGATCTCGCTCGTCAGCCGCTCCTGCACCTGCGGCCGCCGCGCGTAGCCCTCGACGAGGCGCGCCAGCTTGCTCAGCCCCACCACGCGACCGCGTGGAATGTAGCCGATGTGGGCGTGCCCGGTGAACGGCAGCAGGTGGTGCTCGCAATTCGACGCAAAAGGGATGTCCCGCAGAACGACCATCTCGGTGTGGCGCTCGTCGAAGGTTACCCGGAGGTGCCGGCGGGGATCGTCATGCAGACCGCCGAAGAGCTCGGCGTAGGCCGCCGCGACCCGTCCCGGCGTGCGGACGAGTCCTTCGCGATCCGGATCCTCGCCGATCGCGATCAGGATCTCGCGGACGGCACGCTCGATGCGCGTCAGGTCGATCGGCGCTTCGGTGCCGTCCTCCGTCCTGAGCTCCTCTTGGTGGCGCCGGTTGCGGTTCAGTGTCACCCAGGTGCTCGCTCCCGCACCCGGCGGATCGTGACGCCCGCGGCGTCGAGGATCGACCCCTTCAGCGCCACCTCCGGTTTCCGGACGGTGATCGTCACCGACTGCGCGCGGGGGAACTCACCCAGCAAGGCCATCGCAATCTCTTCGGCAACGGCTTCGAGCAGCGCCCTCGGTGGTCCCTCGACGATCGCGCGCACCCGCTTGAAGACGGAGCTGTAGTTGATGGCGCGGCCGAGATCGTCAGTTTGGCCCGCTTCGCGCAGATCCGCCGTCAGGCGCACGTCGACGACGAAACGCTGGCCCTGCGTCCGCTCCTCCGGATTGACCCCATGGTACGCGTAGAAGCGCAGCCCTTCGAGAAACACCTCGTCCGTCAGCCGCGTTCCAGTCTCGTCGGACTCCCGGCCCAAGCGCGGATCAGGGCAACCGATAGAGCTCACGCGCGTTGCCGGCGAGGATCATGCCCGCCGCCTCCTGTGCGTCCGCCGCGGCGAGCATGCCGTCGTTTACCAGACCGTCCAAAACCTGGGCCAGTGCCTGCTTGCCGAGCTTGGCGCTGGTGTAGTTGATCTCGGGCAGAGTATAGCCGTCGGAGCCGTAGACGACCTTTGAGAGTGGGGTCATCTCCAGCACCTCGGAGATGATGCTCCGCGCGGCGTGGCCGGCGAAGGGGATCCCTTCGCTGACGTCGCAGAAGACCCGCGGCAGCACGTTCGCCATGTAGGCCGCCTCCCGGTGGTACGGGAAACCGCCGTGGACGAGCAGAACCCGGCAGGCGCGGAAGGCGGGGAAGCGCAGGAGGTCCATCAGGTAGGCCGGGCGGCAGAGAACGAGGTTGACCTCGAAGTCGCCCATCCCAGTGTGAATCTGCATCGGGACATCGTGCTCCATGCAAAGCTCCAGGGCGCGGCACAGCAGGTGGTCGCGCAGCTTCTTCATGCTGCCGCCGCCGAGACCGCGCCGGATCGCGTCGAGCGCCTGCAAGCCCTGGTCGGCGGTGCGACTCAATGGTGAGACGTCGAGTCCGGTGCGATAGGCGATGATCGACTTGACACCCTGGTGGCCGCCGGTCGTCAGCGCCTCGGCGATCGTGTCGTCGTAGCGCCGCTTGAACTCGGCCCAGCCGGCGTCGGTTCTGAGCAGATCGGCGATCAGCGGCTCGATGCGGAAGATCGGGACCGCCTCGATCGGCAGCTCCGCCCTCACTGCGGCGACGTCGAGCATCGGCAGCGGGACGCCGAAGTCGAAGATGAGCGTCGCCAATCCCGCGTCGGCGTAGAGCCGGCGGACGTACTCGGTGTAGCCGGCTGCGACGGCCGCATTCCGCGCCGCGAGCATCGCGTCGAGATTCGGTTCGACGTCGAAGAACCGGGCAAGATCGCGGACCATGCGCCGAAAGTAGAGGGTATCGCGTTTGACCCGCTGCAGCTCGGCGCGGACCTGGTCGGTGAAGGGGACACCGCCCTCCTCCAGGTACCGCCGCGAGCCACCGCCGAAGGCCGTCAGGTCGGTGAACTGCTCGGCGGTGATCGCTCCCTTGTTCAGGAACGGGTGGCAGTGAACATCGACGACCGGCAGACCGGCGACCTCGACCATGATCAAACGACCTCCAGGTAGGCGGTCCGCTCCCAGGGATGGACCTCGATCTCGTACTGCGCCAGTTCGCTTCGTTTGACGTTGAGGAAATGCGGCAGCGCGACCGGCCCGACCGCGCCGGCGACGACCGGATCGGCTTCGAGCGCGGCGAGCGCCTCCGGCAGGGTTCTCGGCAGGTACCCGATGTTGTGCCGGTCGATCTCGTCGGGGGTCAGGTGGGCGATGTCACCCTGGAACGGCTCGCCCGGGTCGAGCCGGTTACGGATGCCGTCCAGCCCAGCGGCGAGGAGCCCGGCGAGGTAGAGCGCGGGTTGGCAGGTGTTGTCACCGGAGCGGTATTCGATGTGCCGGCGTCTGCCCACGCCCGGGATGCGGGCGACGCCGGACCGATTGCCGTAGCCCCAGTAGGTGTTGGCGGGGGCCCAGGACCCGGGCAGCAGTCGCTTGTAGCTGTTGACGGTCGGCGCGCCGAGCCCGGTCAGCGCGTTGACGTGCCGGAGCAGACCACCCAGGAACCAGCGCCCCGTGTTGGACAGCGAGGTCTCATCGGCGCCCGCTGGGGTGAGATCGGTCTGACCGTCGACGTCCCAGACGCTGAGGTGGACGTGGAGGCTGGAGCCGGTCCAATGCGCGTACGGTTTCGGCATGAACGTGGCGAGGTAGTCGAACTCCCGCGCGATGTCCCGGACGGCCTCCTTCAAGGAGTAATAGTCGTCGACCGCTTGGATGGGCGAGGCATGCCGGACCGTCATCTCGTATTGGCCGACGCCGTATTCCTTGCCCAGCTGGGCGACGCCGACGCCCATCTCCCGGAGCTCGCCGACGACTCGCGCAATGAGCTCGTGTTCGGCCGCCAGCCCGGCCTGCGTGAACATCCTCGTCGTGGTCACCGGCTGGTACTCGCCGCGCTCGTCTCTCGTCACGAGATAGAACTCCGGCTCCAACGCTGCCTGGACCGAAAGCCCCTCGCGCCGAAGCTCCTCGACGGCCGCGGCGAGCCGCGTCCGCGGGCAGCCCGACCACGGCGAGCCGTCGGTCGCCCGCATCCAGGCGTGGACGCGCGCGGTGTTCGGGTAGCGCGGGAGCAGGGCGTAGCTCCGGGGGTCGGGAACGGCGAGGAAGTCGCCCGAGTCGGCGAGGAGGGTCGCCGTCGCCGCCTGATGGTCGAGGATGTCCATGTCGAGGTTGGCCAGCGCGAAGACGACGCCACCGTCGACGACACTCGGGAAGCCCTCGCGGGGGACGGTCTTCGCGCAGCCAATGCCGCTGTAGTCGTGGTAGATCACCCAGAGGTGRGCGATGCCGTCCTCCTGGAGCCGAGTCAGGAGGGTGGCGGCATCGACGGGAGCGTCAGGCATGCGTCGTCCCCGGTTCTTGGCTAATCGCCATGAGCAGTTTCGCGAGCAGCGCCGTGCGCGGGACGATGCTGCTCTGGAGGATGTACTCGTCCGGCCCGTGGTCGAGCCCGCCGACGGGGCCGAGTCCGTCCAATCCCGGTGTGCCGCGATGCCCGGCGAAGCTGATGTCCGAGCCGCCGCCGGTCCTTGCTCCCTTCAACGAGAATCCAAGCTCCCCGGCGATCTTCACGGCCGCGGTCTCGAGCCGCTCAACGCCTGGCGTGCGCTCCATCGCCGGGCAGCCGGAGCCGGGATCCGCCGTGGTCGTCACCGTCACCCCCTCGACCCAGGGCGTCTCGCCCACCCGGCGGAGCGCGTCCGTCAACTCCGCCAGGTCGGCGTTCGTCCAGGCGCGGAGATCGAAGTGCGCGGTCGCATGGTCGGCGACGATGTTTGGCGCCCGGCCGCCGGTGATCTCGCCGGGATTGACGGTCATCCCCGATTTCAGACCGTTCAGCTTGAACGCCTCCACGATCACCTGCGCGATCGCCAGCGTGGCGCTCCGGCCCTTTTCGGGTTCGACGCCCGCATGGGCCGCTTTGCCGACGGCCTCGACCGTGAACCAGCGGCCCGCCTTGCGCGCGGTGACGATGTCGCCGTTCTCGCGCGCCGCTTCGAGCGTCAGGACCGCGTCGTGCCGCGGTCCCTCCTCCTTCAACAGCTCGACGGAGTGCCGCTCACCGATCTCCTCGTCGGAGACGACGAGGTACGTAATCCGGCCATAGTCGTGCCAGCCGGCATGGTCGAGCGCCCGGATCGCGTAGAGTCCGGTCAGCAGACCGGCTTTCATGTCGCAGGTGCCCGGGCCCATCAATCGATCGCCGACCAGGGTAAGCGGACGCGCCGCCGCCGTGCCCTTCGGATAGACGGTGTCGGCGTGACCGAGGACCATGATGCGGGCACGCCCGGTGCCCTCACGGCGCCCGATCACGTCGTCGCCGAAGCGCTCCTGCCGGTTGCGCTCGACGGCGAAGCCCATCCGACGCAGGGCATCGTCCAGCCAGGCCTGGACCCGGTCGACGCCTTCTTTGTCGTAGCTGCCGGAGTCGATCCCGGCCAGCGCGCGCAGGTCGGCCAGATAGTCGTCGAGATGATCTTCGAGGTACGAGACGATCGGATCTCCCATCGCAATCGCTCACCACCCCGCGAACTGGGCGACGGTCTCGTCGCTCACGCCGCCCGCGAGGACGTCGGCGATCGCCTGGTCGAGCATCGCGACGCCTTCGTCGATCTCGTCCCGCGTCAAGATCAGCGGGGGCGTGATCTCCAGGACGTTGCCCCAGTTGCCGGCGTAGTAGACGATCAGACCAAGCTCCCAGGCGCGGTAGACGATCTTCGCCGCCGCGCGCTGGTTCGGCTCCTTGCCGGCGCGGTCGATCACGAGCTCGACGCCCTGGATCATCCCCAGGCCGCGGATGTCGCCGACGATCTCGTACTTCGCCAGCCGCTCGACAAGGCAATCATGCAGATATCGGCCATTCTCGGCCGAGCGCGCGACCAGCCCCTCGCGCTCGATCACCTCCAGGGTCGCCAGGCCAGCGGCACAACTGGTCGCGTTGCCCGCCGTCGTGAACAGAGCCAGACCGGTCCCGACATCGAGGATCTCGCGGCGGGCGACGATCGCGCTGAGCGGCAGGCCGCCGCCGAGGGACTTGCCGAGGAGGACGACGTCCGCTTCGACATCCCCATGCTCGAAGGCGAACAGGCGACCGGTGCGGCCCAACCCGACCTTGATCTCGTCGACGACGAGCAGGATGCCGTGACGATCGCAGAGGGCACGCAGCTTTGGCATGAAGTCGGGCGGCGGCACGACGTCGCCGCCGTCGCTTTGGACCGCCTCGACGAAGATCGCGGCGACGTCGCCGGGCGGGCAGATCGTCTTGAACAGGTAGTCTTCGAGGAAGTGGAGACATTGGTCGGTGACGCATCCCGAGCCGTCGCCGAAGGGGTTGCGGTACGGATTCGGGTAGGGAATCTTCGTGACGTGCGCACCGCCGACGACGCCCGTCAACGAGGGGTGGGCCGACAGGCCCATCGTGGCGTCGGTCGTGCCGTGCCAGCTGCCGATGAAGGAGACGATGCGGCGCTTGCCGGTCACGATCAGGATGAGCCGTTGCGCGGCCTCGCTGGCATCCGAGCCGGAGAGCCCGAACCAGGTCTTCTTCTCGAAGTCGCCGGGCACGAGTGAGACGAGCTTTTCGGCGAGGTCGACGGCGGGCAGGTTGATCCCGGAGATGAGACCGCCGAAGGTCGTCTGGTCGAGCTGGCGGGCGATCGCCTGCCGGACGTGCTGGTTGCTGTAGCCCAGAGCGGCGAGCGCCCAGCTTCCGCCGAAATCGAGGTAGCGGCGGCCTGCGCCGTCGAAGAGGCGCGCGCCCTCGCCTCGCGCGAGGACGAACGGATGGTAGCGGATCTTGAGCGCGTCGGCGACGTAGCGCCGATCGCGGTCGACGACCGAAGCGGTCATGAGACCCTCACCCCCAACCCCTCTCCCGATTCGCGGGAGMGGGGGAGAGCCTGACGGCAAGCGCTGCCGTTCTCGCACGATGCGGCCCGTCTCCTGGACTTGGGCGTGGAGCCGAGGGCGTGGGCCGCCAATGTTACGCCTTGGTAATCTTGTTCGGCACGACGATCTTGATCAGCGATGGCTTGCCGCCCTTGATCTCGACCAAGGCGACCGACTTCGACGGGATCCGCACGCCGGGTTCGTAGCTGATCGTCCCGGTCGCCCCCTGGAAGCCCTTGGTCGCCGCCAAGGCATCGCGCACCTTCGCGCCGTCGAGGCTGCCGGCGCGGTTGACCGCGTCGGCCATCAACCGGATGCCGTCGTAGCCGAGGGCCGCGAAGACCGACTCGGGCTCCTTCCCGTACTTCTTCTGATAGGCGGTCTTGAAATCCTTGGCGGCGGGGTCGTCGCCGTAGATGCCCTGGTGGGTTGTGAAGAAGACGTCGTGCGCGGTGTCCCCGGCGAGCTGGACCAGGAGCGGGGTGTCGTAGCCGTCGCCGCCGAGGATCGGCTGGTTGAGACCGAGGTTTCGGGCCTGCTTGACGATCGTGCCGATCTCACCGGGGTTGGACGACACGTAAAAGAAATCGGGCGCCGGCTTGAGGTTCTTGAACGAGGTCAGCTGGCCCGAAAAGTCCGTATCACCGATCGAGTACTTCAGCTCGGAGACAATCGTTCCCTTGATGTCGTCGGCGCTGTAGCGATCCTTGAAGTACTTGGCGAGGAACTTGGTGTAGTCCATCGCTTCGTCGAAGAGCAGCGCGCAGGTCTTCCAACCCCGCTCGTGCGCGAACTCGGCGCCGGCCGACGCCTGCACGTTGTCGCCGAAGGGCAGCATAAAGATGTAATCGCCGATGCTGGTGATGATCGGCGCGGTCCCCCCCACATCGAGGAACGGGACCTTCTTGTCCTGCGCAACCTGACCGGCCGCGAGCATGTAGGAGGTGTCGGTCAGACCGACGAGGACCGGGACCTTGTCCTCTTCGACGAGTTTTTTCGTGATGTTGGTGATCGTCGTCAGGTTGCTGTTGCCGTCGTAGACGGTCAGCTTGACCGGCCGTCCGAGGACGCCGTCCTTGGCGTTGAGCTCCTCGGCCGCGAGCTGCGAGCCGTCGCGTGCCGGGTTGTCAATCGACGCGTAGTCGCCGGTCAGGTTGTATGGGCAGCCGATGACGACGGCAGCCCCGCTGGGCGCGGCCGCGGCGCCGCCGCGGGCCGCCACGGTCAGCATCGCTGAGAGCATGGACGCCGAGACGCCGAGGGCGGCGCCCCGGCGCAGGATGTCGCGGCGGTTGAGACGTCCGCTCAGCACGCCCTGGATCAACTCGGAGACCGTTCCGGATTCGCTGTCTCGCCGATCGGTCATCGCTCACTCTCCTCTTGAGACATTGCGCGACCCTTCGTCGCGTCCGGGCCACCGACGCGCGCCAGCGTATCACTCACGCTCACAGCTCCGCAG
>JRHI01002446.1_pt1 | contig 12724 bp, 10 predicted proteins | sample 215371 | NCBI WGS metagenome assembly JRHI01 (sample SAMN02929681, study PRJNA255918) | sediment metagenome | biome: cave system; feature: Ice Cave; material: Sediment; isolation source: sediment from deep within a dark volcanic ice cave with no known source of... ...
ATGAACACCAAGCCGCGAAGTTGGTCGGCAATTCCGAGACGCCACACTAGCCGGAAGTCGGTAAAACGAAAGTGTAAAACCATGCCTGCGGTGAGTGCGGTGCCGTTGGCATGGGCACGGACGTCGAAAAAGCGGGCACATCTAGGCTTTGACTTGGCACCAGGGGAGTTGTGTAATCCGCTGTCTGGAAGCGCTGGCAGCCGAAGTTCCAGCTACGTCGTCGTGTACCAACTTCCGCCTACTGGAGTCGAAGATGGGCTATATGCGCCAAAGCACGTTCGCGTTCGCAGCGGCTGTCGCCGCCATCTGCCTGGCCGCACCCGCGCACGCGGAAAAGACGCTGCGCGCCGTCATGCACTCGGACCTCAAGATCCTGGACCCGATCTGGACCACCGCCTACATCGTCCGCAACCACGGCTACATGATCTACGACACGCTGTTCGCCACCGACGCGAAGGGCGAGATCAAGCCGCAGATGGTCGGCAACTACGAGGTCTCGGCCGACAACCTCACACACACCTTCACTCTGCGCGACGGGCTCGCCTGGCACGACGGCCAGCCGGTCACGGCGGAGGATTGCGTGGCCTCGATCAAGCGCTGGTCGGCCAAGGACTCCACCGGCCAGAAGCTGATGACCTTCGTCGACCGCCTGGAGGTCAAGGACGCCAAGACCTTCGTCATGAAGCTCAAATCGCCCACCGGCCTCGTGCTGTTGGGGCTCGGCAAGCCATCCTCCAACGTCCCCTTCATGATGCCCAAGCGCGTGGCGGAGACCGATCCCAATACGCAGATCTCCGACTTCACGGGCTCGGGCCCCTTCATCTTCAAGCGTGACGAGTGGAAGCCCGGCGACAAGACCGTCTACATCAGGAACGACAAGTACAAGCCGCGCTCGGAGCCGGCCTCTGGCTTCGCCGGCGGCAAGATCGTCAAGATCGACCGAGTCGAGTGGCGCGCGATCTCCGATCACCAGCAGGCCGTGAACGCGCTGCTGGCCGGCGAGATCGACTTCATCGAGCAGCCGCCGCACGATCTGCTGCCGCTGGCTCTTGCCGACGCCAACGTCAAGTATGTCGACTGGAACGTTCTCGGCAACCAGTACACCTTCCGCCCGAACTGGACCGCCAAGCCGTTCGACAATCCCAAGGTGCGCCAGGCGCTGATGTACGCCTTCAACCAGGAGGATTTCCTCAAGGCGGTCGTCGGCGACGCCAAGTACTACAAGGTATGCAACGCCTACTTTCCCTGCGGCACCGCGCTCTCCTCCGACAAAGGCCTGGAGGGCATGCTGAAATCGGACTTCAAGAAAGCTCAGGATCTCCTGAAGGAAGCCGGCTACGACGGCACGCCGATCGTGCTGATGCATTCTACCGATCTAGCAGTGCTCACCAACCTGGCCCCGGTGGCGAAATCGCTCATGGAGAAGGCCGGCTTCAAGGTCGACATGCAGTCGATGGACTGGCAGACCCTGGTCGCGCGCCGTTCCAAGAAGGACCCGCCGAATGCCGGCGGCTGGCATGCCTTCCTCACCTCGTGGGTCTCGATCGACATCACCAATCCGATCTTTGCCGGCTTCATGAACTCCGCCTGCGACAAGGCGATGTTCGGCTGGCCCTGCGACGAGGGGATCGAGAAGCTACGGGACGACTTTGCCCGCGAAACCGATCCGGCCAAGCAGAAGGCCATCGCCGAGGCCGTGCAGGTGCGCGAAGGCCAAGTGGTGACCCATATTCCGCTCGGGCAATGGTATCTCGGCGCGGCGATGCGCAAGAACGTGGACGGCATGCTCGAGGCCCCGGCACCGCTGTTCTGGAATATCGCCATCAACTGATGCGGAATGCGGGGTGGGTCCGGCGACTGACGCGGCCTGCCTCGCCCGCAACGGATCGAACGGAAGAGATGTTCAGCTACGTCCTGCGCAGGCTGGCCGCGACGATCCCCGTGATGGTCATCGTCGCGGTTCTGGTCTTCCTCATGCTGCGCCTGACGCCCTCCGATCCCGCGGCCATCATCGCCGGCGACAACGCCAACGCCGAGCAGGTGGCCGAGATCCGCAAGCGCTTGGGGCTCGATCAGCCGATCCTCACGCAGTTCGTCATCTGGTCCGGCAAGACGCTGCAAGGCGATCTGGGCGAGTCCTTCTTCTTCAAGAAGCAGGTGGCAGAGCTGATCCTGGATCGGCTGGAGCCGACGCTGTCATTGGCGTTCTTCACCATCCTGCTTGCCGTGCTGATTGCCATTCCGCTGGGTGTCTTGGCCGCCTATAGGCACGGCAGCTGGCTCGACCGCATCGTCATGGGCTTCTCCGTGCTCGGCTTCTCGGTGCCCGTATTCGTGATCGGCTACGCACTCATCTACGTCTTCGCCATCGAGCTCAATTGGCTCCCCGTCCAGGGCTATCAGCGCCTCGGTCAAGGGTTCGGCGGGTGGCTGCAGCGGCTCATCCTTCCCTCGGTCACGCTGTCCGTGATCTACGTTGCGCTCATCGCCCGCATCACGCGCACCAGCGTGCTGGAGGTAATGAACGAGGATTACATCCGCACGGCCCGCGCCAAGGGTCAGACCGAGCGCAAAGTGCTGGTTCGACACGCACTGGCCAACGCCGCCGTGCCGATCGTGACGGTGATCGGGCTCGGCGTCGCGCTGCTGATCGGCGGCGTGGTGGTGACCGAATCCGTCTACACTATCCCGGGCCTCGGCCGCCTTACCGTGGATGCGGTGCTGGCCCGCGACTATCCGACCATCCAAGCCGTCATTCTGCTCTTCTCGCTCACCTACGTGCTCATCAACCTCCTGGTTGATGTCACCTACACGTTCTTCGACCCGAGGATCCGCTATTGAGCATCGAGGCCCTGCCCGCCGAGATCGCTGAATCCCCGCCCGCCGCGCGCCGACGGGGCATGGCGCGCATGCTCCTGGGCAATTGGAGCGTCGTCATAGGCGCAGCGATCGTCTTCTTCCTGGCGCTCGTGGGTGCACTGGCGCCGATGCTGGGGACCCTCGACCCATCCGAGATCAATCCTGTATTCCGCAACAAGAAGCCTGGTGCGGAGCGCATGATCCGCACCGACGACGGCAAGGAGGTGCCGTTCGTGCATCGCTTCGGCACCGACACGCTGGGCCGCGACGTCTACAGCCGCGTCGTCTACGGGGCGCGCGTATCGCTGATCATCGGCGTCACCGTGGCGGCGCTCAGCGTCGCCGTCGGCCTCTTCATCGGCCTGATCGCGGGCTACATCCGTTGGCTCGACGGCGTCATCATGCGCTTCATGGACGGCCTGATGGCGATCCCGGCGATCCTGCTCGCCATGGGCGTCGTCTCGCTTTCCCGCGCCGGGCTGCTGGCAGTGGTGATCGCCATCGTCATTCCCGAAATCCCGCGCGTCGTGCGCCTGGTGCGCGCCATCGTGCTGTCGATCCGCGAAGAGCCGTACGTGGAGGCGGCCATCACGGTGGGCACGCCGACGCCGACGCTGCTCGTGCGCCACGTGCTGCCCAACACGCTGGCCCCGCTCATCGTGCAGGGCACATTCATCTGTGCCAACGCCATCCTGATCGAAGCCATCCTCTCCTTCCTCGGTATCGGCATCCCGCCGGAGACGCCCACCTGGGGCAACATCATGGCCGAGGGRCGSTCGCTGTTCCGCATCTATCCCCACAACATCTTCTATCCGGGCATCTTCCTGGCGTTCGCGGTTCTCGCCATCAACATGCTGGGCGACGGCCTGCGCGACACGCTCGATCCCCGTTTCGCCAAGCGGGTATGAGGCACATGGCTGAAGCCGCTGCTGCTCCCGTCCTCGAGCTCAAAGGCCTCACGGTGCAGCTGCCGCGCGGCTCGGACCGGGCGCATGCTATCGAGAAAATCACGCTCTCAGTTGGCGCGGGCGAGATCGTATGCGTCGTCGGAGAGTCCGGGTCGGGTAAGTCCGTTACCGCGCAGGCCGTGATGGGCCTGTTGCCGCGCGAGCTCGCAGCCAGCGCAGGCGAGGCGCGGCTGCAGGGCGAGGACGTGCTGAAAGCCTCCCCGTCACGCCTGCGCGACTTGCGCGGCACGCGCATGGCCATGATCTTCCAGGAACCCATGACGGCACTGAACCCGGTCATGCGGGTGGGTGACCAGATCGCCGAGGTGCTGGAGATCCATACCCAACTCTCCGAGGCCGACCGCCGCAAGCGCGTGCTGCAGATCATGCGGCTCGTGCACCTGCCTGAGCCGGAGCGAATGATCGGCGTCTATCCGCACCAGCTCTCGGGCGGCCAACGCCAGCGCATCATGATCGCCGCCGGGCTGGTGCTCGACCCTGCGCTGCTGATCGCAGACGAGCCGACGACCGCGCTCGACGTGACGACGCAAGCGCAGATCCTTCGGCTGATCCGCGAGCTGCAGGAACGGCGCGGCACCGGCGTGCTGTTCATCACCCACGACTTCGGCGTGGTGGCGGACATTGCTCATCGCGTCGTCGTCATGCAGTCGGGCCGCGTGGTCGAGATGGGCTCCCGCGACGATATCCTGAGGCGCCCGCAGTCCGCCTATACGCGCATGCTCATCGCGTCGGTGCCGAGCCTGAAGCCGCCGGTGCGCACCGCCAACGTCGGCGCCACGGCGTTGGTAATGGAGCGGCTGTCCAAGACCTACGGCGGCAGGGGCCTGTTCTCCCGGTCGGGGCGGGTGGTGCGGGCGGCCGAGAACGTGAACATCACGGTCAGGCGCGGCGAGACGGTCGGCATCGTCGGCGAATCGGGCTCGGGCAAGACGACCGTGGCGCGCTGTGTCGCCCGGCTGATCGAGCCGACATCGGGCACCATCCGCATCGGCGATGTCGACGTGGCCCACCTGCCCGAGAGCCGGCTGCGCGCTCACCGCAGGCACGTGCAGATCGTGTTCCAGGACCCCTACCGCTCGCTCAATCCGCGGCGCACCGTCGGCGCCTCGATCACGGAGGGTCCTGTCAATTTCGGCCTCTCGCAGGCGGACGCGATGAATCGCGCGAGCCGGCTGATGGCGCTGGTGGGGCTCGCCCCCGACGCGCTCGACCGCTATCCGCACCAGTTCTCGGGCGGCCAGCGCCAGCGCATCGCCATCGCTCGCGCGCTCGCCATGGAGCCCGCGCTACTGATCGCCGACGAGCCCGTGTCGGCGCTCGACGTGTCGGTGCAGGCGCAGGTGCTCAAGCTGCTGGACGACGTGCGCCGTCGCTTCGACCTGGCGGTGCTCTTCATCACGCACGACTTGCGCGTCGCGGCTCAGATCTGCGACCGCATCGCCGTGATGCAGCGGGGCATCGTCGTCGAGCAGGGGCCGACGGCGGAGGTATTCGCCGCGCCGAAGCACGAATATACGCGCGCGCTGTTCGAGGCCGCTCCCGGGCGCAACGCGCAATTCGGAGCGGCGGCCGACGCGGCTTGATACACGGTGTCATCCCGGGGCTTGTCCCCGGGATCCATCTAACCGCGAGCTGCGGCGTTTGAGGATCGCTGGATCCCAGCAACCCTCGGAACAAGTCCGAGGGCAGGCAAGTGCCGGGATGACGATTGTGTTTCAGGCTGCCGAAGTAGTCCCGATCAGGCCCGCGCCAATGGAGGACGCCCATGAATCTCACCGAATACGCCACGTATGACGCCGTTGGACTGGCCGAGCTGGTCGCCAGGAAGCAGGTGAGCCCCAAGGAGCTGGCGCAGACGGCAGTGGCCGCCAAGGAGAAGGTCGATCCAGCCGTCAGGTCCGTGGTCGAGCTCTATCCCGATCGCATCGAGGGCCTGGACGAGAAGACGCTGGGCAACGGACCCTTCCGCGGCGTCCCCTTCCTCATCAAGGACGTGTTCGGCCACGAGAAGGGGCGCAAGATAGAGTTCGGCTCGCGCCTGTGCGCCGGCATGACGGTGGAGATCGGTACTTATTTCGCCGACCTGCTCAAGGCTTCGGGCGTGAATATCCTGGGCCGCTCGGCCGCGCCCGAGTACTCCATGGCCGCCACCACCGAGAGCGCCATGTTCGGCAACACGTCGAACCCCTGGAAGCAGGGCTACTCGGCCGGAGGCTCGACCGGCGGCGGGCAGGCTGCGGTGGTCGCCGGCATCGTGCCCATCGCGCACGGCTCCGACATCGGCGGCTCGATCCGCATCCCGGCCAGCTGGTGCGGTGGCGTCGGGCTGAAGCCCTCGCGCATGCGCGTCTCGTCCGGTCCCGTGGTGGACGAGGGCGGCTGGGGCTACTCGATGAACTTCGTGCAGACCAAGACCGTGCGCGACGCTGCGGCCATGCTCGACTGCGTGGCGATCCCGCAGCCAGGCGATCCTTTCATCATCCCGAAGCCCGACGAGCCTTACGCCTCACTCGCCAGGAAGCCGGCGCCGAAGCTCAGGATCGGCATCGTGCTGGACGAGCTGGCCGGCATGAAGGTGGACCCGGAGGTCGCCCGCGCCTCGAGGCGGCTGGAAATACGCTGGCCGGCATGGGCCACACGGTGGAGCGAGCGAGCGTCGACATGGGCGGGCGGGACACGCTCGCGGCGGCCTTCGACATCTTCTTCTTCGGCTTCGACGCCCGCCTCGACGGCTACGCCAAGCGCAGCGGCCACAAGGTCGGTCCGGACACGCTGGAGCCCGTGATCCTCTCGGTGTACGAGGCGGCAAAGGACGTCACACCTGCGCGCTTCATAGCCGCCATGAATACCGCCAACGCGGCCCGGCGCAAGCTCGGGGCCTTCTACACGAAGTACGACATCTGGCTCTCGCCCACGACCTCGCGCGTGTCCGAGCCCTGGGGTCGCTATAACCTGTCGCGGCCCGGTGCCGGCGCGCACAACATGATAGACGAGCTGTTCATACCGCCCTGCCAGTACACCCTGCCGCACAACATCATGGGCACGCCGGCGATGTCGCTGCCGCTCGCCATGCATTCCTCCGGCGTGCCAGTGGGCGTACAGATTGCCGCCAGGCCGGCGGCCGAGCACCTACTGCTGCAGCTGGCGACGGCGCTGGAGGCGGCGATGCCCTGGAAGGGCCGCGTTCCCGTGCTGCATGTGTCCAAAGTGTGAGGGCCCGTCAGTCCCTTGCCGAGGCGATAGCGCTGTCTCGAAGATGTGGAGTCCCGCATGGCCCAAGTAGCGATCCAAGAAGGATTTGAGGTGTTTGCGTCCGAGACGGGCAAGCCCTTTGGGGCCGTCCGCCAAGTTTCGCCGCACGGCCGGCCGGAACTGGTGATCTATGTCGAGAATTCCGGCGAATACACGGTGCCGCTCGCTGCGGTTGCCGCCGTCCACCCGCAGAAGGTCCTCTTGAACGTCGGCAAGCTCGACAAGCGCCTGCGCGCCGCAATCGGTCACGCCCACGACGCCGAGGACCCGAATATTTGAGAGGCTTGCGGCGTTCCCTCTCGCCGTTTTTCACGGGGAGAGAGAGAAATCCCCTATGACTGGCTGGCGGCGATCAGGTCGAAGTCGCCGCGCAGCACGGCGTCGAGCTTGCCCGTGCGCCAGCTGCCGTTCATGTTGCGCACGAGCGGGGACGGCTCACTGCGGTAGCGGCGCACGACCGCGTGTGGCTGCAGCCCGCGACCAAGAGCTTCGGTCAGCGCACCGCGGAATTTGTCTGCCGGCAGATCACCCAGCGGAGCGACGGCGAGCCGGACCCGCGCGGCCGCCCGGCCGGAACCGCTCTTCTCGTCCGCCAACTCCAGGACGTGCAGGCCTACCTCCTGCGCCAGCAGGCGATGGGCGCCGAAGCCGCTGATGAGCAGCCAAGGGAGATTGCGCGGCGTGTCGGCTGCGATCTCTGCCAGCTGCATGTGCCTGCTGTCCGCCCACGCGCGGTACATGCCGAGCAGTTGCACGCACCAGCGCCGTGTTGCCTCATTCTCGCTCGGCCGCTCGAAAGCCGGCTCGACAACGAGCGCAACCTCGATCGGGGCCGACTCCATGACATCCTTGATGCCCTCTTTGAGCAAATGCAGCTGCAGTGCTAGCCGGCAGACCAGCTCGCGGGAGTATTTTCCGGTGCGCTCCGTTCCCTTGGCGAGGCGCGCGCGCAGAGACTCCGCTGTCGTCGCCGCGGCCTTCACCCGATCCATCAGCGCCAGACGCGCAAGTGTCTCGTACCGGTCCGGCCGGCTCCAGAATTCTGCGGGCGTCATTTGGTCCGTGAGAGCGATCTTCAAGTCCTCCCACCGTGCCGAGACGAGGGTTCCCACCACACCGGCATACTCATTCTGCAAGGCCTCGAGCTCGATCTGGGATCCCTCCGGTGCAAGGATCATCTCCGGCAACGTGGGCGCCCGTGCGATAGCGCTCTTGACCACCGGCAACGGATTGCCAGCCGCACCGCTGTTGGGGTCGACGAACTCGGTTTGAATCGCACGGCCGTCGCTGCGGATGAAGACGAACTGGTCGCCTTCCGGGAACCTGCGCTCGACGATGGTGGCAGCAAGCGGGGCGATCAAATACTGATCGATGGCGCGCTTCAGGGGCCTTGCTCCCATCTCCGCCGAGAACCCCTTCTCCAGAAGAAAGTCTTGCGCGGAGGCCTCCCACTCCACCGCCCATTCGCGGTACTTCAGGCCGCGCCGCTCCAGGACGCGGTTGAGCTCCTTCTTGAGGATCTCGCGCATCAGGTCGCGCGTAAGGGGGCGGAACACGATCACCTTGTCGAGCCGGTTCTGGAACTCGGGGCGGAAGGTCTGACCGATCGCACGCATGATCTGGCCGTCCGTGAAGGCGTCCGCCGTGGGCGCGAAGCCGAGCCCCGAGGTGCGGTGGCTGGTGGCGCCGAGGTTGGTCGTGAGAATGATGATGCAATGGCGGAAGTCAGCGACGTGCCCCATGGCGTCCGTCAGCCGGCCGTCGTCGAACACCTGCAGAAAGAGATCCCAGACCGAGGCGTGCGCCTTCTCGAACTCGTCAAGCAGGACCACGGAGAAGGGCTGCTTGCGCACGCGGTTGATGAGCGAGTCGGTGTCGTCGCCGCCAAGAATCTTGTGCGTGGTCTCGGCGGTCTGGAACTCGCTCATGTCGAGGCGGATCATCCGGTCGACCGAGGCGAAGAGATATTCGGCGACGGTTTTCGCAAGCTCCGTCTTGCCCGTGCCGGTGGAGCCGGCGAACAGGAACACGCCGATCGGCTTGCCGGGATCGTTGAGCCCCGCCTTGAGCATGGCGATGCGCTCGACGATGGCACCCACCGCCTCGTCCTGGCCGATGACGCGGCTCGTGAAGTATTCGCGGATCGAGGCGAGGTCGACGCGTTCCTTGTTGTCGAGGATCGAGACGGGAAGGCCGGTGAGCTGGGCTAGGCTCACGATCACATCGTGGGATTGGATCGCTGCGGTGCCACTCTTGAGCACACGATTGGCCGTCAGCTTGATGAGGTCGAGCACGGAGCCCGGAAAATTGGCGGCGCTCAAATATTGCCGCGCGGAGCTGAGCGCGACGGGCACGCAGTCGGGATCGATCTCCAGCTCTCCCTCGTCCGCCAGACGGCCGACCCAGGCCAGTGCCAGGGCCGACGTCTCCTCCTGGGACTGCGGCTCGAGCCGCACGGCTTCGAACAAGCTGCGCAGCGTGGGACGCAGCTGCAGCAGCCGTGCCGTGCTCGTGGGCGTCGCTTCCGTCCACACGATCAGCCTCCCGGAGACGACTGCCGGAAGGATCTGGTCGAGCACGCTCGCCGCCTGCCCCTGATGCGTGCCGCTGCGCGCCATTTGCAGGATGTCGGGGATATACCAGATGAGCTTCTTGGCGGCCGACAGCTCTTCCACGGTACGCTGGATGCGCCCCTCGAGCTGGCCGAACCACTGCTGGCCCGCCATCAGGTCGGCCGCGCCGGCTTCGAAGACCGTCCAGCCCTCCCCCTCGAGCCGTTCGCCCAGCAGACGCAGGAACGTCGTCTTGCCCACTCGGTGCTCGCCGCTCACGAGCAGCGATCGCGTGGGTGTCTGCAGCGACGCGGCCTCGGCCGCCACCAGCGCCTCCTGCCACGCCTCGGGCTCGATCAGGAGCTCTCTGTCCTTCCGGTCCGCCCAGAACCGTCCGAACGAGGCGAGAAACGTGCGATCGATGCTGGCGCGCTGGACGCTGTCGAGCTGCCGGATGAGTGCAGTCGCGTGCGCATGATGAACGCGCTGGAGAAATGCCCTGATCTGGGCCGGCGGGGAGGCATAGCTGGCGCCGAGCGCGGAGCCGAACACGGGCGCGTCTCCCAGCCGCTCCCGCTCTGCGAAGTAGTCGCGGAAGAGCCCGGGCACGATCAGATTGTCGCCCCACCAATCCTTGGCACCGGCCACGGGATCGCCCACCGCAGGTCGCGGCTCAACGGCTAGGAGATACGCGAGCGCGAAGTAGATCGGCCAGGGGTAGAGCTTCTCGAAGTGCGCCACGACCTCATCGGCGCGCTCGCTGCGATCGGCGCGTTTCTTCAACGCCGCCAGAGCGGCGCACGCCAGCGGCCAGTTGGCGCCGAGCGCGTATTGCATGACCGTGTCGAGCGGAACGCCTGGATCCTCCAGCTGCCTGACGGCTTCCGCGAATTGCTGTTGGTCCTCGAGCTCACGCGGGTGCGCCAGGTTGGAAGCCAGGGGAGAGAACACGGCCTCCAGCGAGTGCAGGCGCGCGGAGAGCGACGTTGCCGCGACCGCCGTGGCGGCGTCCGAGGTCGCTTGAGCGGCGGATGGGGGTGCGCCTGGATCGGGCGTGTCGGGCTGGCGCTGTGCCGGCCACGGGAACTTCCAGCCCGCCCGCGTCGCGAGCCACAGCCCGACGGCCAGACCGACAACAATGGTGAGGAGATGCTCCAAGTCCTCGAATCCCTCGGCGCGCCTCAGCTTTCCTTCGCCTGGCGCGCACCGTCGCTGATGGGCTCCACGTATTGCAGATCCAGGTCCCAAGGGAAGAAGATCCAGGTGTCCTGCGAGACCTCAGTTATGAACGTGTGGCACATCGGAGCGCCCGCCGGTTTCGCGTAGACGGTGGCGAAATGCGCGTCGGGTAGCATCTCGCGCACGAGCTTGGCCGTCTTGCCGGTGTCGGTGAGGTCGTCGATCAGGAGCACGCCTTTGCCCCTGCCGTTGCCGATGGCGGCGATGGAAGGGGCAATGGTCTTGAGCACCTTGATGTCGCCCTGGTGGGAGTAGTCGTGGTAGCTGGCAACGCACACCGTCTCCACCATCTTGAGCTCGAGCTCGCGCGCCACGATGGCCGCCGGCACCAGCCCTCCGCGCGTGATGCAGACGATGGCCTCGAACGGGCCCTTGTCGGCGAGGCGCCAGGCGAGCGCACGCGCATCGCGATGGAACTGGTCCCAGGAGACTGGAAAGGACTTGCGAGAGCCAGGCTGGACCATGCTGCATCCTCAATCTGACGAGCCGATGGCCCAGTGGGCTTGCCTCACTTCTTCGGGCAAATCAATGCGCAGGCGGGCAAGAGCGAGCCGATTCTGCCGAACCGATGGCCACTCAGCTGCCCAAAAGTCATGCAAGCCGCCATTCTGCACAAAAAGTGCTTCCCGACGAGGCCGCGGCCGCCGATAAGATTGTGCAGGGGCATGTTGAGGGATTTCCTGCTGGCGATCGAGCCAAGCAGCTGCACGAGGGGAGCGTCCATGATCCACCCATTCTATCTTCGCAAGGTTGCCGCACTGGCCTGTGCGGTCGCCATCCTGCCCGGGACTGCCGTCAGCACCAGGGCGCAGACGACCGTGAAATTCACTCTGGACTGGCGCTTCGAAGGCCCCGCCGCGCCGTTCACCGTTGCGCTCGACAAGGGCTACTTCAAAGCCGAAGGCCTCGATGTCACCATCGACACGGGCAACGGCTCGCGCGAGTCGATCCCCCGTGTCGCCTCCGGCACCTACGACATCGGCACCGGCGACGTGAACTCGCTCATCCGCTTCCGCGACGAGAACCCGAGCATCGATCTCAAGGCCGTCATGATGGTCTACGATCGGCCGCCGTTCGCCATCGTCGGCCGCAAGAGCAAGGGCATCACCGCGGACCCCAAGAGCCTCGTCGGCAAGAAGTTCGGCGCCCCGGCCGCCGACGGCGCCTACGCCCAGTGGCCGATCTTCAAGACCGTCAACGCGCTCGACGACAGCGCCATGAAATTCGAGAATGTCGGCTTCCCCGTGCGCGAGCCCATGCTGGCCTCGGGCGAGGTCGACGCCGTGTTCGGCTTTTCCTTCTCCGTCTACATGAACCTGAAATCGCGCGGGCTGCCGGCCGACGACATCGTCCTCATGCTCATGAGCGATCACGGCGTCGAGCTCTATGGCAACGTGCTGATGGTGAGCCCGAAGTTCGCGGCCGACAAGCCCGAGGCGGTCAAGGGCTTCATCAAGGCCCTCACCAAGGGCCTGCGCGATACCGTCGCCGATCCCGCTGCGGCCACCGCTACCGTGATCAAGCGCAACGACGTGGCCAAGCAGGACGTGGAGAAGGAGCGCCTCGAGCTGTCGCTGGCGCAGAACTTCGTCACGCCGTGGGTCAAGGCCAACGGCTACGGCGGCATCGACAAGGCCCGCTTCGCCAAGGCAATCGACCAGATCGGGCTCACCTTCAACTTCAAGTCGAAGCCGAAGGTCGAGGACATCTTCACCGAGGCGTTCCTGCCGCCGCCTGCCGATCGCAAGGTCAATTGACGTGGAGATCCCCTCTCCCCATGCCTCTTCCGGCATGGGGTTAGGGTGAGGGGCGGCCACACATGCCATCACAAGCCGCTGCCCCTCACCCCGACCC
>JRHI01002447.1_pt1 | contig 12722 bp, 10 predicted proteins | sample 215371 | NCBI WGS metagenome assembly JRHI01 (sample SAMN02929681, study PRJNA255918) | sediment metagenome | biome: cave system; feature: Ice Cave; material: Sediment; isolation source: sediment from deep within a dark volcanic ice cave with no known source of... ...
GAAGGCCCTAATCAGACGAGTTCAGGACTGGATTACGCGGGAGCCTCACACCGAGTACTGGGTGGGATTGAAGAGGAACTCCAGGTGATCGTGCCGCTGGTCCACGTTGACCAGCCGGGCCTTGCTGCTGCGGGTCGCGCTCATCGGGCGGCCGCACCGGAGAGGAAGCCGTTGTGGGCGAGCTCGAGCATCTCGGTGGCGCCCTGGCTCGCGGAGACGTCCAGCTGCGGCGCCGTCCAGCGCACCGGGAAGACGCCGTCGAGGTTCCACTGGGCGACCCGGTCTCCGGCGGAGTCGAGCACGCTGATCTCCGCGGTGTGCCGCTTCACCTGGCGCTGCATCCCCGACACCCAGGCCGCCACCGTCGAGGAGTTCTCGTTGAGCGGCCGGGTGAGCTTGACGTTGGCGTACTTGCACCGGCCGGGGATGCGATGCACGTGGCTGTTCTCCCCGCCCTCCTGGTACTCGAGGACGTCGTACTCCACGGTGAGGCCCTCGCACTTCACCCAGTCACCGAGGCTCCCGTACCCGTCGATCTTCACGGTGAACCGGATGCTCAGCGCCCGCTCGGTCACGTCCGTCCTCCTCCATTACGATCACCACAGGTCGGTCACCATCCCGGCGCGCTCACGCTCGACCAGGAGCTCGGCGCGCAGCCGGATGCCGATGTGCTCGTAGAGCCGGCGCGCCAGCTCCTCCATCTCCGCCTCGGAGTGGCCGCCGTGGCCACCGGCCCCCGGCGCCGCGGGCGCCGCTGCGGTCTGCACCGTGGGCGGCGTCGCGGCGGGCTCGTCGACCGCGCGCTGGGCGGTCATCCCGGGGAGCGTCACCACGCTGCCGGGCGAGGCGCCGCCGTCCGGGTTCGCACCGGTGGCCCCCGCCCCGGAGGGCGCGTAGAGCCGCAGTGGCGGGTCGGAGGGCGCGGGCGGGCTCGGGCGGTGGTCGCGCTGGACCGCGGCGAGCACCGCCACCGGGCGCGGTGGAGCGAGGGCGCCGCTCAGCGGGGGCATCGCCTGCGGCGCGGCCCCGGCGGTGCCACCGCGCTCGGGGGGAGGCGAGGTCACGAGGGTCGACGGCGCCGGGTCCGGCGGGTGCGACCACGTCGCCTGGACCAGGGGCAGGGATCCCACCAGTGGCGCCTGCGCGGCCGGGGCGGGCCGCGGCGGGGGTGGCGGTTGCCATGCCGCGATCGGGAAACGGGCGACCACCGGTCGCGCCGCGGCAGCCGCTCGGTCGGGCGGCAACGCAGGCGTCTGGGCTGTCCTCGCCGCGGTCATCGGAGCGGTGGCGGCCCCGGGCGTGGCGGAGGCGCCCGCAGCGGCGGTGCCGGGAGTGGGGCTCGGGCCGGTCATCGGGGACCGCGCGGGGGAGGTGGCGACCGCAGCCGGCGCGGACGAGCGCTGTACCGCAAACGCCGCGAGCGGTGGCGGGGCGGCGCCGGTCGCCGACGGGAGCGGGCGACCGGCCGGCGGCGTCAGTGTGAGGGGGATGACCGGAGCGGAGGCGATGAGCGCCGTGCCCTGCGCATGCGGGGGGCAGGCGGCGGGATGCGTATGCACCGGCGAGGGTGGTGCCGGTGGGTTCGGGGCCGGGTCCGCTGGCGGCGAGGTCCGCGGCTCCTCCGCGACGCCGCCCGGCGTGGCCGGCTCCACCGCGCGCCGTGCGGGCTGCCGGTCCGCGCCGGGGATCGCTGCCGGCACGCCGGTGGCGGGGGCCTCGGCGCCGCCCGGGGAGCCGATCGCCGGTGATGCGCCGCGCCTCGACGGGTCCGGCCGGGCGGGCGGGGGCAGCGATCCGAGGGGTGGCGACGGTGTCGTGCCGGTGGGCGCATGGGTCGTGTCGACGGGGGCGCGGCGCTGCCGCTGCACCGGCGTCGCCCGGCGGCCGGCGGGAATCGGCCCCAGGGCCGGGCGGTCGACGGTCAGCGGCGGTGCGGTGGCGTTCGTGTCGAGCGCGACCGGTGGCGAGGGTGACTCCGATGGCGGCAGCGCCGGCGTCGACACCCGCACCGCAGCGGCCGGCGTCGTGGCGGGCTCCGAGGCTGTCAGCTCCCCGGGTCCCGGCACCGGGCTCGGGGCCCGGCCCGGCGTCGCCATCCGGCCGGCCGCCATCCGGCCGGACTCCGCCTCGCGGACGGACTCCGCGACCGGGGCGGCCGCCGCCGGTCGCTCGGGCTCCGCCAGCGGAGCGATCGCGAGCGGCGGGGCCACGGCGGCGCCGTCGGCGCCGGCGCTCTCCGCGCCGGCGCGCTGGACGGGTGTGCGGCTGAAGGGGATGCCGATGCCCAGGCGGCGCGACTGCCCGAGCGACGGCCGGACCCGGATGGGTGGCGCCTCCCCGGCCACGTCGACATCCGGAGTGGGTGCCGGCTCGGAGAGCCGCTGGACCGAGGCCGCACCCTGCGCCAGCCTCTGCGGCGGCGCCGTCGCGCCCGCCGCCGGTTCGGGGCTGCGGATGAGCGACACCGCGCCGGAGGGCTCGTCCGCCGGGAGCTCGGTGGCCGCGACCACCCGGACCGGCTCGATCACCGGCATCTCCCCGGGGCCCGGCGGCGGCGCCTGCCGCGGCCGGCCGGCACCGCGGAGCGAGGGCAGCGGCTCCCGCGGCCCGGCGATGACGGCGGCGAGCCCGGTCGCCGTTCCCCACGGAGCGTCGGTGCGGAGGTGGTGGCCGAGGGGCGCGAGCGCCCGGGTCAGCGGTCCCACCCCGCTGAGCCCGGGCCGTCCCGGCGACCGCTGCGCGATCAGCGGCGCGGCGCCGATGGCGGGCTCGATCGGCGGGAGCGTGGCCCAGTCGCGCCGGACAGGCGCCGCCGGGGACGCCGGTGGTGCCGCGTCCGCCTGCGGCCGGCGTCGGAGAGGCCAGCGCATCGACGGCTACCCACCCTCGGCGAGGCGCTGGTTGATGCCGCCGATCTCCTCGATGAAGCGGCGACGCAGCGGGTGCTCGAGGTCGAGGATCTCGTCGAGGGGCCAGTGGAAGTGGTAGGCGACGTACGCGACCTCCTCGACGAGCCGTTCGGCCGCGTACGTCATGATTCCCCCGGGCGCGTGCCCGCCAGGTCGACGGTGAAGTCCTGCCGGCAGGACGGGCAGGTGACCGCCGCGCGCGAGTGCCCCTCGGCGTTGATGCGGCGGTACAGGTCCTGGAGGAAGGCGAGGTCGGAGGCGAAGAGCGCCTCGACCACCCCCGGGTTGATCGAGGTCACCGAGCCGAGGCGGACGATCACTCGCGAGAGCAGGATCACCGTCAGGTAGGCCTCGTTCTCGCGAACCCGCGGATCACGCTGCGGGGCGATCTCGTCGCGTGCCGTCGCCAGCCGCATCACCCCCTCGCGATGCACGGCGCCCTCGCCGTCGACGTAGCCGCGGGGCAGGGTGAAGCGGAACTCGGTCTGGAGGCCGTCCTGGCCGAGGCCGCCGACCGCCGCCGCGGTGGCGCGCGAGGCCATCGTCACTTCACCCGCTCGAAGCGCTCGCAGACGATGGTCGCCTCCTCGACGGCCACCTCCGTGGAGAACGCCTTGAGCCCGCTGACGCTGAGCTTGCTCACCCAGGCGGAGAAGATGTTGTACCGCGAGACCTCGTTGTGCTCGGGGTCGAGGAGCACGATGGACGCGTCGCGGCGGGCGTCCTTCACCTTTCCGTCGAGCATCGCCTTGTGCCAGTTGTAGAGGTCCATCGACACGTTCTTGGCGCGCTTGAGGGTGATCGTCGGGGCCTTGTGCGCCCCCGGCAGGTACTTGATGATGGGCTTGCCCTTGACGTCGTTCTCCTTGACGGTGATCAGCTCGATCTCCGAGGTGATCCCGGTGCACTCCATGAACTGGGCGATGGATGTGCCCTTGATCTCGATGTAGAAGTACTGGCCACCGATGGCGTCGTTGGGCGAGACCGACGGGATTCCGCTTGGCACGTGATGCTCCTCCGGGTGACGGTTTGAGACGGGCAGTGGGGCCGGCCGCCTACTCCATCAGCGAGGTGCCGCCGGAGAACTGGGCGATGCGGAAGACCACGAACTCGGCGGGCTTCACCGGCGCGATCCCGATGTCGACGATCAGCTGGCCGGCGTCGATGGTCTCGGACGGGTTGTTCTCGCCGTCGCACTTGACGTAGAACGCCTCGCCGGGGGTGGCCCCGAACAGCGCTCCGTCGCGCCAGACCCTCACCAGGAAGGAGTTGATGGTGCGCTTCACCCGCTCCCAGAGGTCCATGTCGTTGGGCTCGAACACCACCCACTGGGTGCCCTCGAGGATCGACTCCTCGAGGTAGTTGAAGAGCCGCCGGACGTTGACGTAGCGCCAGGCGAGGTCACTGGAGAGGGTGCGCGCGCCCCAGACCCGGATCCCTCGTCCGGGGAAGGCCCGGATGCAGTTCACCCCCACCGGGTTGAGCTGGTCGTGCTCGCCCTTGGTGATGTTGAGCTCGAGCGAGATGGCGCCGCGGACCACCTCGTTCGCGGGCGCCTTGTGCACGCCGCGGGTGTCGTCGCTGCGCGCCCAGACGCCGGCCATGTGCCCCGAGGGGGGCACGAACGTGGGCCGGCCGCTGAGCGGGTCGAACACCTTGACCCATGGCCAGTAGAGGGTGGCGTACTTGGAGTCGTAGCCCGCCTTCTGCACACGCCACTCCCGAATCTGCTGGGCGTTGAGCCCGGGCGGGGCGTCGAGGATGGCGACCCGGTCCCCCATCAGCTCGCAGTGGGAGATCATCGCGAGCTGCACCGCCTGCACGCCCTCGAGGTCGATGATGCCCTTCTGGTATGCGGCCATCAGGTCGGGCACGCTGAGCATGGTCACCTGCTCGACCGCCTCCAGGCCGCCGAAGCCGGTCCGGTCGGCCGGCTTTCCCACGTACTCGTCAGGAGTGACCCGAACCGCGACCTTGGCGCCGCCGCCGGCGAGGCTCACCCGACCCGGGGTGGGGGTGGTGAGGCCACTGGGGCTGGCGATCTCCTCCAGCTCGATGAGCTTGGACTGCTCCTTGACCGCCGTGACCGCGTTCTGCTTCCCCTTCTTCGTGGTGACGTTGTCGAACGTCTCCACCACCTTGTTGCCGCGGCTGACCATGATCTTGAAGACGTCGTCGCCGGGCTCGGTCGCGGGGGCGACCTCGACGGTGATGTCGTTCCCCGCGGGACCGGCCTCGAGCGCCTTCACACGGTAGGCGCCGAGGGTGCGCTCCTTGCCGCTCATCAGCTCGCCCTTCGCCACCGGCAGGCCTCCGCCGTTGGCGCCCCCGGCGCCGATGCGGACGACGTAGCAGGTGCCGCCTCCGTTCTGGAAGAAGCCGTAGACGGCGTGCGCCAGGTACGAGTCCTCGATGAACTCGCCGAAGGTCTGGGTGAACTGGGTCCAGTTGGTGACCAGCGTCGGCTCGTTCACCGGGCCGCGGGCGGCCAGGCCGACGAATGCGGCGACCGAGGTGCCCACGCCCTCGATCGGGCGCGAGGCCGCCTCCACCTCCTCGACGTAGACGCCGGGCGACAGGTACTGCGGCATGGGATCTGCTCCATCTCGCGAACCGACGGGACCCGGCGAGCGTCCCATCCCCCCGGTTCCCGGACAAGGGACGACCGAACGGGTTTTGGGGTCACCCGGGCTGCCTGTTGGGGAAGCGGAGCCCGCCCCAACGGCTGTCCACGCACGGCTTGCCGCCACCGCGGCGCTGCGAGAGCCTTGGCGGGCATGATCCAGGACGTCGACGAATCGCTGCGTGCGCTGGTGCGCCGCGACGCCGTCAGCGGATCGGAGATCGAGGTCGCGTTCGACGCGCCGACCCGCGACTGGGCGGCGCGCCGCAACGCACCGGTCGTCGACCTCTACCTCTACGACATCCGCGAGGACCAGCACCGGCGGGAGATCGCCTGGCAGCGGGTGCACGACGAGAACGGCATGGTGCTGCGGCGCGAGCCCCCACCGCGCCGTCTGCGGCTCTCCTACCTCATCACCGCGTGGACCCAGCGTCCCGAGGACGAGCACCGCCTCCTCTCGGTGCTGCTCTCGTGCTTTCTCAGCCACAACGTGGTGCCGAGAGACCTGCTGGCCGGCTCGTTCCTCGGATCGCCCGTTCCCGTGCACCTCCACGTCGCTCAGCCTCCCCCGCAGGACCGCTCGCTCTCCGACGTCTGGTCGGCGCTCGGCGGTGAGCTGAAGCCGTCGCTCGACCTGGTGGTGATCGCGCCCTTCACGGTGATGCGTCACGAGGAGGCGGCGGTGCCGGTGCGCGAGCTGCCCCGCCTCAGCCTCGGCGACGAGGCCGCCGGGCCGGACGAGGGGGAGGGCGCCACCGCGCGCCGCGGCCGCCGCGGCGGCGCCGGACCGGCGGCGGCTGGTGCGGCGGGAGCGGGCGGCGGCGCCGGACCGCAGGCGCGCGATCCGCTGGAGACGGCCGCCGACCCGTCCGCCGCCGGCGAGGGCGGCTCCACGCCCGGGGCGGAGGCCCCGGGGCGGCCCTCGCTGCCGGGCCACGTGGTCCAGGACGTGACCATCGCGCCCGCGGGCAGGGGACGTCCCGGCCGGGTGGTGCGGGTGCGCGGCTTCCGGCGGCCGTGACCTCGCTGGGCCATCTCCTCGGCCGGCTGCGGCTGATCGAGGCGCGGGTCCGGCGGGCGGTGGCCTGGCGGCGTGCCGACGACCCCAACCCGGACGACGGCTTCCGTGGCCTCTACATCTCCGCCGACCAGGTCGAGCGGCTGCTCGCCGGGGGCCATCCGCCCGTCCCGCCCGACCCCGACGCCGCGATGATGGCCGCCGAGGTCGAGGCGGAGGCCGACGCCGCCGAGGCCGGTGGCGCCGAGCTGCGGCTGCGGCGGCTGGCGCGTGGCTTCGAGCTCGACGAGCTCGACCTGGAGCTGCTGCTGGTCGCCCTCGCCCCCGACCTCGATGCCCGCTTCGAGCGGCTCTACGGCTACCTGCACGACGACGTCTCCCGCCGCCGGGCCAGCATCGGCCTCGCGCTGGAGCTCTGCGGCGTCCCCGCGGTCGTCGCCCTGGCGCGGCGGCGGCTCAGCGCCGGAGGCGCCCTCGTCGACCGGCGGCTGATCGCCGTCGAGGACGACGAGCGCCCCTTCCTCACCCGCTCGCTGCGCGTCGCCGACCGGGTCACCGCCCACCTGCTCGGCGACGACACCCTCGACCCCGCGGTGGCGGCGCTGGCCTGGGGCTGCGCGCCCAGCGCCACCCAGCGGATCGACGGGCTGGCGCGCTCCCTCGCCGGCGGGGTCGCGCTCGCCTACCTGCGCGAGCTGCCGGGTGCGGCGGCGGCGGCGCTGGCGGTGGCCGCGTTCGTCGAGACCGGCCGGCCGGTGCTCACCGTCGACCTCGAGCGTCTCCGTGCCGACGACGACCCCGAGGTGGTCGCCGCGCTGGTGGGGCGTGAGGCGGGGCTGCTCGGCGCCGGCGTGGTCGCGGGACCGGTCGAGGTGCTCGCCGCGCGGGGGGTGACCGCGGTCCGCGCCTTCTCGGAGCTTCCCGTCGGCGTGGTGCTGATCGGCGCCCGCGGCTGGGACCCCGCCTGGTCGCGCCGGGTGCCGCTGCTCGGCGAGGCGCCCCCCCTCGACCACCTGCGTCGCGCCGATCTCTGGCGCGCCAGCCTCGAGGACGATGTCGCCCGGGGCCTCGACCCGGGGACCGCGACCTCGCGCTACCGGCTCACCCCCTGGCAGGTGGAGCGGGCGGCCGCGTCGGCCCGCCTGCAGGCGCGGGCCGCGGGCCGGGCGGTGGACGCCGCCGACCTGCGCGCGGGGGCGCGGGCCCAGAACGCCGCCGGCCTGGAGCGGCTGGCACGGCGGATCGAGCCCGCCGTCGACCTCGGCGACCTGGTGCCGGCGGACGTCGTCGAGCAGCTCGGTGAGCTGCTGGTGCGGGCCCGGCAGCGCGAGCGGGTGCTCGACGAATGGCGGCTGGGGGGCTCCACGTCGCGCCGTCGCGGGCTCTGCGCCCTGTTCGCCGGACCCTCCGGCACCGGCAAGACCATGGCCGCCGAGGTGCTCGCCGGCGAGCTCGGGCTCGACCTCTACGCCATCGACCTGGCCACGGTCGTCGACAAGTACATCGGCGAGACCGAGAAGAACCTCGACCGCATCTTCGCGGAGTCGGAGCGGGTCAACGGGGTGCTGCTCTTCGATGAGGCCGACGCCCTCTTCGGCAAGCGCTCCGAGGTCAGCGACGCCCACGACCGGTACGCCAACGTCGAGGTTGCCTACCTGCTGCAGCGGATGGAGCTCTTCGACGGCATCGCCATCCTCGCCACCAACCTGCGGTCCAACCTCGACGAGGCGTTCCTCCGCCGGCTCGACGTCGTCGTCGAGTTCCCGGAGCCGGCGGAGGAGCACCGCCGCTCGCTGTGGGAGCGGAGCCTCGGTCGGCACATCCCGAGGGACGCCGACGTCGACCTCGAGTTCCTCGCCGGCGCCTTCCGGCTCAGCCGCGGGAACATCCGCAACATCGTGGTCGCCGCCGCCCACGTGGCCGCCGACGAGGAGCGCGCGGTGACCATGGGCGACCTGGTCCGTGCCACCCAGCGTGAGTACCGCAAGCTGGGACGGCTCACCGTGCAATCGGAGTTCGGCGCGTACTTCCCGCTGCTCAGCCCGCCGGCATGACCTGCACCCGGACGGCCCCCCGGTGCTGCCCCTTCGGGCAGTCACGGCTGCCCTCTCGGGATGCGGTGGCGGACGTTGACGGTCGCCGGTGGCGATGTCGTGAATGGAGGGGGCGCGCGACCGGCGCGGGCGCGCGCACGCCCGGTGGATCCCGCCCGTCAGGAGGCTCCGCGGATGCAGACCCATGACCTCGACCCCGGCCAGGTCCCCGCGGCGCGCCGCGCCGTCGCCCCCCGGCGCGAGGACGCCGGCGCGGAGCTCGGCGCAGCCCTCGCGGTCCACACCCCCGAGGCGCTCGGCGTCCGCAGCGTCCTCCACCTGCAGCGGGTCGCGGGGAACACCAGCGTGAGCCGCCTCCTCGACGACGAGCCCGCCTCGCCGGTGACCGACGTGGTCGGCCGCGGCGGGGGGAGGCCGCTGGAGCCGGAGGTTCGCCGTGTGATGGAGGAGAGGCTCGGCCACGACTTCGGCAGCGTCCGTGTCCACACCGACCACGCGGCCTCAGAGTCGGCCCGCGCCATCCATGCGCAGGCGTACACGGTGGGCAGCGACGTGGTCTTCCAGAGCGGCCGGTACCAGCCCGACACCCCGGGCGGCCAGCACATGCTCGCCCACGAGCTCACCCACGTGATGCAGCAGCAGGCCGGTCCGGTCGACGGCACCCCGGCCGCCGGTGGCATCCGCATCAGCGACCCCTCGGACCGCTTCGAGCAGGCGGCGGAGCGCAACGCCGACCGGGTGATGAGCGCGCAGCCCGCCGCCGCTCCCGCCCTCGCCGCGCAGCGTGAGGAGGAGAGCGTGCAGGAGCTGCCGGTCCAGTCGCTCGCGGTGCAGCGCGAGGAGGAGGAGGAGGAGGCCGCAGGGTAGCCGGAGCAGGGCACGCCGCCGTGACGGCCAAGGTCGCGCAGCGAGGCGCCCCCGCGCGCGCCGCACCGGCGCCCGCCCCGCGCGCACGCGCCGCCGACCTCGGACGGGCCGTTCAGCAGGCGCGCACCGCCCCGGCCTCGCTCGACGCGGCCTCGCTGCTCACCCTCCAGGCGCACTTGGGGAATGCAGCGGTGGCCGGCCTGCTCGGCGGCGGCTCCGTGCTCGACCTGCGCCGGCACCCACGGTTCGGCGAGGTGGGTGAGGGAGCGCCCTCAGGCGGGCCGGGCGTTGTGGTGCAGCTGCAGGCGGCGACGGCGTGCCCGCCGCCTCCGGTCGCCGCTCCCCCGGTCGAACCGCACGACGACCCGGGCTTCCAGAAGGTCAAGGGCAGGGTCGACACCGCCGCCGCCGACACCAGGGCGCACCCGCCGGCGAAGGCCAAGGCCGAGGAGGCGAGGGCCGCCGCGGCGGGTCCGTCGAACGAGGCCGCGAGCAAGGCGGCCGCCGCCCACGTCGACGACATGGCCGAGCAGAAGCCCGGCTCCTTCGACAAGGAGGCGTTCATCGCCGCCGTCCACAAGGCCGTCGACGACGCGACGCCCAAGAAGATGGACGACGTCGAGCAGTTCAAGAAGTCGGGCAAGGCGGGGGAGATCAAGGCCAAGGTCGCCAGCCAGGTGACCGGCAGCAAGGACGCCGCCGCGAAGGACATCCGTGCCACCACCGAGGCGCCCGCCGACCCCTCGAGGGGCAGGCCCACGCCGGTGGTGCCGATGAAGGACGAGCACCCGGGTGCACCGCCGGGCGACGTCGCAGCCGGGCAGGCGATGCCGCCGCCCAAGGTGGCGGCCGAGGTCGACCTGGGCCACACCGCCTGTGCCACCGACTGCCGGATGTCGGAGGCCGGGGTCACCCAGGAGCAGGTCGCGAAGTCGAACGAGCCGCAGTTCCGGCAGGCGATGGACGCGAAGAAGCAGGCGGACGACCACGCCGCCACGGCTCCCGAGCAGTTCCGCCAGCAGGAGCAGGGCAGGCTCGAGCAGGCGAAGGGTGGCGCCGCCTCCAGCGCCCACGGGCACCTCGCCGGGATGCACGGGGCCAAGGTCGCGGCGCTCGCCGGCGTCGCCGGGAAGAAGGGTGACACCAAGGCCGCCGACGAGAAGGAGCGAGCCGATCTCGCCCGCGACCTCGACGCCGCATACAACGAGACCAAGACCAGCGTCACCACCATCCTCGCCGACCTCGACAAGACGGTGGCCAACGACTTCGACACCGGCGAGAGGGCCGCCAAGGCCGCCTTCGAGAACCAGATCGAGCAGAAGCGGACCGAGCGCTACGCGGGCATCGCCGGTGCCGCCCTGTGGGTGAAGGAGCACATCCTGCCCCCGCCTCCGGCGGTGAACAACTTCATCACCGAGGGGCGCGACCTCTACGTCCGTGAGATGGACGGGGTGATCAGCCGCATCGCCGACACCGTGTCCCGCGAGCTGGGACGGGCCAAGGCGGCGATCTCCACCGGACGCCAGAGGGTCAAGGATCGCGTCGCCCAGCTCTCCCCCCGGCTGTGCAAGGAGGGCGAGCAGGCGGCGGCCGGCATGGAGGAGAAGTTCGGCCAGCTCGACCAGGACGTCGCCAACAAGCAGCAGAGCATCGTCAGCGACCTCGCCCAGAAGTACGTCGCCGCGCGTGACGCAGTGGACGAGGAGGCCAACAAGATGCGTGAGGCGAACAAGAGCCTCACCGACATGGCCGCCGACCAGGTGGGCGGGATGGTCGAGACCATCCTGAAGATGAAGGACATGTTGCTCGGCGTCCTCGCCAAGGCCGGCAACGTCATCGACACCATCGTCAACGACCCGATCGGCTTCCTCGGCAACCTGGTCGGCGCGGTCAAGCAGGGGCTCGGGCAGTTCGTCTCCAACATCGCCAAGCACCTCCAGTCAGGCCTGATGGGCTGGCTGCTCGGCGAGCTCGCCGACGCCGGCATCACCATGCCGGAGAAGTTCGACCTCAAGGGCATCCTCCACCTCGTCTGCCAGGTGCTCGGCTTCACCTGGGACCACATCAAGGAGCTGGCCCGCAAGGTGCTGGGCGACCCGATCATGGCGATGATCGAGAAGGGGTCGGAGGCCGTCCAGAAGGTGATGGGCATCTTCGAGACCCTCAAGACCGAGGGCATCGCCGGCATCTGGCACATGATCGTGGACAGGATCGGCGACCTCAAGGACGCGGTGATCGGCCAGATCAAGGACTTCGTGATCACCAAGGTCATCGTCGCCGGGGTCACCTGGCTGATCAGCCTGCTGAACCCCGCGTCGGCGTTCGTCAAGGCCTGCAAGGCGATCTACGACGTGGTGATGTTCTTCGTCGAGCGCGGCCAGGCGATCGTCGAGCTGGTGAACACCATCCTCGACAACCTCGGCGCCATCGCCTCCGGCGCGCTCGGCGCCGCCGCCAACCTGGTCGAGACCGTCCTTGCCAAGATCCTCCCGATCGCGATCAGCTTCCTCGCCAGCCTGCTGGGCGTGGGCGGCATCAGCACCAAGATCAAGGAGGTCATCAACGCCGTCCGCAAGCCGGTCGACAAGGCCCTGAGCTGGGTGCTGACCACGGTGGTGAAGCCGGTCGCCAAGCTGGCGATGAAGGGCCTGAAGTGGGTCGGCGGGAAGCTGAAGGCCGGCGCCGCCTGGGTGAAGGGCAAGGCCAAGGCGGGGATGGCCAAGCTGAAGTCGAAGTTCGGGAAGAACGACAAGCCTACGCCCAAGCAGAAGGCCAAGGAGAAGCGCACGCCCGAGCAGAAGGCCGCCGCGCGAGACCAGGGTATTGCCGAAGCAACCGCGCTACTGCAGAAGCCGGAGCTGACTGCCAAGGACGTGGGAAAGCTGCTGCCAAAAATCAAGTCCAAGTATGGGCTGACGCAACTGAAGGTGGTCACCGACAGCAAGTCACCGAGTGGTGAAACCGATCACATCAGAGGGGCTGCTAGCCCGCCACATAACGGGCCTCCAGTGAACAAGCCGATCGCCGTGACCCTCCGCCAATTTGTCGACATCGACCACGAGTGGATGTATTGTGCGGACAGTCACATCCGGCACAAGCATGTACGACTCGGGGGCGCCTTTGGCACCAGACGGGACCTCGCCCTGAGAGTCCGGTCCTGCAGGGATACAGCGACGACCCTGCCGACAACACGAACAAACCAGGGCCTCCCGGCATGGATGTGGGTCGGGATTGGGAAAGTCACCAGCGTT
>JRHI01002448.1_pt1 | contig 12722 bp, 9 predicted proteins | sample 215371 | NCBI WGS metagenome assembly JRHI01 (sample SAMN02929681, study PRJNA255918) | sediment metagenome | biome: cave system; feature: Ice Cave; material: Sediment; isolation source: sediment from deep within a dark volcanic ice cave with no known source of... ...
ATGGTAGGCGGCGGCTGAGGTCCTTTGGTTTGCGTCGCGTTCGCAAAACTCTGCGCTCCCTGGAACTGCTTATTTAGCTTGAGGACATCATTAAAAGCAGTATTCGCTTTGAAGTAAGAGGCTTTCCCTTGGTAAAAATCGGTGATGCCAGTATCCCAATTCGTTTTGACGGCATTGCCATCCGGCAAATTGTGTGCATTCCATTCAGGCTGGCTGGTGATAAACGTGGTAATGTCTGTAAGCTGGACATTTGGTTCATTGGAGAGTTGTACGCTGAGTACATTCCCATTGGCATCGACCTTCGGCATACCTGCTTCACCAGAACCACTTTTTAAGGCAGGAGTCAGGTAACTCTTGGCAGTGGTCGCATAGGTGGGATCTTGTTTCGTCGAGGTAGATGCAGACAATCCAGCAACAGAGGGATTGCTAGCCGTTTTTGCCAACTCTATCCCCATTTGTGTCCCCTGGCCCGTGGTATCAACGACCGTCGAAGCAAATGGCTTCACATCATCAGTATGCACCGCAAAGACAGCAAAGCTTTTGCTACACGTCGTCGTGTCTTTACAATGCACGGGAGGAGTTGACGCATTCACCGGAACGCCGTGTGGATTAAAAGCACTACTGAAGTAGACCATCATTGAGGACAGAGCAAATTTGGTAGTGGCTGGCAACTGAGACTGAGGAGTCACACACTTGGCCGCATCATTCTGCACCAGACTGCCATCAGTTAGGATCAGGTTATTGGCATCCGTTGTGCTAGCAGGTGACCAGCTGGCGACAATCACACCGAGTCCGGTGCATTGAAATTGAAGAGGTGTACCGACGGTTGAGGGTGCTATGCTCGTACCATTGTAGGTTACAACAAGACGTACCACAGAGACGCCGACACGAGCAAGGTTTTTATATGGAGGAGGAGTCAGTTGTTGTGCGGAAGCGGCAAAAACAGATGGCATAAAAGGGCATTGCAGTATTATTGCTATAAGAAATATTGATGCTATAGTGCGTGCATAGTTAGCAATAGGTTTGTAGGTGTGAGGAGGGAAACTGGACGGACGCATCAACTCTTTCTCCCTGTGTTACAGTTTTCGCTTAAAATAGGTAGTTTGAGTATACCATACTTGAGTTGAGTTTTAGTAGTGGGTTTGTTACCTTTTTACCTTTACAAACATCACACACTTGTTCTATCTTCTCGCGTCATGTATACTTGGGAACAAAGAGAACATCGATTTCGTGAGGATAGCGGCAATATGACAACACTCCCTTTATTTCAGCCCTCGTCTGACTTTGACTCTAGCATCATTGAGCACTATCACGATCACAACCTTGTGACACTCTCTCATGGAGAATCCCAAGCAGTCTTACAGACAGTTCCTAATGGTGCTATCTCACTTGTAGTCACTTCTCCGCCTTACAACATTGGTAAATCCTACGAGCGTAAACAGGATATCAACGCATACCTTACCGAGCAAGAAGGAGTTATCAGCGAACTAATCCGCACCCTTTCTGAACAGGGAAGTATCTGCTGGCAAACAGGAAATTATGTTGATGAGGGCGAAGTCTTTCCTCTTGATATGTTCTACTACCACATCTTCAAAAAGCATGGACTGAAATTACGTAACAGAATTATGTGGCACTTCGAGCATGGTTTGCATGCCTCAAAAAGATTCTCTGGTCGCTATGAAACGCTTCTCTGGTTCACAAAAACCGATAACTACACCTTCAATCTTGACCCCGTACGTGTCCCCTCAAAATATCCCGGCAAGCTCCATTTTAAGGGGCCGAACAGAGGACAGCCCTCCGGTAACCCTCTCGGCAAAAATCCATCGGATGTATGGACATTCCTGCGCGAAGAGTGGGAAGAGGGTATATGGGACATTCCCAACGTCAAATCAAACCACATCGAGAAAACCATTCATCCCTGCCAGTTTCCTGTAGAGCTAGTTGAACGCTGTGTGCTAGCCCTCACCAATGAACACGACCTCGTCCTGGATCCTTACGTAGGCTCAACACTTCTAGCCCCACTCATGCGTGATCGAAGAGCAATGGGTATTGAGCGAGAGGAAGCCTATATTTCTATTACTAAAGAATAGCTCAGTTACAGAGTGGCACATTGAAAACGCGTCCTTTAGGACAACCTGTTCATAAACCATCGGGAAAGGAGAAAGTTGCGCAGGTTCCTTTGCAGTGGCAGAATTATAGCAGAGGCACAGGTTGATAGGGAGCATCTTTCTTTACATTTCGTTTAGGAGCATCACCTTCAATCACTCCAATAGCTTCACTCCCCAAAAGAAAATCAGCTACAGGAAGTGGCTTAACTGTTAGCACGTCTTGTATCTCCACCTCTCGCAACTGCTTACGAAGCCATGTAAGCAAGCGCCCAAGTACATTTGTCCCTATAAGTGTTTCCTCATCAATCGGTTTGGCTCCCCAGAACTGATCGCGATATGACATCTCAACAATTGGCTTTTCGCCTGTAGATAATAAAAGATCACCAAACTTTTCCCAATGCTGAGCAAGCTTCACCCGCAAACACCAGCGCATAACGTCTATACGGATCGCATCCCAATCGGCACGAGAATCTTTGCGATAGGGTTTACTTTTCATTTTCGCAGTCATTGGACTGTTTTGTCCAATAATGATCTTTTGTACCTCTGGCAAATGAGGAAAGCGGCAGGCTTGATAAAGAGCTTCCGAGGTCAAGATTTTGATATTGTTAATAGTCAGAGGGTATCCACCCGCCATATTGGATAGCCCTCCAAATTGCTCATTCGTTTTCAGGAAGGTGACACACTCGTCTTTTCGGTAATGCCTATATGCCGGGTTATCCATCTTTTACCTTTGAACTCTGATCCCCTGGACTTCTACACTTCCACTGACATAGCCACAGCACCGCCACCACCGAGGCAGAGCGTAGCGAGACCACGGCCACCACCACGACGACGTAACTCATAGATCAAGGTTGTCAAGACACGCGAACCGCTTGAACCGATGGGGTGCCCAAGCGCGATTGCGCCGCCGTTGACATTCACACGTGACCAATCCCAGTCAAGTTCTCGGCCGTTGGCTAGCGTCTGAGCGGCGAAGGCTTCGTTGACTTCGATCAGGTCGAAATCACCAATCTTCAAGCCTGTGCGTTCTAGCAAACGATGGACAGCACGCGTGGGGGCTGCGAAGATGTAGCGCGGCGTGATGGCTGCCGAGGCATAACCAGTGATACGTGCTAGCACAGTCATGCCGTGTGCTCTTGCAAAGCCTTGCTCGACGACTACGGTTGCCGAGGCACCATCACTCAACCCTGGGGCATTGCCTGCTGTCACTGTGCCTCCCTCCTGGAAGGCTGGCATCAGTTTTGTCAGAGTATCCATCGAGGAATCGCCACGGATTGGCTCGTCGGCCTCAATAACTGTCACCCCTTTTTTCTGCTTGACTTCTATAGGCAGAATCTCGTCCTTGAAGCGTCCTGCCGCCGTTGCTGCTGCCGCACGTTGATGACTTTGCAGCGAGTAGCAGTCCTGCTCTTCGCGGGTCACACCAAACTTCTCGGCGATAATCTCGGCCTCGTTACCCATGTGGATGTTCTCGAACGCACACCACAAGCCGTCATGGACGACACTATCGACAATCTTGCCATCGCCCATGCGATATCCAGTACGTGCTTTGGGTAAGATATAGGGCGCGTTACTCATGCTCTCCATGCCTCCAGCGACAAACGCCTGCGCATCACCAGCACGAATAGCCTGCGCCGCCAGCATTACTGCTTTGAGTCCAGACCCACACACTTTGTTGATCGTGAATGCTGGAATATCAACGGGAAGTCCTGAGTGGAGCGCCGCCTGTCGCGCCGGAGCCTGCCCAACGCCAGCCGAGACGACATTGCCCATAATGACTTCATCTATCGCATCTGGAGCAATGCCTACCCGCCGTACCACTTCTTTAATTACCATCGCCCCCAGCTGGGGAGCCGTAAAACTTGAAAGGCCACCTAAAAATTTTCCTGTCGGAGTACGTACCGCTCCCACGATAACGGGAACAGCTTGTGTTTGCTCTGCCATTGTTTTGTGTTCTCCTACATGTTGCCACAGCATTGTGGATATGCATGCTAAAGGTATTTTCCTTCCTCATTGTATCTTTTGGAAAGGATACGGGTCAAACAAGAACAGCGCAAAAACGAGCAGCTACGTCCTTGTGGCTGCTCGTTTTTGCGCTGTTCTTGTTTGACAGAAATCTCATGGTCTCGCAGGTAATGCACCCATCTTAAAGTCAGCAGGCACGTTCATGTTCCACATGTAATTTGGCACTTGGGCAGGCTGTAGCAAGCGCAATGTATCATACATGGGTTCGCCAGTGCCAGGGCCAACTGCTCCGCGTAAGACATTGACAGGCATGTAATGCATATCGAGCAACATCACTAGCCCATTCTTCACACGTATGCGATAGACCTCTTGACCTTGAAATTGATCCGTTCCTAGATACACATCCTGCCGCGTTCTGAGGTCATCTTGCAATCTGCCCAGGTTGAACATTGAATCATCAATCATCCAATCGCTGGCGCCCCACTGAGCAACGTGATGCATCATATCCAAGCCGAGCGTCTTATGTGCATCACTGACCGCTACAACATCTAACGTCCCTACTTGCACTGTCTCCACATTCACATGATCGTTTCTGAGGTCATGATAGCAATTCACCTGATAGCGTTGTCCATCCTTATCAAGGCGTGTCTCAGTATGATACAGCACAAGACCCGCCCAAGTGAGTGTTGTCGGTAGTAAAAATGCTTGTGGTGGCGGGCTTGGCCTCTGTGTGAAGCGGGCAGTCCCCACTACTGTTAATAAGATGACTGCCGCGACAGCGACTAGCCCTATAGTATGGAGTGATATGCCTTTTTTTCGTAATGGGCGCTGAGACGATGATACATTATTTCCGCTCGTACGCTTTGTATGCATCGAAATTGCCGCTATCACCGCTTGATCGACATGAGCAGAGGGACTTGATGCCTCCATACGTTGAGCCAGATACGACACACGTTGCATGAGTTGCTGTTCCGCAGTACAATGCGCACAAGCTCGCACATGCTGCGCTACTCTATATTGCTGCTCTGGCGTTAAATCGTCCCATACCGCCAGATAGAGCGTGATGATATCACAGACATGCCGACCAGTTTCCCTAACAGGAGGCAGGGGTGGCAAACTAGTAAGATGATTATTGCTCATCGCTTCTCCTCCTGCTTGCTAGCTCCGTCCTTACTGATACGTTGATAGTGTTCCACGAACATCCTCTTTGCGCGTGAAATACGCGTTGCAGCAGCGTTCGGTGAGATACCGACAATCTCCGCGATCTCCTGGTAGGGCACACCTTGCGCCGCACTGAGCACCAGCACTATAGCATAGTCCTTAGGCAATTGCTTCAATGCCATACGAATATGTTCCCGCTCAGCAATCTCTGGTATACCACCACTATCTGCCAACAAATAGGAGGCATCATCACTCGCCGCCGCCTCACTCTGCTCATCGTTATGATAGCGTTGCGACAGAGGCCACCAGGAGATGCGTTTCCGTCGTCGCAACTGGTCTACACAGAGGTTCGTGGCAATACGATAGAGCCACGGCGAAAGGTGCTCCCGCTCATACAGGCCGTTCCAGGAAGTACAGGCACGTACAAATACCTCTTGTGTGACATCATCCGCATCTTCCAGATTGCCCAACAAGCGGTAAATATATGAGTGAATAGGGCGCCGAAACTGCTCATACAGTATGGTCAGCGTAAGAGCAGGATTGCTCGCAGCAATCGCCCCTTGTTGTTCTGCCGGTTGTTCCACAGTCATACTGACATGTACACCCTCTCCTGCTGATGGTATAGGTGCGGACCTCTTGCCCACACGTCGTGGTTGTAGTATACCAGGAATAGCCATCGAATAAAACATGCCAGTTTTGCCTCCGCAATCAATATCAATACGTTTCACCTCTTATCACGTCTCATATCACACATTTTTACGAGAAGCAATACCAGAGCGGTACCTTATTAGAATGAATATATTTTTGATGCTTTTTCCACAAAAATATGCAATAATATGACCTGTAGATAGGTTTTCTTCTATTGAATGGTACTCAAGAGCTACATCTGTTTTTAAGACGTACTAAAGGAGGTTGCATGCTATTTTCCCGACGTATCTTTGTGTTGTTTGGCAGAAAAGTGTTACTACCTGCAACGCTGCTTATCATACTGCTAGCCGCAAGTATTTCCGCAGGCAGTCTTACCGCTCATGCACACGATGCGTCTCCATCCCACGCAACTCGTGCCCACATCAATTACGACCATGCTGCACTCGCCTTTTACTATCCTTGGTATAGTACCGCGGATTGGTGTTCATGCCATATGTCAGACCTCCCGACTGTCCAGTACAGATCGTCGGATACATCCACCATTGACCGTCAGTTGCACTGGGCCGCCAACGCTGGCATCACAGGCTTCATTAGCTCCTGGTGGGGCCAAGGCGATCAGACAGATAGCAATTTCGCAAAGCTATTGAGCCGTTCAGCCAGACTAGAAAAGGAAACTGGCTATCATTTCGCCTCGACCATCTATTTTGAGAGCGACTCACCACATCTACAAGGTGAAGCGGCGATTGTAGATGCGTTGCGCTACTTAATCTCGAACGATAGCAATCATTCCAATTTCTTCCATTGGCGCGGTAAACCAGTGCTCTTTTTCTGGAAACCCGTTGGAAATGGGCGTACCCTCTCTATGTGGGCCGACGTGCGCCGACAAGTAGACCCAAACAACCATTTCATCTGGTCAGCCGAGGGCGTTGATATGAGCTTGCTCAACGTGTTTGATGGTCTTCATCTGTTCAGTGCAGGCTATTGGGGTCTGCTCAACGGCAATATGCAAGCAGTGGATCAAGGCTTTCGCAATCAGGTGAACGCTTACAACGCGAACCACAACACCCATAAGTTGTGGATGGCAGGAGTCATGCCCGGCTACGACGACACGCGCATCCCTGGTCGTCAAGGCACCTTCAAAGTGCCGCGCAACAACGGTGCGACTTATGGCACCAGTTGGTCAGCCGCCATCGCCAGCAGTCCCGATATGATTACCATCACCTCGTTTAACGAGTGGTTTGAAGGCTCCATGATCGAGCCAAGCGTGACCTACAACATGCAGTACCTGAACCTCACGAAGCAGTATGCCACTATGTGGCATGGGTGAGTACAGTCTCAAAAGAGCAAGATGGGCCGCACGCGTGCGGCCCATCTTGCTCTTTTGAGACTACACAACATATCTATACAACACCATCTTCTCAGTCCCCATCAACCACAAAACTGCTCCCGCATTGTCACCGCTAGCAGTCACCGCCACTAGATTCCCAGCCGTCGGTGCCTGCGTCACATCCTGCCACGCGTTACTAGCAAGGTCATAGCGCACTATCTTCGCTACCGAATCGGTGGGCACACTTTTTATCATAGGAACCGCACCCGTGGTCGGGTCGGTTATACCAACAACTCTTGTTGGCACTACCGTTCTCACTATTGGTGTCCCTCCTATTGGTGTTCCTTGCCCACTACCAGGGGTCACATTGGAAAAACCAGATGAGGCATAGACCTGCCCTTGGGCGCTGACAAACCAGTCTTGGATAGCTACCTGTGTTGGTTGTGTCACTGTACGCCATGACATACCAGCGTTCTGGCTCACTTGTAGCGAAAACTGCCCAGATCCAGAAGGAGAAGAGGGAGTATCGGCGTTATTCTGTGCCGCTCCCGTATGTTGCTCACGTAGGGGTAGATAGCCGCTTGAGCCACCCACATACAGAGTAGCAGGATTGCCACTTGCTAGCTGAATTCTGCTTGTGAATGGCAAATCCTTGAGGAGCATAGTCCAAGTAGCACCGCCATCCGTTGTTTTATAGAGTGTCTCATGTGCTCCATAGCTAGTAGGTAGCACATCATTTGGCTCGGCAGGCGTTACAGGCAAAGGAAACCACGGCCTCCCAACAAGCTCATAGATCGTTTTAGCATTCGTCGGATCAACGACATAATCCTGTGTACCTTGCGCCTGCGCATTGAGTTTGCTATCAATGACAATCCATGTTTGTCCACCATCTGTACTACTCACCACACGTGCAAGAGAATAAACAATAGCTGGAATAGGCGTACCAGGGCTTTTCACAGGTGGGCCAGCCAGCGCCTCTATGAGTTGTATACCAAATAAGGTATTGCCTACAACGCTGATGTTTTGCACATGCCAAGGTCCTGTTGGGTGTGAGGCATCAAGCACAGGAAAATGCAACGTCGGGTTCAGCGTGGTCCATGTTTTCCCACCATCGACACTGTGCTTCAATACCGACGGTACACCCGATGAAGTGTCCGTAGAACCACCTGTCGCATACACATCATAGCCATTCTCAGGATTCACGGTCAGCTGACAAGAACCGTAGAGCGCTGCACTACCCCCACTCTCCTGCCAACTGCTCCCAAAGTCTGTGCTATGCACAATAGTATAAGGAATAACGGTATTGCTAGCCACGCCGTTAGCAACGTTCACACGTGTTGCGCACGCATAGAGCATTGCGGGGTTATTACGAGTAGCCACCAAGGAAGAGAGAGTATAGCCATTGAGCACTGCTTTCCATTGCCCTGCTGGTGGCGTTGTCGCTAGTGGTCCCTTGGCCCCACGCCACAGCGCAAAAAGAATGACGCTCATACCAATCAGGAACACCACAACCAGCATAGCTCCAATAGTCGCAAGGTGCGAACCCTTTCGCTTGCCTTGCATAGATGGTTGAGGTACATCTACCTCGTGTTGATCGTGTATTTTCATCTTTTCTTCCCTGCTCTGTTCTGTATTATTATAGTACGGAAACGTACGTCGTAGGGGCCAGATTGATCGCGCCCGTCGCCGGGGTATAGACTTTTCGGTGACATTGACCATGCGACGACGGTATCCATGCATTGTATAGCATCGATCACAGGGGATGACGGCAAAATAGCCATAAAAGTTCCCTTTTGCTGATGCCTATGCCCATTGACACAAGAGACCCGTTAGGCATACTATGTGCAAAGAGAGTTGCTATTCAGTATGCAATACACGTTCCGCCTATTCTAGCCCTGGATAAGGATCAACGATAATGTCATCTATACATGATAGCTCACAGGGAGCACCCGACCCAGAAAACCAGGAAGACCTAGAACGATTACTAGTACAAGGTGTCACTTTGCAGCAAAATGCGCCCACCACAGCAATGCCAGGGCGCGGAACTATGCCCCAAAGCGAAGAGGATGAGGCCGAAGATGTCCCGTTGAGCGGAGATATTCAGGGCGCATTAGCCGTCTTTGCTGAAGCGGCGCAAGACATGGCAACCGCGACAGTCGAACTTAGTCTAGGGCGGCACTTCGCCTGTGTGGATTTTTGTAATCAAGCAGTCGAGAAAGCGGCGCAAGCCATTGCCGTGCTGCGCTTAGGTCGCCGCGTCGCCTATGACCACGATCTGCGTACATTAGGAGCCGCCGTGGGTGCTCCTCCAGCTATTCAGGATGAAATGGCTCTCCTCACACCCTTTCATCCCGAAACCTTTTACGCAGATACGCCCCCCGAAGAGGCAGACGCGGTTATTAGCGCAGAACAAGCTAGCGGCTATATCCAGAATGCTCGCACAGTGTTACGTTGGGCCAGAAACAGTGTACTGAATGCGTAAAGCTATTTTTCAATCGTAACTTCATGTTGGAGGGATATTTTTCACATGACGCAACAAATTACCCGTTCAGGTTTGGACGCAGCCGTCAAACAATCGCCACGTAAATGGGTCTACCTCTTTGCAGAAGGTAACGCCAAGATGCGCGACCTACTCGGTGGCAAGGGCGCAGGCGTGGCCGAGATGACAAACGCTGGTCTCCCCGTACCTGCTGGCTTCACGATCACCACCGAAGCCTGCAACGCCTATTACGACTCTGGCAAGCAGTTTCCTCAGGGCATGTGGCAACAGGCTCAGGAAGCCCTCAAGATTATTGAGCAACAGACAGGCAAAGGTTTTGGCAAAAAAGAGAACCCCCTACTTGTCTCTGTGCGCTCCGGTGCTAAGTTCTCTATGCCCGGCATGATGGATACTGTGCTCAACCTCGGTATCAATGATGAGACTGTGCAAGGATTGGTGGCACTGACAGGCGATGAGCGTTTCGCCTATGACGCCTACCGTCGTTTCATCCAAATGTTCAGCAAGATCGTGCTTAATACCAACCCTGCAGACTTTGAACACGTACTTGAGACCTACAAGCACAAGGCCAACGTCCAGACCGACGCCGAAATTCCTGCCGCCGACCTCAAACAGTTGGTCGTTGAGTTCAAGCAGATTGCTGAGAAGCAATCGGGCGAACCGTTCCCCACCGATGTGTTCCAGCAGTTGCATAAGGCAATCGAGGCCGTCTTCTCCTCCTGGCAGAACAAACGCGCCATCGACTATCGCAATTTCAATAAGATTTCGCACAGTCTCGGCACTGCCGTCAATGTGCAGAGTATGGTCTTCGGCAATATGGGGAACGATAGCGGCACAGGCGTTGCCTTCACCCGCAGCCCCAGTACTGGCGAGAAGCAGCTCTACGGTGAATATCTGCTCAATGCACAGGGTGAAGACGTGGTTGCCGGTATTCGCACCCCCTCAAAGATCGCCAAATTACAAGAGGACCTCCCTCACGTCTATGAGCAATTCCTAGAGATCGCACAACGCCTTGAGCAGCATTACCGCGACATGCAAGACCTGGAATTCACCGTTGAGAAGGGCCACCTCTACATGCTCCAGACCCGCGCAGGCAAGCGTAACGCTCAAGCAGCCGTCAAGGTCGCAGTAGACATGGTCGCGGAAGGCTTAATTACCGAGCAAGAGGCCATCAAGCGCGTCGAGCCAAACCAAGTCTATCAACTGCTGCTACCACGCTTCGATGAGGCAGAGAAGAAAAAAGCCGCAGAAGCAGGCCGTTTGCTAGCAAAGGGCTTGAATGCCTCCCCTGGCGCCGCTTATGGTCTGGCCATCTTTAGCGCCGACAAAGCCGAAGAGCTAGGGAAAGCCGGAACCCCCGTTGTGCTGGTGCGTCCAGAGACCAGCCCCGATGACGTGCATGGTATGCTCGTTGCCAAGGGTATTCTGACTGCTCGTGGTGGTGCGACCAGCCATGCTGCGGTCGTTGCGCGTGGCCTTGGCTTGCCCTGCGTCGCAGGGTGTGAAGGTATCCGCGTGAGCGAAGCCGAGGGCCTCTTCCGCGTTGTTGGCTCCAGCACCGTTATCAAAGAAGGCGAAGACATTTCCATCGATGGTGCCACTGGCGAAGTGTTCGCGGGCAAAATTCCCACGGTTGATCCTGAATACGATAAGGAAGTTGATCTCAAGAAGCTTCTGGGCTGGGCTGATTCGTTCCGCCGTCTAGGTGTGTGGGCCAACGCCGATTATCCACGCGACGCCCAACGCGCCGTCTCCTTTGGGGCCGAAGGTATTGGCCTCTGCCGTACAGAGCATATGTTCATGGAGCAGGAACGTCTCCCCATTGTGCAGAAGATGATTCTTGCCAAGACGAAGGAAGAGCGTCAAGCAGCCCTCGACCAGTTGCTGCCCTTCCAACGCAGCGACTTCAAAGGCATCTTCGAGGCCATGGTCAACCCCAAGACAGGTGAAGGCTATCCCGTCGTCATTCGCCTGATCGACCCGCCTCTACATGAGTTCCTGCCCTCCTACGAGGAATTGCTGGTCGAGGTTACGCGTCTCGAAGCCACCAACGGCAATGCCGAGGAACTCAAGGCCAAGAAAGAGATGCTCGAAGCCGTCGGAGCAATGCGCGAGATGAACCCCATGCTTGGTCTGCGTGGTTGCCGCCTCGGTCTGCTCTTTCCAGAGATCAACGTCATGCAGACCCGTGCTATCCTCGAAGCAGCTCGCGAATTAGCCAAGGAAGGCAAAAAGCTTCAGCCCAAGATCATGATCCCGCTCGTCGGCCACGTCAACGAGCTGAAGGAAGTGCGCCGCCAGCTTGAAGCAGTCGCAACGGAAATCGCTAGCGAAGTAGGCGGAGCCATCGAGTACAAGTTCGGCACTATGATCGAACTGCCACGCGCTGCCCTGACCGCTGGTCAGATTGCGACCGAAGCCGACTTCTTCAGCTTTGGCACCAACGACCTGACCCAGACCACCTTTGGCTTCAGCCGCGACGACGCCGAGGGCAAGTTCCTCCTCAAGTACGTCGATGGCCTGGAAGAGCCAGGACTCAAGGACAAAGTCAAAATCCTGTCCGTCAACCCCTTCCAGACTCTGGACCGTGATGGCGTCGGTCAACTCGTCCGCATGGCTGTAGAGAATGGACGCAAGACCAAGCCCACCATCGAACTAGGCATCTGTGGTGAGCATGGCGGAGACCCGGATAGCATCGAGTTCTGCCACATGGTTGGCCTCGACTATGTCAGCTGCTCGCCCTTCCGCGTGCCCGTCGCTCGCCTCGCCGCCGCGCAAGCTGCACTTACCGGAGCCGAGCGCGACAAATAAGCTTTTGTAACAAAGAAGAGGTCTCGCACTCTCCGTTGAGAGTGCGAGACCTCTTCTTTGTTACATGTTTCTCCTAAGCTGACTTTGCCTGTGTGAAATCATACAGAGGAACCGTACGCGCAGGTGGCATAGCAGTCTGGCGCAAAAACTCTATCTTGCGTACCGTCTCAGGAGAGTCATCCATGCGCCGCGAGCGCACCACCAG